>Ga0209184_1001832_pt1 | contig 12326 bp, 10 predicted proteins | sample EN8Hudsemesocosm_2_FD_184627 | JGI IMG/M metagenome (GOLD analysis project Ga0209184, IMG submission 184627) | Methane-oxidizing microbial communities from mesocosms in the Hudson Canyon - EN8C Hudson Canyon (SPAdes) (version 2) | ecosystem: Environmental > Aquatic > Marine > Cold seeps | place... | reverse complement strand
GTCGCTATGCCGTGACCGCCATGCTGGACCTTGCCATTCATGGTCAGCAAAAACCGGTGAGTCTGAATGATATCTCAGGGCGCCAGCACATTAGCCTGTCCTATTTAGAGCAATTATTTGCCAAGCTACGCCGCTCTAATCTGGTGTCCAGTGTTCGTGGCCCGGGTGGTGGTTACCGTTTGGCGGTGGACTCTGCCAATATCAGCATTGCTCAGGTGGTGGATGCGGTGAATGAATCCATGGACGCTACCCGCTGTCAGGGCAAGGGCGACTGTCAGGAAGGTGATCAATGTTTAACACATCATTTGTGGGAAGACTTGAGCAGCCAGATACACACTTTTTTAAACGATATATCCATTCAAGACCTCATCAGCCGCAAAGAAATTAGAGATGTGGCCAAGCGCCAAGATCAACAAGCACAGCGCGCCAACGTCGATGAATCCTTGATTCACTTAACATCAACCTAGCGTAAGTAAGCTGAGACAACAATGATGAATCCGATTTACCTGGATTACGCTGCAACTACCCCCATGGACCCTGAAGTGGCACAAAAGATGGCCGCCTGCTTAACGCTTGAGGGTAACTTTGCCAACCCGGCTTCCCGCTCGCACCGATATGGCTGGATGGCAGAAGAAGCGGTGGAAAATGCCCGCGGACAAATGGCCAAAATTATCAATGCTGATGTACGTGAAATCGTCTGGACCAGCGGTGCTACCGAAGCCAACAACCTGGCCATAAAAGGGGTGGCGCAACAGCATAGCAATAAGGGCAAACACATCATCACCAGTGTTATCGAACACAAGGCGGTGCTCGATCCGTGTAAATATTTAGAAGAACAGGGGTTTGAAGTGACTTACCTGCCCCCGCAGAGTGACGGTACGGTCTCGGTGCAACAGGTTAAAGAAGCGTTACGCCCAGATACTATTTTAGTGAGCCTCATGTTTGTGAATAATGAATTGGGGTGCATCAACCCGGTTCAAAAAATCGGTGAGTTATGCCGTGATAATGATGTGTTATTTCATGTGGACGGAGCCCAAGCGGTGGGCAAAATTTCGGTTGATGTGCAGGCCCAGAATATTGATTTACTGTCGGTAAGTGGCCATAAGTTTTACGGTCCTAAAGGCATTGGTATTTTGTATGTGAAGCGTGGCGTAAAAATCGCTGCGCAAATTCACGGCGGCGGTCACGAACGGGGCATGCGCAGTGGCACTCTGGCCACCCATCAAATTGTGGGCTTGGGTGAAGCGGCGCATATGTCTCAACAATTATTAACACAAGAAGAGGCGCGCCTACGCGCCCTAAGAGAGCTGCTATGGACTGGGCTGCAAGACATCGAGGGTGTCACCCTCAATGGCAGTGCACAAAATAGTGTGCCTGGCATTTTAAATATTAGTTTTACCGGTGTAGATGGAGAGTCGTTATTACTCTCTCTGGCCGATTTAGCGGTGAGTTCGGGCAGTGCTTGCAACTCGGCCACCATGGCACCTTCGTATGTGCTTAAGGCAATTGGGCTGAGCGACGAACTCGCTCATGCCTCCATACGATTTTCCATGGGCCGTTTTAGCACCATCGAAGAACTAAATCAGGCGGTTGGCAGTGTCAACACAGCGGTAAAAAGATTAAGAGGATTAGTCCCGTAAGCTGACTTCAGGGGGACAGGTTCCGCCAATGAAAATTCAGTGCAGCGGTAAAAAGATTAAAGGAATGGCTGCGTAAGCGGTTGTTGCGGGAGGCCCCACAGCGGGTAGAGAGTGATGAGTCAAGAAGTAGAGAAGTACATAAAAAACGAATATGAAGCGGGTTTTGTCACCGATATCGATGCCGAAACTTTGCCGCCAGGATTAAACGAAGATGTGGTTCGTTTTATTTCCAACAAAAAAGGCGAGCCCGAATGGCTATTGGAATGGCGTCTAAAGGCCTTCCGTATTTGGCAGGAAATGGAAGAGCCGCAATGGGCTCATGTGCATTACCCTGAAATCGATTTCCAGGCCATCTCCTATTTCAGTGCGCCTAAAAGCATGGAAGACAAACCTCAGTCGTTAGACGAGGTGGATCCTGAGCTACTAAAAACCTACGAAAAACTCGGTATCCCTTTGCACGAGCAGGCGGTGCTGGCGGGTGTGGCCAATGTGGCTGTAGATATAGTCTTTGACTCGGTTTCCGTGGCAACCACCTTCCGCGAAAAATTAGCGGAGTCGGGCGTTATTTTTATGCCCATCAGTGAGGCGGTGCATAAACACCCAGAACTGATTAAGAAATACCTGGGTTCGGTAGTGCCACAAAAAGACAATTATTATTCAGCGTTGAACTGCGCGGTGTTTTCTGACGGCAGCTTTGTTTACATTCCAAAAGGGGTGCGTTGCCCCATGGAACTGTCTACTTACTTCCGTATTAACGAACAAAACACCGGGCAGTTTGAACGTACGCTTATCATTGCCGACGAAGGCTCTCACGTAAGCTATTTGGAAGGTTGTACCGCCCCCATGCGAGATGAAAACCAATTGCATGCTGCAGTAGTCGAATTGGTGGTATTGGACAACGCCGAAATTAAATACTCCACCGTACAAAACTGGTACCCGGGAGATGCAGAAGGCAAGGGCGGTATTTATAACTTTGTAACCAAGCGTGCGGTAGCCCATACCAATGCCAAAATTAGCTGGACTCAGGTAGAAACCGGGTCGGCGGTTACCTGGAAATACCCAAGCTGCATTTTAAAAGGTGATAACGCCATTGGTGAGTTTTACTCGGTGGCGCTCACCAATAATCATCAACAGGCTGATACTGGCACTAAGATGATTCACCTGGGTAAAAATACCAAGTCTACTATCATCTCTAAGGGGATTTCAGCGGGCAAAAGTCAAAACGCTTATCGTGGTTTAGTGCGTATGAACCCAAGTGCGGCCGGCGCTCGTAATTTTACCCAGTGTGACTCGCTGTTAATTGGCGACAAGTGTGGTGCTCATACTTTCCCTTACATTGAAAGCAAACACCCTAGTGCGGTGATTGAACACGAAGCCACCACTTCCACGGTAAGTGACGATCAATTGTTTTTGTGTCAGCAGCGCGGCATAGACCCGGAAAAAGCCGTGTCCATGATCGTGAACGGATTCTGTAAAGAAGTCTTTAAAGAGTTACCCATGGAGTTTGCCGTCGAGGCGGGCAAATTATTGGAAGTGAGCCTGGAAGGTTCAGTGGGCTAAAAAGTCCCGTCAGGAGTTAAGCTTGCTTTTGATGGCAGGGACTTAATTTTATTTTGATGTGTGGTGGTGAGTATCGGTATTCACACCACCAAAAGCACTTACAAAAAAATTTGGAACAACAATGTTAACGATTAAAAATTTACAAGCCAAAGTAGAAGAAAAAGATATCCTAAAGGGATTGAACCTGGACGTTAAGCCTGGTGAAATTCACGCCATCATGGGGCCCAATGGCGCAGGTAAGAGTACTTTGGGTAACGTTTTGTCTGGTCGTGAAGGTTACACGGTGACCGGTGGTGATGTGTCATTTAACGGCAAGGACATTTTGGAGTTGGACGCCGAAGAGCGTGCCCGTGAAGGTTTGTTTTTAGCATTTCAATACCCGGTTGAAATTCCAGGGGTAAGTAACCTTGAGTTTTTAAAGGCCTCTATGGACGCTATTCGCTTGCATCGCGGTGAAGAAGCCATGGACAGTATGACGTTTTTAAAGCTGGCTCGCGAAAAATGCAAGGCGGTTAACTTGGATCAAAATTTCTTGAAGCGTGGTGTTAACGAAGGCTTCTCCGGTGGCGAGAAAAAGCGCAACGAAATTTTGCAGATGATGATGCTGGAGCCAAAGCTGTGCATATTGGATGAAACCGATTCCGGTCTGGATATCGATGCCCTTCAGGTGGTTGCCGAGGGTGTGAACAGTCAGCGTAGTCCTGATCGCAGTTTTATTATCGTAACCCACTACCAGCGTTTGCTGGATTATATCGTGCCGGATTTTGTCCACGTGTTGGCCGACGGTAAAATTGTAAAAAGTGGTGGCAAAGAATTAGCGCTGGAGCTTGAAGAAAAAGGCTACAGCTGGATTGAAAACGGGGAGGCTTAATCGTGACTGAAGTTGCTCCTAAAATGAATAATGAACAAGACCTTGTGAAAAAAGTAAACTTTTCACAAGATGCCTTGGCGTTTGTGAAAACTCAGGCACACGATGCTGGTTTAAGTGAAGTGCGTGAATCGGGTTATGCAGCCTTTGAAAGCCTGCCTTTCCCTACTCGTAAAACGGAAGAGTGGAAATACACCTCCCTTAATGCCTTGACGCAGCAAGACTACAACCAGGCGGCACAAAATTTTGACCTGGAAGATGCCAGCGATCTGTACGCCATCGAAGATTTAGATGCTTACCGTTTTGTGTTTGTGAATGGCGTGTTTGTAGCCGAGTTGTCTGACAGTATTGCCCAGGCAGGCATTGAACTCACGGTCTTCTCTCAGGCAAATGATACCCAGCGCGATTTGATTGCTCAGCACATTGGCAACATTGCCGAGACACGCCGCAATCTGTTTACCGCATTAAATAATGCTGCGGTAGAGGAAGGGGTGTTGCTGCATGTTGCCAAAAACACTCAGTTGGATAAACCGCTGCAAATTGTCAATATTAGCAGTGCTCAGCCTACAACCTGTACCGCGTTTGCTCGTTGTTTGGTGGTGCTTGAGTCGTTGGCAGAGGCCACTGTGATCGAGCAGTTTGTCTCCACTAACGAGAGTCAAAACCTGTTGGTAAATCAAACCACAGAGATTCAAATTGGCGACGGTGCTACCTTAAACCATTACCGTTTACACACCGAAGATGAAACCAGTTTGCACTTTGGTGGTGTCTATGTGGATCTTAACCGCGACAGTCAGTTTGAAAGTTATCAAATTGCCCTGGGTGGTAAGATTAAGCGATTTGATGTGTTGGTGAATCACAATCAGCCGGGCAGTCACTGTGAAATGAAGGGTGTGTACTTACCTAAAAATGATCAGCATGTGGATATTCACAGCTACATCGAACACATAGCCGCCAATTGCACCACGGATGAAACCTATCGTGGCATCATGGCCGATCGCTCCAAAGCCGTGTTTAACGGTCGCATTCATATTCATCCTGATGCACAAAAATCACTGGCCAACTTAAGCAATAAAAACTTGTTGCTGTCTAACAAGGCGCAAATTAATACTAAGCCAGAGTTAGAGATATACGCCGATGATGTGCGCTGTGCCCATGGTGCGACAGTGGCTCAGTTGGACGATAAAGCCTGCTTTTATTTGCAGAGCCGTGGCATCTCTCGCCCGGAAGCTGAAATTATGCTGAGCTTTGCTTTTATCAATGAATTGCTGGAAAGCATTCCCCTTGAGCCATTACGCAAAAACTTGCGGCCGTTACTGGCGCAGCAGTTTAGTACGAACCAGAGTCTGACTCAGCACATTCTGGATGAAGACAGTGGTGTACATTCTGCGGAAGGTGCTTCATGAGCATAGATGTGCAAAAAATTCGTGATGATTTTCCGATATTGGATCAAATGGTTCACGACAAACCTTTAGTGTATCTGGATAACGGTGCCACTACGCAAAAGCCGTTGTCGGTAATTGATGCTCTGGAAAACTATTACCGTAAAGATAACAGCAATGTTCACCGTGGCGCCCATGCCCTAAGTGATCGTGCCACCATTGCCTTTGAAGACGCGCGTAAAACAGTACAGAATTTCTTAAACACACAGCACAGTGAAGAAATCATCTGGACCCGTGGCACCACTGAAAGCATCAATATTGTGGCGCAAAGTTTTGGTCAAATGTTTATCACAAAAGGCGATGAGGTAATCGTCTCCGCCATGGAGCATCACGCCAATATTGTGCCCTGGCAAATGCTGTGTGAGCGCACCGGTGCCAAACTAAAAGTGATACCAGTAAGCGATGAAGGCGAACTGGATATGGCAGCTTTCTCTGACATGCTTAGCCCTAAGGTTAAGATGGTCAGTGTGGTGCATGTATCCAATGCATTAGGCACAGTGAATCCGGTGGCAAAAATTATTAAATTGGCCCATGACGTGGGTGCAAAGGTGTTGATAGATGGTGCGCAATCTGTGGCGCATTTTCCTGTGGATGTACAAGCACTGGATGCCGATTTTTATGTGTTCTCTGGACACAAGGTATTTGGCCCCACGGGTATAGGTTGTCTGTACGGTAAAAAAGAATTGCTCGACCAGATGCCACCGGTACAAGGGGGCGGTGAGATGATTGAACGGGTAAGTTTCGAAGGTACCACTTATCAAGGGCTGCCATTTAAGTTTGAATCGGGCACGCCAAACATTAGTGGGGCTATTGGTTTAGATGCAGCGCTTAAATATTTGATGGCACTAGACCGTACAGCCTTAAGTGAGTACGAAGATGACTTGCTTGATTATGCCCATGAGCGAGCGGCTCAGTGTGAAGGCATGCGTGTTATCGGTACCGCTAAAAATAAAGCAGGTGTATTAAGCTTTTTAATCGACGGCACTCACCCTGCAGACATTGGCATGCTGCTCGACCAGCAAGGCATTGCGGTTCGCACCGGCCATCATTGTGCTATGCCTATTATGGATCAGTTTGCGATTCCGGGAACCGCCCGCGCTTCTTTTTCTATCTACAATACGCGACAAGAAGTAGATGCCTTATTTGACGGCATAGAAAAAGTGAAGATGTTTTTATGTTAATTGTTTCTAAGGGGGTTGTGTCATGAGCGTGGTTAATTCCTTTTCACCTGGCGATGCTGCATCACAAATTAATCTGACCATGACGGACAGTGCGCTTGATTATGTACGCAAGCAACTGGGCGCCAGTAAAGATGCACAAGGTGTATTGTTAGGTGTGAAAAAAAGTGGCTGCTCGGGTTTTAAATACGACATGCAATTGGCCAAGGTTTTACAAGGCAATGAAAAAGTTATTCAAATGGCCGACGATATTACCCTGTATGTGACTAAGGACGCTTTACCGTTTGTGAATGGCACTGAAATTGATTACACCACCGAAGGGCTAAATTCCAGCATGGTGTTTAACAACCCCAACGCCAAGGATGAATGCGGTTGTGGTGAGTCATTTAACGTTTAACGTCGTTAATTCAAATTGCTCCTGAAAAATTCTAAAATACAATTTAAGTAGTTATATTATGGAAAGACGCATGGTAGTGGCGCACGAGGATTGTCCTGCGCGCCTGGTTCCGGTGGGAACCAAAATAATCATCCCTTCTGGTAGTTTTGTTACCCTCACACAAGCCTTGGGTGGCAACTATACCGTGGTCTATAACGGCAATATGGCTCGAGTGGATGGCACTGACGCCGCCGCCCTGGGTTTAGAGCCGGAAGTGCTTAGCTTCGATGCCCCCGATGGTGAGCGCATTCGAGAAAGCGATATCTGGCAGGCGTTGGAAACCATCTATGACCCAGAAATTCCAGTGAATCTGGTGGCGTTAGGTCTCATTTATACGGTGAATATTGATCAAGCGAAAAAAAGCGTGAGTATAGACATGACCCTCACCGCTCCCGGTTGCGGTATGGGGCCGGTATTGGTGAGCGATGTTAAATATCGCAGCGCCCTAGTGCCTAACGTAGAATCTGTGGCGGTGGAGTTGGTATTTGATCCCCCTTGGTCGCGGGAGATGATGAGCGAGGAAGCACAACTGGAAACCGGCATGTTTTTTTAGTAATTCATTCAGTATCCTGAGAAATTTTAAAGATTACTCAGGGTACTTTAGTGCTAAATAGGGTTCTACATCTGTCATAAATAGTCACTTCTCATTTCGTGCAATATGCGCCATAGTCTTGTCTTAACTTACATAATAAAAATAAAACGATAGTGCTAGGCTTAGCCATTATTTTTTGGTGAATTTCCGCCTGCTATAAAAAAATATAATAAATGTTCACTTACCTTAATTGGAGACCGTGATGGAAGCATCATTTTGGGATGGAAAGCGCGCGCCGGGTATCAGCGATACTCTGGATCTTAGTCAATACAATGCAGCAGTTGAAGTAATCGAGTCGGCTTTCAAAAAGTACGCCGATCGTCCTGCGTTTACCAGCATCGGTCATACCATGACCTTTAAAGATATTGATGAGCAAAGTGCCGCATTTGCTTATTACCTGCAAAATCACACCAATCTAAAGCCAGGCGATACCATCGCCATTCAAATGCCCAACATCTTGCAGTATCCCATTGCCATGTACGGTGCGCTACGTGCGGGTCTTCGGGTGACCAATACCAATCCTTTGTATACTGAACGTGAAATGTTGCACCAATTCAACGATTCTGGTGCCAAGGCTTTGGTTTGCATGAACGTATTTGCCCGCTCTGTGCAAAACGTAGTTGAAAATACCGGCATCGAAACCGTTATTGTCACCAGCCTGGCCGACATGTTGCCTGGCGCCAAGCGCGTATTGATTAACGCCGCTGCCAAATATATTAAGAAAATGGTGCCTGCATATTCATTGCCGGATGCGGTTTCGTTCCGCAAGGCGCTTAAGTTGGGTCAGGGCAAAGCCTTTGCAGCCAACTATATGCCTAACCCTGAAGATACTATCGTTCTGCAATACACAGGTGGCACTACGGGTGTGGCCAAAGGTGCTGAGCTGACGAACCGCAACCTGGTTGCCAACATGCTGCAATCTAAGTTGGCCATGTTGCAGGTGGATGAGCAGGGTCAGCCACTTAAAGGCACCGAACAGGCTATCGTGGTGGCGCCGTTGCCGCTTTATCACATCTATGCGTTTACCGTGCACCTGATGGCCTTGTTTGAACAAGGGGATCACAGCATATTGATCGCCAACCCAAGAGACACAGAAACCTTCATTAAATTCATGAAGCCTTGGAAACTCACTACCTTTGTGGGTTTGAATACCTTGTTTGTCTCCTTAATGGCCAGCCCACGTTTCCGTGAAATGGATTTCAGCAAGCTCAAGTTCACCATCTCGGGCGGTACTGCCTTGATGGACGACACCGCCAAGCGCTGGAAAGAAATTACGGGTGTGGGCATTTCTGAAGCATACGGTTTAACCGAATGTTCACCCGGTGTGACCATGAACCCTGCCGCCGGTTATGAGCGCATGGGTACTGTAGGTCAGGCTTGCCCTGGTACTGCGCTTAAGTGTATTAACGATCAGGGTGAAGAAGTGGCCCAGGGCGAACGTGGTGAATTATGCGTGAAAGGCCCACAGGTCATGAAGGGTTACTGGAAACGTCCAGACGCCTCTAAAGATGCCTTTACGACCGACGGCGAATGGTTCCGCACCGGTGATGTTGCCATCATAGATGAGGATGGTTTTGTAAGCATTGTAGATCGAATTAAAGACATGATCATCGTATCTGGCTTTAATGTGTTCCCTAACGAGATCGAAGGCGTAGTAGCCGAGCACCCATTAGTTGAAAACTGTGCGGTAATTGGTGTGCCTAATGAGAAGTCCGGTGAAGCGGTTAAGCTGTTCATTGTGACGCAGGATGCTTCTCTTACCGAAGGTGTGATTCGCGCCTACTGTAAAGAACACCTGACCGGCTACAAGATGCCTAGACACATCGAATTCCGTGATGAATTGCCCATGACTCCAGTGGGTAAGATTCTGCGTCGCGAATTAAAAGATGAAGAAGAAGCCAAACGCGAAAGCAAAGCGAAGGATTCTGCCGCCGCTTAAGTTTATGTGCTTTAGGCCCTGAAACCCGTTTTCAGGGCCTCACCCCCTCCGTTCCATATCCCAGACAAATCCTCCTCTATAACCCTAAGCATTGTCATCGCATTTGAGTTAGGGGTATTTGCAGTCAGTATATTGACCCGTTTGGTCATGTTAACTGGCCACCAGTTGCGCCATAGTCAGGCTCACGATTTATCACTAATAAATATAATCAGGAGACGACAATGGATGCTTCATTTTGGGATGGTAAGCGTGCCCCCGGCATTGGCGACAGTATCGATGTAAATGAGTACGGTTCGGTGATCCAGGTGATTGAGTCAGCTTTCAAGAAGTACGGCGATCGCGCCGCCTTCACCAGCATTGGTCTAACTATGACCTACGCCGATATAGATGAGCAAAGTGCCGCCTTTGCCAGTTACCTACAAAATCACACCAATTTAAAGCCAGGTGACACCATTGCCATTCAAATGCCCAATATCTTGCAGTATCCCATTGCCATGTATGGGGCGTTGCGCGCGGGTTTAATCGTCACTAATACCAACCCTTTGTACACCGAACGTGAAATGCTGCATCAATTTAACGACTCTGAAGCCAAGGCTTTGGTATGTATGGATGTATTTGCTCGTTCGGTGCAAAACATTAAGGGCCAAACTGGCCTGGAAACCATTATCGTCACTAGCCTTGCCGACATGATGCCCACCGCCAAGCGTATCTTAATTAACGCGGCCACTAAGTATGTTAAGAAGGTAGTGCCCAAGTATTCATTGCCCGAGGCCATTTCGTTCCGCAAGGCCCTTAAATTAGGCAAGGGTCAAAAATTTAAGGTACCACCAGCTAAGGGTCATGGGGATACCGCCGTTTTACAGTACACGGGCGGCACCACAGGGGTGGCAAAAGGGGCTGAATTAACCCACGGCAACCTAATTGCTAATATGCTGCAAACCAAGCAGAACATGCAGCAAGTAAATGACAAGGGTGAGTTGTTAAAAGGAGATAAGCAGGCCATAGCGGTAGCGCCCCTGCCTCTGTACCACATCTATGCCTTCACGGCCCACTTAATGGCCATGTTTGAACAAGGTGAGCACAGTGTCTTGATTGCCAACCCAAGAGATACCGAGATGTTCATCAAATTCATGAAACCTTGGAAGCTCACCGCCATTGTGGGTTTGAATACTCTGTTTGTATCCTTGCTGGCCAGCCCAAGGTTTAAAGAATTGGATTTCAGTGACCTTACCATCACTATGTCAGGTGGAACGGCTCTTATGCCCGACACAGCCAAGCGCTGGCAGGAAATCACTGGCGTAGGTATTTCAGAAGGTTATGGTTTAACCGAATGTGCCCCGGTAGTAACGGCCAATGCCGCCAACGGCTTAGAGCGTATGGGTACGGTGGGGCAGCCTTTGCCAGCCACCTCCCTTATGTGTATCGATGACCAGGGTAAAGAAGTGGCCATAGGTGAGCGTGGTGAGTTATGCGTGAAGGGCCCACAAGTTATGAAAGGCTATTGGAAGCGCCCGGATGCCTCTAAAGATGCCTTCACCGAAGATGGCGAATGGTTCCGCACCGGTGATGTGGCCATCATAGATGAAGACGGCTTTGTGAGTATTGTGGATCGCATTAAGGATATGATCATCGTATCCGGCTTTAACGTGTTCCCCAACGAAATCGAAGGGGTAGTGGCCGAACACCCTGCGGTTGAAAACTGCGCGGTAATTGGGGTGCCGGACGAAAAGAGTGGTGAAGCGGTTAAGTTGTTTATCGTAAGCCAGGACAGCAACCTCACTGCTGACGGCATAAAAGCGTACTGCAAAGAAAACCTAACGGGTTACAAGTTGCCTCGCCACATAGAGTTCCGTGACGAGCTGCCCATGACTCCTGTAGGTAAGATTCTGCGTCGCGAACTAAAAGACGAAGAAGAGGCCAAACGCTCCGCCTAGCCTTAACCTGGTAGATGCGAGCTACTTTGCATCTACCAGTTCCTATCCGTACAATGGCCGTAATTCATTAAGCAGTCTGTGTTATGAGCAACCCTGAGTTAAGCCCCTTCGGCACCAAAATCACCGTAGATGAAGTCATCGACACTCTTAGCTTCTTCGACAGCTGGGAAGAACGCTACAAGTACATCATTGATCTGGGTAAAGAGTTGCCTGTCATGGATGATGCCCTCAAGACGCAGGCTCGCCTTATTAAAGGCTGTCAGTCTCAGGTATGGATTGAACCCCATGCCATAGAAGGGAAGTTGTACTTTGACGTGGCCAGCGACGCCTTTATCGTGTCGGGCTTACTGGCCTTGGTAATGGCGGCCTATAACGGTAAAACCCCAGCCCAGGTGCTGGAATTCGATATGGAAGGCTTTTTTGCTCAGTTAGATCTGTTAAAGCACTTATCCCCAACTCGCGGCAATGGCCTGCGCTCCATGGTGCAGCGTATTCAGCAGGTAGCCAAAGCCAGCTAGGCTGGGTTGGGCCTACGCAGTGGGGCTCAGCCAGGGGCCGCCTTTGAGGGTTTCAGGCTTGAAGTGAAATAGGGCGCTGGTTAAACTTTAAACAGTGGCTATTTAGTACAAATCCCGTATAATCTGCGCTCTTTTTTACACATCTCAATTTATAACCTTTTATAGGAAATCATCATGGCCGTAGAACGCGCACTATCTATCATCAAGCCTGACGCAGTT
>Ga0209184_1001826_pt1 | contig 12361 bp, 13 predicted proteins | sample EN8Hudsemesocosm_2_FD_184627 | JGI IMG/M metagenome (GOLD analysis project Ga0209184, IMG submission 184627) | Methane-oxidizing microbial communities from mesocosms in the Hudson Canyon - EN8C Hudson Canyon (SPAdes) (version 2) | ecosystem: Environmental > Aquatic > Marine > Cold seeps | place... | reverse complement strand
CACCGCTGGGGTATGGCTGTGCACATGTATGCTCACATACACCCAGCTGACACCAGCGGCATAAGTACCCAAGCCAAACCACCATCCGCGCCACAAGGCTTGACGTGGGGTTAAACTTTTAAGGGAGACATAAAATAACGCCACCGCCACAAACTGCAGGGGCCATATGTCATAGGGGGCAAAGCTAAATGGCAGTATGGCACCGCACAATAAAGCAAAAAAATGACCTGGAAAGCCAGGTCGATTTATCCATGAAAACATGGGTGAAAGTGTTGTTGTTTGCAAAATATTCTTCTTATTCTGTCCCGCTAATAGCGGGCCTGGGTTAACCGTTTTGTTCGACGCGAGTCACTTCTAATAAATGTATTTGCCGGCTGTTGGCGTTGGCAATTTTGTAAGTGAAGGGGCCGATAGTAATGCTTTCGTCACAATCGGGCAGGCGGCCAAATTTCTCTACCACTATGCCGCCGATGGTATCAAACTCCTCTTCTGAAAACTGGCAACCAAACACCTCATTAAAGTCATCGATGGGAGTGAGGGCCTTTACCATAAAGGTAGTGTCATCAATTTGTTTGATGAAGTTTTCGTCTTCGTCAAAATCATGTTCGTCTTCGATATCGCCCACAATTTGTTCTAGCACATCTTCGATGGTCACTAGGCCGTCGATGCCACCGTATTCATCGATCACGATGGCCATGTGATTGCGGGTGGCGCGAAACTCTTTAAGCAATACATTTAAGCGTTTGCTTTCTGGTACAAAGGTAACCGGGCGAATAATGTCTTTAATGCGAAAGTTGTCGGTGTTTTCTTCCAGTACTAAGTCCAGTAAATCCTTGGCCAATAAAATGCCAAGCACATCATCTTCGGTTTCGCCCAATACCGGGAAACGCGAGTGAGCGGACTCTATGATGTTGGCTAAAAACTCCTTGGGCTTTTGGTCAATGCTGACACAAACCATCTGCGAGCGTGGAATCATGATCTCACGCACCTGCATGTCAGCCACCTGAATGGCGCCCTCCATGATGGAGAGAGCATCGCTGTCCACCAGCTCGCGCTCCTGTGCCTCACGCAACAGGTGTTTGATTTCTTTGCGGCTCTTGGGATTGCCCTTGAATATATTCAAGTTAGCCAGCCAGTTAAATACAGGAGGTTTCGGTCGCTCTTTCATAGTCTCATTCGGTGATTAATATGGAGTAACTATTTTTTAATAATTACGCTTCAGTAATTGTCTCAATTAGCGCTCTTCATCTAGAGCTCTTCATCTAGAAGATAGGGGTCGCTGATGTCCAGCTTGCTAAGAATGTCGCGCTCTAAATTTTCCATTACTTGAGCCTCTTCATCCGTTATATGGTCGTACCCTAACAAATGCAAGCAGCCGTGTACCACCATGTGCGCCCAATGGTGCATGAGTGGCTTATTTTGTTGCTTGGCTTCATTTTCTACTACCTGGGTGCAAATAATGAGGTCGCCAATGAGGTGGCCCATCTCCTCCAGTCCCACCAGAGCTTCGGGCACTTCAAAGGGGAAAGACAATACATTAGTGGGTTTGTCCTTGCCGCGATATTCCAAATTGAGTTGCTGGCTTTCGCTTTCATCCACCAGGCGAATGCTTAATTCGGCCTCGTCTTTTAAATCTTGCAGTGCGGTTTGTGCCCACAGGGTGAGCTGCTCCTGGCTAGGCAGTTCTTTATGTCCGCTGGCAATCTGCATGTCTACGATAATCATGATTGTGATCCGCCAGATTTTTGTTCCATTTCTTTCTTTAAATTTTGTGCTACCACCTGCGCCTCATGCACATCGTAGGCGTCTACTATGCGTTGCACCAGCGGATGGCGCACCACATCTTTATTGGCAAACTGGGTAAACCCTATGCCGTCCACATCTTTTAATACATGCATAATATGGGCAAGGCCGGAGCGAGTGCCACGCGGTAAGTCCACCTGAGTGATGTCGCCGGTCACTACGGCTTTAGTGCCAAAACCGATGCGGGTTAAAAACATCTTCATTTGTTCTTTGGTAGTGTTTTGGCTTTCATCCAGAATGACGTAGGCGTTGCTTAAGGTGCGACCGCGCATATAAGCCAGGGGCGCTATTTCGATGATGTTCTGCTCTTGTAACTTAGTGACCTTGTCGTAGCCCAGCATTTCGTGCAAGGCATCGTATAAGGGGCGCAGGTAAGGATCGATTTTTTGCGCCAGGTCTCCGGGTAAAAAGCCCAGTTTTTCACCGGCTTCCACCGCCGGGCGCACTAGGATGACTTTTTGCACGTCATCACGCAGCAAGGCTTCCACCGCACAGGCCACCGCCAAATAGGTTTTGCCGGTACCGGCCGGACCAATGCCAAAATTAATGTCATTTTTGATGATGGAGCGGACGTAGTTCTGCTGGTTAGGGCCGCGGGGTTTTATGATTAGCTTGGGGGTGCGCAAAACTACGGGTTTGTGCTGCCCTTCATCACTGTGTTGTTTGTTATAGGCGATATCGATATCGGCTTCTTGCAACAGCAGTTGAATCAGCTCACTGGTGATATCGGTGCCGTTATGGGTCTCGCGATACAGGCGCTGAATAATTTGCGTGGCATGATCCACGCTACGAGCCTCGCCGGCCACTTTGAAGTGGTTGCCACGGTTAAACACTCTAATTTGAAAGTGTTTGCTGATTTGCTTGATGTGACTGTCCAGATGGCCGCTCAGATTAGACAGGCGGCGAGCGTCTTCTGGCTCCAGGTAGAACTCACTTTGGGCGGTACGCGTATTGGCGTTGGCGGTTGTCATCTAGTTATTATGTCCACAACTGGGAGTAAAGTCGCTATGAAAGAGCAGGGTGTTAAAACACCCCTTCTTCCAATAATAAGCGGCCAATCAGGCTGTTTGTGAGGGATTCTTCAATCTTGATCTTAACAAACTTGCCAATCAAGTTTTGCTCGTCACAGGGGAAGTAAACCGAGCGGTTGTTCTCGGAGCGCCCCATGAGCTTGCCCGGGTCCTTGCGGGATACGCCAGTCACTAGGATGGTTTCTACCTTGCCCACCATGCGTCGGCCAATTTGCTGGGCATTTTGGGTGATGCGGTCTTGCAGTATTTGCAGGCGCTGTTTCTTGATATCCATAGGGGTATCGTCCTCAAGCTCCGCCGCAGGTGTACCCGGACGCGGGCTATAAACGAAGCTGAAGGAGGTATCGAAGCCAATCTCACCAATGAGATTCATAGTATCCAGGAAGTCTTGTTCGTTCTCTCCTGGGAAGCCAATGATAAAGTCCGAGCTGATACTGATGTCCGGGCGCACTTGCTGGATGCGGCGGATTTTATCAATGTACATATCCACTTCGTGACCACGCTTCATGGCCGCCAAAATCTTGTTAGAGCCACTTTGTACCGGTAAATGCAGGTGGCTCACCAATTCAGGTACCTCGGCAAAGGCTTGAATGAGGCTGTCGCTAAATTCCAATGGGTTACTGGTGGTGAAACGGATGCGGTCGATGCCCTCCACCTCGGCCACGGCGGTGATCACGTCGGCCAGGTCCATGACATCACCCTCTTTGCTGTGCCCTTCGTAGCAGTTCACGTTCTGGCCCAACAGGTTTACCTCGCGCACACCCTGATCGGCCAGTTGCTGAATTTCCACCATCACATCGTCAAACGGGCGACTCACCTCTTCGCCGCGAGTGTAGGGCACCACGCAAAACGTACAGTACTTGCTGCAGCCTTCCATGATGGAGACAAACGCCGAGGCACCCTCAACCTTAGGAGCGGGCAGATGGTCAAATTTCTCAATTTCGGGGAAGGTCACGTCCACCACCGGGATCTTGTTGGCGCTGGCATCCACAAACTGGGGTAAGCGATGCAGAGTTTGAGGGCCAAATACCATGTCCACCTGGGGGGCACGTTTACGTATGGCCTCTCCTTCCTGGCTGGCCACGCAGCCACCCACACCTATGACCAGGTCGGGGTTTTTCTTCTTGAGTTTGTTCCAGCGGCCCAGCTGGTGAAAGACTTTTTCCTGGGCTTTTTCGCGAATAGAGCAGGTATTTAACAGTAATACGTCCGCTTCTTCCGGCGTGTCCACTAGCTCCATCTCATGGGAATCCCCCAAAAGGTCTGCCATGCGGGAGCTATCGTATTCGTTCATCTGACAACCATGGGTCTTAATGTACAACTTCTTCGCCACGGATATCACCATGCTCTAATAATTTTAAGGGGCGCATTATAAACCTATGTGATTACCCTGGCTATTGTTCCTACAATGGTGACGGTTGTCTGGTTTAAGGGTTGGCTAGCAGTCGCTCAACAAGGGATTGTAATGTAACTGTTTGTGAGTGCCCATTTACCTTGTAAGCAATGTCTTACGCCACTTGTCGGAAACTGGCATACCTATTTTTGCTGAAACTGGTAATATGGCCTGATTGAACATTGGCACATAGGGAATATGGGATGGCGCAAGAAAGTTATCGTTTACGGGGGGAGGGCAGCAATCAGGAAATTGTGTCTCGTCTACAAAATGAAATTGCCAAGCTGGAAGGCCAGCTTAAGCGCTTGCAGGTAGAAGAAGCGCCCCATCGCTTCAGTTTGATGAAAACCTATAAAACCATGATCGCCTCTCGCCAGGAACTACTCACCCAGATGAATGGCTAATCATGGGGCTCACTGCCTTATTGCTTTAGCTTTTTACGCAAGCGTTTCACTTCTCGTTGCAGTAGCACCACTTTGCGTTTCCACTTGTCCAATTCCTTGGCTGTGATCTTGTTTGATGACTTTCCCGAGTGTTTGTTTTTTGCCATTAATTTGCTTAACTGCTCAGACAATATAATGCTTTGATCGGTAAACGAAAGATTGCCCACATCTCCTAGCTTGGCCGCACTGCTAACCCGTTGTAACTGCTCTTCATGCAATAACACCGACTTTTCAATATTGGATGTTTCCATGTCCTCCAGGCGCTTGGCTTGGCGCGCCAGGTAATAGAGTCGTTCACTGGCAAAGACACTGTTGCGGGTGATTTTGTTAATTTTGGATTTTTTTCTGGGGTTTTTACCAATAAACAAACGAGCCGCGGCTAACTTGTTGATGGTTTGCAAGTGGGTTTTGGGCAGTAACTCCTGGGCATCCAGTTGCTGGGCCTTGTTTAGCATTTCCTCTGCTTTTGATAAGTGGGTGAAACCAATGGTTTTCACTTCCAGGAGGCTCATCTCTTTTAATACTTCGCGCTGGGCCGACAGGGCGGCGTCCAATTTTCTTTGCTCGATGGACTTTACCAGTTCTAAAAAATGCTCTTCAACTGTGTTAAAAGCCTGTGGAAAGTGTTTGTTGGCTTTCAGGGTAAGCAGCAGTTGTCGATGTTTAAGGCTCTTTTTTAGGGTGTCTTTCACCACTTTTTTATTGCGTAAACCAGAGTTGATATATTCGATACTTAATTGCGTGAGTTCTTTAATGGTGTCGTCGTCATCTTTTTCTTTATAGGCCTCACGGGCTTCTTGATAGCGGTTGCGAGCATTTTCGAAGTAGCTGGGGGCGTACAGGCTTAAGGCTTCACTCTTGCCTTTTTGTATTTTTAATTTTGCGCGCTGCAATAATGAGGCGCTGGACAATTTACTGCTAGTGGCCACAGACTGGGCATGGCTCTTTAGATTTTTATCATCCGGTAACGAGGCACAGGCCCCAAGGGTTAAAAAAATAACGACAGATATGGCAAAACGGAAGGTACTTTGCATGTGTTGCATAAGGGGCCCTAGGTGATAAATCCATTTAAAAATGTAATCGTTATAATTATAACCTCTAAAGCTTGACTATACTTAAGGATATTTGATGGATAAGGTAGTGAGTAGTAGCTAATAAGAGGGTGTTTAAACGTTTGAGAACATTAATATAAGCCCATATTATGAGTTTATGGGTTTGATCCTCGGGCAGTGATTTTACTTCGCCCAGCGTGTGAAGCGGCAAGAATAACGGAGGCCGACTATGACACAACTAGCAAAACATCCCTTAAGATGGCGCCTGGCAGATGTGGCCGGCACTGGGGTCCAGCAAGTCAACGTGGTCATGCCAGAGCTGGATGTCCACTCCCAACATGAAATTTTATTATCCACAGATATCCCCAGCCCCCACAGTGCCATTGAAGACATTGGCTGGACGGATGATGACATCTCCTTGTTTCATCTGTTGCTCAGAAAAATGCTCGACCTGGAGGTGGATGCCTCGGCTACTTTGGATTTGTCTGATTCAGACGTGGTGGATATTTTACACGTGGTGGCAGCGGCGCACTTTATTGAACCCTGCAATGCTGACGTTTTTTTGGCAGGTGATGTGGTCACCATCATGAGTGAGCTGGATATTGGTGATTTAGCCGCTATTCATACCGAGGTGGGTTACAAGAGTTGCATTATCAGTGCCCTGGATAGCATAGAAGCCACTTGTGTACTGCTGGAGAGCATAGAGGGATGCGCGGGTGCGCAAAACTTGGATGTGTACGACACACTAGTGGTGAACAAACATTCCATCTTGCCGGCGGAATTTGGCAATGTAATTCCGGGTGTGGATTGCACCATTCATTAAGTTAAAAGCACGCCTTGGATTCAGTGAACCCGGAGCGTGCAGTTATCTTTAGGCGCGTTGTATGGCCAGTGATACACCCATGCCGCCGCCGATGCATAAAGTGGCCAAACCTTTTTTAGCATCGCGTTTTTGCATTTCAAACAACAGGGTTACTAGGATACGACAGCCTGACGCACCAATGGGGTGACCCAGGGCAATGGCACCGCCGTTCACGTTTACTTTTTCCATATCCCATTCCAAATCTTTGCTCACCGACAAAGACTGCACTGCGAAGGCTTCGTTGGCTTCAATAAGATCCAACTCACCGATTTCCCAGCCGGCTTTTTTCAAGCACTGCTGGCTGGCGGTTACCGGGCCAATGCCCATAATGCTAGGATCAACCCCGGCATTGGCATGAGCTTTAATGGTGGCCAAGATAGGCAAACCCAATTCCAGAGCTTTTTCTTTGCTGGCCAAAATAACCGCAGCGGCGCCATCATTTAGTGATGAGGCATTGGCCGCAGTAACCGTGCCGTCTTTTTTAAACGCGGCACGCATGCCGGCTAATTTTTCAGCTGTGATGCCGGCACGTGGGCCTTCATCTTTATTGAAGATAAGGTCATCTTTTTTACGCTGTGGAATGCGAATATCCACAATTTCGTCATCAAACTTACCGGCCTGTTGGGCGGCTACCGCTTTCTCTTGAGAGGAGGCAGCGAAGGCGTCTTGTGCTTCACGGCTGATATCATATTTCTCAGCCAGGTTCTCGGCGGTGATGCCCATGTGGTAATCATTGAATGCATCCCATAGGCCATCATTGATCATGGTATCTACCATGCTGATGGGGCCCATGCGTTGGCCGGTACGTGAGTTAGGCATTACGTGAGGGGCGTTGGACATGCTTTCCTGGCCACCGGCCACTATTATGTCGGCATCGCCCAGAGCGATAGCCTGTGCGCCAAGGTGAACGGCTTTTAAACCTGAACCACATACCTTATTAATGGTTAGGGCGGAGGTGCTGTTAGGCAAGCCAGCATGAATAGAACTTTGACGAGCCGGGTTTTGACCTGCACCACCTGTGAGTACCTGGCCAAAGATTACTTCGTTAACCAATTCTTTTTCAATGCCGGCGCGTGCCAATACACTTTTAATAACCTGGCTGCCAATTTCAACGGCGCTTAATGGCGCAAGGGCCCCCTGAAATGCACCAATGGCACTACGGCCTGCGGCAACAATAACGACTTCTTTCATGTGTGACTCCGGTCTGAGTTTTAAAGGCATCTTGTATGCCGTTCAAAAGCAGGTGATGAGAATTAAGAAGGGGCTAGTTTAACGATTCTGCCATTACTTTATAAGCGCAAACACAGTTTTAACGGTGAATTTTAGCAATAAAATCACCGTTAAATTAGCAGGGTTTATGGATTGATAACTTTTACAAATAATCGGTGATTTTTATGCCCACCCCTAGGCGGCGTTGGTATTGGTTATATTCAATTAAGCTATGACCATATCCTTCGTGCCACTGAATAAAACCTCTTAACCTGGGGGTGAGCGGGAAATTCCATTCAATGTTTTGCCAGCCTTTATTCTCATCAAGGTCTAAATTATTGCCAAAGGTCACCACTAGCGACTGAGTACCAAAACGCTTATACCAGATGAAATTTGCATAGCCCACATACTTATAGATATCCGGGTTGTCATCGTCTTGTGGGTCGTCAGGGTCGTCGCTTTGCTCTTCCGGCAGGCGCCACCAGGGTTCAATGCCATAAACCGAATCTCCTTCCACATGATAAAACCCGGCGATCACTCTGTTCCAGCTTCTGGAAAACCCCTGGTACTGACCATTGCTTTGGTGGTTAAGAGAGAGGGTGACTCGATTAACAAAATCCCAACCCGGCGACATTTGTAAAATGAGTTCAGGTTCATGATTGGTTTCCCGGAACGGGCGAGATAAATCTTCGTTGTATACCTGCCAATACGACTTGTTGGTATAGGCCACATAAATGCGGTATTTATTGGCCTCATCCAGTTGGGCCAGTTGATATTTCACACTGATTTGAAAAATACTTTCCAGTTTTTTGAAACCAGGCCACTCATCTTGCAAAAACTCGGCGTAAGGGTCCTCATAGGGTCTATCGGTATAAGCAAAGGGCATCACATAGTTAGGTCGATGGGGCAGCAACACAAAAGGCAAACCAGCGGCTTTTTCTTCGATGATGTCTTTACGCTGCATGGCATGCAATAACGCGGTGGCATCATCCTCCTCTTCATGAATGGTGGGCAGCTCTGAGTTTTTTAAATCTTCATTGCTAATGATGTCCGCGGCATGACCCAGGGGGAGCCATACCAATAAACAATTTAGGATTAAGAATTTCATGTTCTTTCCGTTCGAATGGTCACGCCTACTCGTCACAGCAGTATAGTTTATGTTTGGTATATTTGCGCCAGCCACATTTTATAAGGCTGGCTTAGGAAATTAACCAACTACCCGAGTAATGGTTTCTTTATTGGGTCCATGAATGATGCCCTTCTCGCACACGATGGCATCGATTAATTCATGGGGAGTAATGTCAAATGACGGATTAATGGCTGGGCAATTATTAGGGGCAATGTTTATATTTTTAATGGTGGTGACTTCCTCCATGGGACGCTCCTCGATGGGGATTTGAGTGCCATTATCCAGCGACATATCAAAGGTGCTGGTGGGTGCCACCACCATGAATTTAACATTGTGATGTTTGGCCAGCACCGCCAGATTATAGGTGCCAATTTTGTTGGCCACATCGCCGTTGCTACTGATGCGGTCGGCCCCCACTATGATCCACTTCACTTTTCCTTGTCTCAATAATTGTCCGGCGGCCCCTTCGCTGCTGAGAGTGACCGGAATATTATCGGCCATTAATTCCCAAGCGGTGAGGCGGGCGCCTTGTAACCAGGGGCGAGTTTCACCGGCGAAAACCATGGAGATTTTTTGTTGTTCATGAGCGCTGCGAATAACCCCCAGGGCGGTACCGTAACCTCCGGTGGCCAGAGCCCCCGCGTTACAATGTGTATAAACCTGGCTATCACTATCAATTAAGCTGGCCCCCAATTCCCCCATTTTATGATTAGCCGCGATGTCATCCTGTAAAATTTCTTGTGCGGTGTTCTCCAAAAACTCTACCTGCTGCGGTACATTTAAATGAGCGCATTTTTCCAAGGCGGTTTTCATTTTATCCAATGCCCAGAATAAATTAACGGCGGTGGGGCGTGAGGCGGCCAGTACCTCAAACGCTTCCTGTAAATTAAAGGCGGGTTGCTTGATTTGTTGGCGGGCCTGCAGGGCGATGCCAAAGGCGGCAGTAATGCCAATGGCCGGTGCCCCGCGCACCACCATGTCGGTGATGGCGCGAGCCACACTGGCTGCATCGTTAAAGGTTAAGTAAGTTTCTTCCAGGGGCAGTTTACGCTGGTCTAGCAGGATTAAAGTGGATTGTTTAAATTGAATCGCGTGAACGTTTTCACAGTCGGCATCGTTGAACATGAATCTTGACCCTGGGATTTAGCAAAAGCAAAGGGGCAATTATACCTTGAATTCGTTAACGATGGCTTTTAATTGCTCAGCCTGTTCCGCCAGTTTATTGGTGGCAGTGGCGGTGGTTTGGGCATCGGTTACGGTTTGCTCCGAAAAACTATTGATGCGCACAATATTTTTACTCACTTCTTCTGCCACCGAACTTTGTTCTTGTGCTGAACTGGCCACCAACAGATTCATTTGGTTGATGGTGTGAATGGAGCTTAAAATATTTTGTAATGAGTCCCCTGTGGTCTTGGATTGCTCCACCGACTGATAGGCACGTTCTTTGGACTTGTCCATCACGTCTACCGCTTGCTGGGCACCGCTTAACAGGCTTTTAATAATTTCTTCTATCTCATTGGTGCTTTGACCGGTGCGCCCGGCCAGGGTGCGAACTTCATCGGCCACCACAGCAAACCCTCGCCCTTGTTCACCGGCGCGAGCGGCCTCGATGGCGGCATTTAATGCCAGTAAGTTGGTTTGGTCTGCAATGCTGCGAATGTCTTGTGAGGCGCTGGCAATTTTTTGTACCTGATCCGAGAGGGTTTGAATAACATTACGTGCACTTTCAATTTCCTGTGCCAGATCGTTGATGGCGGTGATGTTGTCGTCCACTACCTTCTGCCCATTTTGAGATTCGGTGTCGGCCAGGTCGGTGGCCTTGGAAGCTTCCCCTGCATTTTTTGAAACTTCCAATGAGGTTTGCGCCATTTCGGTGACGGCGGTGGCCACCATTTGAATTTCATGTTGCTGATCGACTATGCCGGCCTGAGTGTGTTTGGCGACACCTTTCACTTCGGTGGTGCCCTGGGTTACGCCGTTGGACAAATTAGCCAGTACTTTTATCATTAACTGCAGGTGAGTAACAAAGGCGTTAAATTTTTCTACCAGAGTGCCCATTTCATCCTGAGAGTGGGTGTGCAGGCGCACCGTTAAATCCCCTTTGCCTGTGGCCATGCCTTCCAGTTCCTGAATTATGCGCGCCAGATTGCTGGTGATTATTCTGGAAATCCACCACGCCATTAATACCAGTATGGCAATAATCGACGTGCCCAGAATTACCCCGGTGATGAGGGCGGATTGGCTTTCCTGTTTGGCTTGGTCCAAGCGCCCGGCAAAATCATCCAGCGCCTGTTTTCGAAACTGTTTAAGGGCGTCGGTGAATTCTTGATAATTGCCGTGCATCTGTTTGGCCATCTGGCCCATCTGTGACAGTTCTATGCTGCCATCTATCATGCCCAGAGTGAGGCTCTCGGCACTGTTCATGTAGCGGGACAAGCCGCCTTTTAATTTCTGAATTTGATTTTTGTAGGCGGGTTCCAGTTTTTCTATGTTGGTTAAAAACTGGGTGACGTTTTTCTGGTGGGTTTTGGCTTCGCTAATGAGGTCGGTTTCACCATCCCCTATGGCGGTTTGCATGGCGGTGCGTGCTGAAAATAATTCCAGCCAAATTTTTCCAGTAATATCCAGAATAGGAAAATTCACTTCCTGAATTTTGGTGAGGCGCTGGTCATTGCTGCCCGCCGTCTTGAAGTTAAAGGCCAGGTAGCTCACAAACCCAATGGCCCCGATGAGGGCAATACTGAGTATTTTGTACTTTAGCGATAGCTTGGAAATTGAAAACATATGCTCCCTGCGCCCATGGGAAATCCACTTTCATTATGAATGGGCCTATATATGGGTTTAGACAAGGGGAAGGCAAGCTTCAAGTAACAAGGGCAAAAAATACAAAAAAGTATATAAAGGTGTGAGCTGTGGGGGGGAATGAAGAGAGTGGGTGCAGGGCAGATTGCCCTGCGATGGCTGCGTGCTTAAGCCACTTGAACCGGGATGTTGTTAGACGTGTGGCTAACCGTATTATCCTGGTTCATGTAGATCAGGCGCGGTTTAAAGCCTTCCAGTTCTTCATCGCTGTAGCTGGCGTAGGCGCAGATGATGACGCGCTGGCCCACTTCTGCCAAGTGTGCGGCGGCACCGTTGATAGAGATAATGCCGCTGCCTTCTTCACCGCGAATGGCGTAGGTGGTGAAACGCTGGCCATTTTCGATGTTGTAAATTTGTACCTGTTCATTTTCGCGGATACCGGCCATATCCAGCAGGTTACCGTCGATGGCACATGACCCTTCGTATTCAAGCACGGCGTGGGTAACACGGGCTTGGTGTAGCTTGGCTTTAAGCATGATGGACATCATAGGTACGATCCTTTCACTTAATTTTTACATGGGCCCTTATGAGGCGAATCGGAGTATGCCCGATTCAGGTTGGCTATTCAACGCCACGC
>Ga0209184_1001822_pt1 | contig 12397 bp, 11 predicted proteins | sample EN8Hudsemesocosm_2_FD_184627 | JGI IMG/M metagenome (GOLD analysis project Ga0209184, IMG submission 184627) | Methane-oxidizing microbial communities from mesocosms in the Hudson Canyon - EN8C Hudson Canyon (SPAdes) (version 2) | ecosystem: Environmental > Aquatic > Marine > Cold seeps | place... | reverse complement strand
GTTGAAGCAAATAAGGTTCAAAGTCAGTCCCTGGTTATCCTGGAAAACAATAATGATATGTTGCCCCTGAATGCGTCCGTAGCCAGGAAGGTTTTCGTATTGGGAGTTGATGGCGATGTGGTTGAATCCTATGATTTCACGGTGACGGACGTACCTGAGGAGGCAGATTTTGCTATTGTTAGACTTAAGGCTCCATATGAAACATTGCATCCCGAGTTTATATTTGGCGCGATGCAGCATGAGGGAAGCCTGTCCTTCCAGGAACCCGATGTGGCGTACCAGCGTGTTAAACACCTCGCCGCGATGATGCCCACCATTGTAACGGTTTTTCTGGATCGTCCAGCTGTATTGACCCCGTTGCAGCACGACTCAGCGGCGCTAATTGCCAACTTTGGCGTGAGCGACAACGCGCTGATGGATGCCCTCGTAGGTCGAGTTGCGCCTAAAGGGCGGTTGCCATTTGAACTACCTTCTTCGATGGACGCTGTGAAGTTACAAAAAGAAGATGTTCCCTACGATAGTGTTGCACCACTTTATCCTTTCGGTTTTGGCCTGAAGTATGATCAAAAATAAATTCGGAGAGTTTTTTCGATTCACTTGGTATTCGGGTATTAAAACTATGAAGCACTGTTTATCTTGCGCAGTCCTGTTTTGCTCTTTGTTGTTCTTAATCGCTTGTGAGGGCGGACCTGTGTCCAAAGGCCCTGCCAGAAGTCCTGATGCGCCCCCGAATATCGTCATTCTCTTTACCGATGACATGGGATATGGCGATCTAAGCAGCTATGGCCATCCTTCAATACGGACACCACAACTCGACCAACTTGCTAGCGAAGGGCAACGCTGGACTAATTTTTATGTCGCAGCGGCTGTATGCTCTCCCAGTCGCGGTGCTCTATTGACTGGAAAATTACCTGTTAGCTCCGGACTTTACGGAAAAGAGAAGGGCGTGCTTTTTAAGGGTGACCCGGGCGCGATACCTGAAGCTGAGCTGACACTCCCCGAAGCACTTAAGCAGGTTGGCTACGATACTGCAATGTTGGGTAAATGGCATCTGGGGGACAAACCTTATGCGCTCCCAACCCGGCACGGATTTGATCAGTGGTTGGGAACGCCCTATTCCAATGACATGGACTGGACCGTTGGTCCGAGTACCAAGGAGATTATTTCAGGTATCAAAAACGGGACCATTGACTTGAAAGAAATCATGGCCGTAAGAAAAGCCTACCTGTTCGAGCCAAAGCGTGAATACTGGAATGTACCACTCATCGAAAGTACAGTTAAGCCCGATGGCTACCATGATAAAACCGTCGAGGAGTCACTTGATCAGGCAATCGTGACGAAGCGCTATACCAACAAAGCGGTTGCCTATATTAAACAGCAATCTGAATCTCAAAAGCCTTTCTTCTTGTACGTCGCATATAACATGCCCCACGTACCGCTTTTTAGAAGTGAAGATTTCACTGATAAAAGTGCCGCGGGACGGTATGGGGATGTTATTGAAGAAATTGACTGGAGCGTAGGAGAGATACGCAAAGCGCTGGAAGAAAGTGGTATCGCTGACAATACCCTGGTTGTATTCAGTAGTGATAACGGTCCCTGGTTAATGATGGAGCAACACGGGGGCTCAGCCGGCAGCCTTAGGGGAGGGAAGCAATCAACGCTCGAAGGAGGCGTGAGGGTTCCCGGAATTTTTTGGTGGCCGGATAAGATTAAACCTGCGGTTGTTAGCGGTATCGGAAGTGTGATGGATATATACGCTACTGCCTTATCTCTTGCGGGTGTCTCACTAGAGACAGATCAGGACAGTATTGATTTAACCCCCGCCCTTGACGGCCAGCCGAGCCCAAGGCAATCGCTTGCATATTATCGCGCAGGGGAACTATTCGCGTTCCGTAAAGGACAGTACAAGGTCCACTTGATTACCGAGGGTGCCTATGGGCCACCGGCTCGCGCTGTTCTTGATCAGCCGCTGTTGTATCACCTTGGAGAGGATCCAGGCGAAAAATTTGACCTCTCCGCCAAGGAGCCTCGTGTGTTAGAGGAGATGTTGGTGGCAGTGGCTGAACAAAAAGCTGGAATTACGCTCGCCGCCCCCATATTTGACCAGAAATAGTCATCTGTACATCGTCAGAGTATTCGGGATCTTACCTTGTGTCATTGTGGGGCGTCACATTTTGCACTATGTGTTTGGGCTGTTCTATGGTCGAATGAATTGACGGGGCGGCCTTCCGTACTACGATGGTCCGACTCGGTATAATCGCCAGTCTTTGCCCTATTCCAATTGATCTCATATGACTAACAGCACCAATAAGATAGGTTTTATTTCGCTCGGTTGCCCCAGGGTGCGCCACCAGATACTCAGAGGCGGTTTTTCATAAATCTATTCTGGCCGAATGCTCTGTATTAGTGCCAAAGTGGCTACAGAGGCGCTCTGTAAGCACATCCTTCTTGCTTGCCTTGTTAAGGCCTTCCGCTATAATGTACGGCATTACCGTACATCTCAGCAGCGAGACTAAAATGGACAGCGTGAGCGTAAACAAATTTAGAGATAATTTAAAAACCTTTGTAGAACAAATAGTTACAGAGCACACCCCTCTCAAGGTCACTCGACGCTCGGGGGAAGACTTTGTGGTTGTAAGTGCAGATGACTGGGAGAGGGAGCAAGAAACACTGTTTGTGCTTCAGAACAAAAGCCTGATGAAGCAAATCGCGACCTCCCTTCAAACTCACGAGCACGGAAGCGGGTATAGACCTACTCAGGACGAGATGGATGAGATCACTGGTATTTGAGGGCAACACCTGGGCCACATATGAAGAACTCCGCAAAAAAGACAGCAAGATGCACAAAGCTCTATGCAAGCTACTCAAGGAGATGCTGCGGGGTGACCCAGGCATGGGAGCCGGTAAACCTGAAAAATTGAAACACAATCTCGCGGGGCTTTGGTCACGAAGAATCTCCCAAAAGGATCGCCTGGTTTATAAATTCGACGAAAGCTATATCTACGTGTTTGCCATTGGTGGTCATTACCTCGATCACTGACTTAGAGTATTAACGCCGGCACAAGAGGCGACTGGCGAAGCCAAAGTTCCGGCAGCCGTAGGCTTCAAATTGGGAGCTGGACTTCCCAAGGTTGGCTAGACGCATTCTGCACTATGTCTTTGGGCTGTTCTGTGGTCGAATGAATTGACGGGGCGGCCTTCCGCCCTACACTCAGCACGATCCGGTATAATCGCCAGTCTTTACTTCACGCCAATTGATCCAATATGACCAACAATACCAACAAGGTAGGTTTTATTTCGCTCGGTTGCCTGAGGGCCTTGGTTGATTCAAAGCGAATTCTCATTAGCTACGACAGAAAATGACAGCTTCCAACTTGATGGCGAAGATGATAATCAATGATTCTCAGTCGAAAAAAGGAACCCCGAAGGATTCCTTTAGTATCAACCGGCTATAACACCACACTACATCAAGCCCGCCTCCGCGAAGGAGTAGGACGTATCAGGTGCGACAATCAGATGATCTAACACCTTGACATCGATCAGAGCCAGCGCGTTTGTCAGACGCTCTGTGATCCGTTTATCCGCAGCACTTGGTTCAACAACACCGCTGGGGTGATTGTGCCCAAAGATAACCGCCGCTGCATTGAATGAAAGCGCCGATTTTACGACTTCACGTGGGTACACCGCAGATCCATCGATCGTCCCCCTGAACATCTCCTCAGACTTGATGAGATGATGTTGCGAGTCCAGAAATAAAACAGTAAACACTTCAGATTCGCGATCGCCAATCATCAGCTGTAATATCTTTCGGGACTGTGCAGGGCTGCTCAGTGGATCTCCTTTGTAAGTAGCACGTTCTTCCATAAATTTAACCGCTGCTGCAATTACTTCATTTTCACTTTCAAAGACCAGTGATTTTGTCATCGTATCTCTCCAGAATAATTAAGCGAGATACGTCCCAATGGGAAATATCCCATTGGGTGGTTTTGTCGGTCGACTATGCAACGTATGCGAGTTGCCCGCTTTAAAAAAAGAACCCCGTGAATTCACATCCCAGGGGTTCTCGCCGTTGTCAGGCCTGGCTTTCTGCGCTCGCCTCTGATTTTACTCGTGGGGGCATTACAACCAGATCACCACCGACGGATACACCGTCCATAATTTTCAAGTTGAAACCCTCTCCAGTTTGATGCGGAAATGCAACGCCAATTTTGACAAAATTAGTTCGCTCCTCATCACCATTGTTGAACGTTTCGGGCTTAAGTACATTAAGATATGTTCTTGTAGTCATGATCAATCTCCAAGGTAATCAATCCCACCAAGACCTTCCCCCCATTAGGGCAAAAGCCCCACTGGGAAGTTTATACAACGCGCTTATGCAGAGGATTCTGCTAATACTGACAAGTCAGTAAGTAAGCACCTTAAGCATGGTCTACAGTTATCCACTTTTCAATAGGTTAAGTGTAACAAGTCAACATGACACTTACTGAACAGCTTATTAAGCGTCATGGTCTGAACATAGTGATTCACGTGACCTCGCTTTCGCGCCTGGATACTGTCGTTGTTGAGCATCGCGCGTGCGATTTGCTCGTAGGTGTAACCGCGCAGCATCATGTGTTTGGCGGCCGCCCAATCGGCTCTGCTTGCGTCTGTGTTGACCCCGTACTGATCAGCGATACCCTGCACTGATTGTGTGAAGACGAGCTCAGCATTGTCGGTGGGCACCACGGTTGGGATGCGCAAAGGATTGTAGTGACTTTTCTTTTCCTTCGCGGCTTTTGCAACGATCAACGCGGTCGCGCGCTCTAGAAAAAACTGCGCACGCCTGACCGATTTCTTGCTGGTGCCGACGATCTTGACGAAGGGGTAGTAGCCGTTATCTTGTAAGTGCTAATGAAAAAGCCAACTCCCCGACAGTTAAAGGTCGTTCGAATAGTAGCCCTGACCCCGAATATGATGCGTATTACGCTCGGCGGTGAAGAAATGGTGGGTTTTCCAGAAGGACGTGCTAGCGCTAACTTTAAACTTCTAATTTCAAACGATTCAGACAAGCCCGTGGTTCGCACCTACACAGTGCGAAACCATGACCCTGTCGCCGGTGAGGTCGATGTGGATTTTGTGCTCCATGCCGATCATGGCGCAGCCTCTCACTGGGCGATAAATGCGCGGCCAGGAGACAAGGTTGGTTTTGCCGGCCCCGGCAGCCCCAAACTGGTTGATTTCACGGCAGATTGGTTTCTCTTTGCCGGCGACATGAGCGCACTGCCGGCCATCGGCGCCAACATCGAACAACTGCCGGCAGATGCTCGAGGTTACGCGGTGCTGGAAATAATTGATGGCGAGGATCAACAGACGCTCCCTTTCCCCGAGGGCATAGAGGTGCAGTGGTTAGTCAACCCTGATCCCAACACGCCCAGTACGCTCCTAAAGGACGCGGTACTGTCACTGCCTTGGCGAATTGGTCGCCCTGCGTTGTGGGCCGCAGGTGAGAGTGGAGCGATCAAAGATATTCGCCGATATTATAAGTTCGAACGAGATGTGGCCAAGGCGGACATTTACACGAGCGGATACTGGCAGATCGGACTGAATGAAGATCGTCACCAAGTGGTCAAACGCCAAGAACCTGATGTTTGATTGCAAATCCCTGGAGATTTAGTCATTTCTTCATAACCTCAGGCTGGGCTCAGCATTGTATTCACACACCTGGGATACGTGGAAAATGGGAGAGTGGGACGTTCCCAAAATTTGACTTTGGCGAAAAAGTTCAAAAAGTATGTCATATTTACCCTTCGGTATTTGCGCTTGAGATTGTTATATCTACGTTAACCTCAATTTCTTACCAAATAGCTAGGGTAAATCCCAAAGGCCACATATGACGCAAGACGGTAAAGTACCCACGGCGCCTTCCCGAGGAGAGCTCTCTTCGATTACGCACTCATTTATTGAAAATAGCGCAATTCTAAAGGTCTTTCTCAGGCGCTTCTTAAGACGTCAGCAGGATATAGACGATGTAGCACAGGAAGCCTACCTTAAGGCTTATGTTGCAGAGCAGGAAAAGTCCATCAAACACCCAAAATCCTACCTATTCACCATTGCGAAGAATATTGCAATAAACGAACTAACAAAAAAATCCAATCAAATCACTCAATATTTGGAAGAGTGCGAAGATGCGGTTGTCAGGGAGCCAGGTGCCACTCTGGAAGAAGAGGTTGAGGCGGAGCAATCCCTCGGAATTTATTGTGATGCGGTGGCTGCCTTACCGGAGGCTTGCCGTCGTGTGTTTTTGTTGCGCAGGGTGCACGGTTTAAAACAAACAGAAATTGCAGATACGTTGGGCGTGTCATTGAGGAATGTGGAAATGCACTTGCAAAACGGCACTTTGAAATGTCGAGAATTTGTTAGAAAAAAGCAAGATACGGAGGCTCGCGCCGGTGGACGCGGGCGCGAGTCAATGATCCCCCGAGGAGCGAGAACATAATGAAGAATATAGTTGAGTTCCCTTCAGGTTTGCGTGTTGACCAAAACGTGCTGGAGCAAGAGGCGGTTGATTGGTTAGTGAGGCTTGATGGTGAGAAGCCCCTTACGACCGACGATCGACAAGCGCTTAGGGAATGGATGGGCCGAAGCCCGGCCCATGCAAGGGAAATTAAAAGCCTTAATGAGTTTTCGGGCGAGCTACTGGTATTGACTGAGCTGAACGTGCCTATGCTTAAGTCGGGTCAGAGATACTCTCTCTTCGATCACTCACTTTCGTTTGGCAAATACTGGGGCTGGGCCATGGCAGCCAGCGTGTTGGGTTTGGCTCTGTTGCTGCAACAGGTGCTCCTCCCCCTCGGGATTGACGCTGGGATTGACGCTGGGATTGACGCTGGGATTGACGTTGGGAAATTCGATGATGCCAACGGTTACTACGCCTCCGCGATTGGCAAGCATACTACTGTTCCACTACGGGATGGTTCTGTTGTGGTGCTCAATACGAATAGCCGTATTAAGGTTGAGTATACTGAGCACGATAGAAATGTTTTCTTGATTCAGGGCGAGGCGCATTTTGATGTCGCTAAAAATAAAGAAAAACCTTTTCGAGTGTATGCAGGCAAGGGCCGCGTGCAGGCAGTGGGTACGGCGTTTACGGTTTATCTTCATAAGCAGGATGTAGATGTTTTGGTGACGGAGGGCAAAGTGGAGTTGGCGACGCTCAGTGTTGCGCCTAACCTGGCACCGATTTTACCAAGCGTGGCTTCACCTGTTGCGGGCAACAGCGCCACCAGTCCGAATCTCTATCTTGCGCTTCCTGTTGAAGAACTGGGGCGTTTGGAGGCAGGGGAAGGGGCGACAATTGTTGTTTCCCAGAAAAGCGGGACCAATAGCGGGAATGAGCATCCCGCTATCGAATTGAAGGCGATGGATGCGAGGCATCAATCTCGTCGAGATACTTGGCGGCAGGGTTTTGTGTTGTTTACGGGCGATACGCTCGAAGAAGTTGTTGCAGAGATTGCTCGATACAGTCCTGTTGCCATCGAAATTGTTGATCCTGCCCTGAAAAAAATTCGCATCGGCGGTCAATTCAAAGTGGGTGATCTGAATGGTATGTTTGAGGCACTTGAATTTGGCTTCGGCCTGCATGTTACGATGGTGGATAGTAAGCATGTAAAAATTACAGCTACCAAAACTAATAGTAACGAAGACTCGTAAAAAAATTAAAAATGTACTTCGGTATTTAGTTGTGCGCTTGTTTAAGTAGTGACGAGATCACAATTAAAGCCTATTTGAAAATAGAAAAGGCAAGCTCTCGTATGGTAAGCAGACCTAAGCGATGGCTCCCCCGTTGGTCGGTACGCACATTGTTTTTATTGACGATATGCGCAGGGTTCAATGTGGAGGGTGAAGAGGCTGCGGAGTTCGTTCGCAGCAATAGTGATGAAGTACATCACCTCATCAATATACCATCGCTAAACGTTGCAGCGTCGCTAAATTTGTTGGCCAGACAGTCCGAGGCGCTGTTGATATTTCCATACGATATTGCCAAATCCCGCTCTGCTAAGCCTGTGAGCGGGATATATTCCATCAGAGAAGCGCTTGATATTATTTTGCAAGACTCCGGCTTAGTTGTTGATCTGTCTGATAGTGGCGTTGTTCGTATTCGTGTTGCGGATAACGTTGAAACTAATAATCCAAGGGTTAGCAAAATGAAATCAAATAGAAATTTCTTGGCGGCAGTCATTGCCCTCATTGTTGGAACCGGAGGCGTAACAGATCAGGTGACGGCTGCGGACGTACAGGCACAAAACTTTCCAAGAGTACTTGAAGAGGTTGTAGTTACAGCTACTAAGAGAAATACGATGCTACAGGATACGCCGATTGCTGTAACAGCGTTTGATCAAGGTATGCTGGAGAAAGCCGGTCTAACTGAAGTAAGTGATCTTGCATCTGCCGTGCCGAACCTGTCTATGGGTACTGAAGGGTTTTCCAACTCACTGGAAATCTCCATGAGGGGCATTTCTTCTAACAGTAACACTGCATCCAGCAACCCTGCCGTTTCGGTTAATCTCGACGGCGTATATGTCCCTCGGCCATCTGGTGCGAATGCGCTGTTCTACGATGTAGAGCGCGTCGAGGTACTGCGTGGGCCTCAGGGAACTCTTTTTGGTCGCAACTCGACAGCCGGCGCAATTAATGTTGTCTCCCGCAAGCCGACCGATCAGCTTGAAGGTTCGTTAAAGTTTGAGACCGGTAATTATAACCAGCGTGCCGTACGCGGCGTTCTCAATATGCCGGTTAGCGAGACATTTGCTTTAAGGGCTTCTATGCAATCGGAAGAACGGGACGGGTATTTCGACAATAGCAGTTCGTCTATACCAATAAGTCAGGATTATGGCGCTGTGGATCAACTCTCCGGTCGCCTCAGTGCGCTGTTCACTCCTTCGGCTGATTTTTCATGGTTACTTGTGTACGAGGGAAGTCAAGATGACGGCTCGGGACTTCTGAATGTTCCTAACCCACTGCCCGCAGGCGAAGATGTTTATGACAGAGCGGTCAGTTTCGCTGGCGAAAAGGATATTACATTTTCCTCACTACGTTCTCGTATGGACTGGGATATTTCCGATCAATTGCGTGTAACCTACGTGGCCGGTATTGGCTCACTCGACCGTTTTCAGATGTCTGATTCTGATGGTGGCGCTGCCGCACTCGAAAATTTGCATTCGGATTTTACAAACGACTTCTCCAGCCACGACCTGCAACTACAGTCCACGGGTGATGGGGCGCTTGAATGGACAGTAGGTGCGTTTTATTTTGAAGAAGAAAACGATACTGTTTTTAACGCTCAAATTGTGAGACCAGATTTTGTGGTCGCCTTCCGCAATTATGGTCGCGGGCAAGAAGCGAAGGCCATCTACGGCCAGGGCACATACAGCATTAGTGATACGGTCCGCGTTACCGCTGGTGCTCGATATACCGAGGATAGCAAAATTGACAAAGACGCCAATCAGTACTTTTGTGGTTCGCCAGGCCAAGGCTCGGGCTTTGGTTCGATTGATCTGACCACCATCAATACTGACGATTGTAATTTGAGGTCACACCTGGAAAGGGAAGAGGATTTTGATGCAGTTACCTGGCGATTGGGGCTCGATTGGGATATGAACGACGATGTCCTGTTATACGGGTCTGTGGCTACCGGCTTCAAATCGGGCGGGTTTTCCAGCGACGCTCCTGTCTACGATGAAGAAAATGTATTGACCGTTGAAGCGGGGCTCAAAGGTAATTTTCTGGAAAACACCCTACGGTTAAATGCGGCTTTGTTTAGTTCGTCGTACGACGATCTGCAGGTATCCCAGGTTGTTGGCACGAGTCAGGAAACAAAGAACGCTGGGGAAGCCAAAATCAATGGTCTTGAGCTTGAAGGGGTATGGTTGGTAGGGGACAATACCCAGATTGATGGCTTTGTTAGCTGGCTGGACGCGAAGTTTGATAAGTACCAGAATGCCTGTGATGAGGCTCAAGGTTCTTGCAAAGGGGACGCGATTACGCTACTCGATCTTTCTGGAAACCAGCTCACACGTTCCCCAAAATGGAGCTTTAATTTGGCCATTGAGCACAACTTTGTTTGGGCTAGCGGTACTCTGACGCCTCGGTTGTCGGTGCATTGGGAAGATGATTCTTACCTAAGGGTCTATAACCTCGATGATATCGATAAAGTAGATTCCTGGACAAAAACCAACTTCACTCTTGGCTATAAACCCCATGAAGGTAACTGGGGCCTGCAGTTCTTTGCCAAGAATATAGAGGATGACGCCATAGCACAAACTGCGCAGTACTCACCTGGTACTGGTGTTGTCAGATCATCCTACAACGCACCCAAAATGTATGGCGTTAAGTTTGATTATCGTTGGGGGACGTAATCGACTACTCAACCGTTGCCCGTTGCCGTATGGCAGCGGGCGGATCAGCCACCCGGTATGAATCACCGGTTAGTTTCAGGACCACCACCCGGGTTGCATCAACAAATGGTTAGCTCCGCCGTTGTCCTGGCATCAATTATCTTCCTGCTCGCCGCATGTACGCCCAGTGGCATATTGGATGCTGGCAACGATGCGGATACTCCTCAAAGAACGCTTTCCCGTAGAGCTATCAAGATATTGCAGGTTGATGGCTTGGCGTTTAAAGACCTGAATAAAAACACAATACTGGATCGCTATGAGGATTGGCGTCTGTCGGTAGATACTCGAGTTGAAGATCTGTTATCTCGTATGACACTTGAGGAAAAAGCTGGTTTGATGGTGCATGCCAACGGGCCAGGAAATAAGTCGTTACCCGCAACCTCAAGCAGCTATGACCTTAAGGTTATTGAAAACTACCTTAACCATAAAAAGATCACTAGTATGGTTACCAGGCTAGCATCTGACCCTGAATCGCTAGCCAAACAAAACAATCTGGTGCAGGCCCTGGCCGAAAAAACTCGCCTGGGTATTCCTTTTACAATAAGTACCGATCCCAGGAATCACTTCAAGTATACCGTAGGCGCTAGTGTGGCTGGTGGCAGTTCTTTTTCACAGAGGCCTGAGTCGCTCGGTTTTGCTGCCCTGGATGATAGCCGCACGATAGAAAATTTCGCGGATATCGTGCGAGCGGAATACCGTGCGATCGGTATACACATGGCGCTTTCGCCGATGGCAGACCTGGCGACAGAACCAAGATGGTCCAGAATCAACGGGACCTTTGGAGAAGATGCGGAACTGGCAAAACGCATGGTCCACTCATATATAAAAGGCTTTCAGGGCGGCACTTCCGGACTAACAACAGATAGTATTGCCACCGTAGTCAAACATTGGGTTGGCTACGGTGCTGCCAGTGAAGGTTTTGATAGCCATAATTACTATGGGCGATATGCCGTTTTTCCAGGTGATAATTTTTCCTATCACATCAAGCCTTTCGAAGGCGCATTTAGCGCCGGGGTAAGCGGCGTGATGCCAGCCTACTCAATCATGAAGGACCTAGTTTTCGAGGGCAAAAAAATCGAGCAGGTCGGTGCCGGTTTTAGCAAATTTTTACTGCAGGACTTGCTTCGCGAACGCTACGGGTTCAAGGGTGTCGTGCTTTCTGACTGGTCGATTACCAAAGACTGTACTCAGGTGTGTAAGGAGGGTGGCCAGAAATCATTTGATGATGTCTCAACTTCCTGGGGAGTAGAGCACCTGAGCAAGATTGAGCGATTTGCAAAGGGTATTACCGCTGGGCTGGATCAGTTTGGCGGTGTGGATAATCCGGAGATTATTGTGGAGGCGGTAGATGCCGGGATGATCTCGGAATCGAGAATTGATGTCTCAGCCGGGGCTGTATTGCTGCAGAAGTTTCAACTTGGCCTGTTTGATTCGCCATTTGTTGATGAGGCGGGGGCGAGAGATGCTGTCGGTCAAGAAGCTATACAGGTTGAAGCAAATAAGGTTCAAAGTCAGTCCCTGGTTATCCTGGAAAACAATAATGATATGTTGCCCCTGAATGCGTCCGTAGCCAGGAAGGTTTTCGTATTGGGAGTTGATGGCGATGTGGTTGAATTGTAGTGGTCAAGTAAATCTGGTCACGATTTAGTAGTTCTGATAATACATTTTCTCAGCTTCGTTTGGCGGCAACATGCCATTGTGACTGTGCGGCCTTAACCTGCTGTAATAACCAATAATGTAATCGGTCACGGATTGTTTGGCGTGTGTAAAAGAGCTGTAGCCAATCGAAGGCATCCATTCCGTTTTGAGGCTTCTAAAAAATCTTTCCATCGGTGCATTGACGCTCCTATGTCAAGACTTGTGTGTCATTACCCAAATCACTAAGTATTATTGGAAACAGTTCCCTGACGATATATCGCTTTAAGCAACGATGTATTTCCTTGGAGGAAAGACCTTCCTGGGTT
>Ga0209184_1001821_pt1 | contig 12400 bp, 8 predicted proteins | sample EN8Hudsemesocosm_2_FD_184627 | JGI IMG/M metagenome (GOLD analysis project Ga0209184, IMG submission 184627) | Methane-oxidizing microbial communities from mesocosms in the Hudson Canyon - EN8C Hudson Canyon (SPAdes) (version 2) | ecosystem: Environmental > Aquatic > Marine > Cold seeps | place... | reverse complement strand
CTATTTTTTCCTATTGCGTCAATAATGCGAAACTCATCTTTAGCTAATTCTGGAGATAGGTTGCGTTTAGCCTGTTATAGCACTTTGAATGTGGTTTAACAATTACCCCGTTGTTTGCCATGAGATTCTATAATCTCTACTTGATTATCCACGAGCTTCCTCTAGATTAAAGGCTCTATTAAAATGACTGGACATAACAGTTTGAGTCATACCACACTCATATTAGATATTCGCTTTATTGTAGGAGCGTCCGCCCTCGGCGCGATTATTATTAGCTGGTTTTGAAAAAACAGGCTATTTATTCGCGCCGAGGGCGGACGCCCCTACATTGAGCAATTCTTTGATTATTAACATAGCAGAAGCTCATTGGTAATCAGGTAACTCTAAGATAATCTATTGATTAAGTATTTGTTTAAACGATTGTAGAGGTGCAGTGATACCATTTGCTCCAGTTGCTTCGATTATAAGGAATTCATCTTTTGCTAAATCAGCTGCAAGCATATTTTCATCAGTCACTGATAAGTGGTCACCCTGGTGGCCGTGTGGAATTTTAATTTCAGGATGATCGAAAGGGGCTTTTTTGTACTTTACTCTATCATCAGTCAGTGTCTTTAGAAATGCGATAATATCAGCTCTCTTTTGCGGAATAAAGCGTAAGTCTGATTGTTCAAAAATAAAAGCTGTATTTAATGAAACAGGCTCAAAATTACCCGCTCTGGTATAAAACTCCAGAACTTGTTCTAAAGTCGACATGCCGCCGTTATGCATATAGGGGCCCGTTAATTCAATGTTTCGTAATCCTGGGATTTTAAAGCTACCATCCATTGTTGTTAGTGTTTTTTGACTATCAGTTTTTGCTAGTTCTGCAGTCATAACTTCAACGCTAGGTATAAATGCAGCGATATTCCTGAAGCAACCTTCGGTATCTTGGGTTTGAGGGATAAGCCCATCCTGATATGTAAAATAATGAGGGTTGGATATGTCTACAAATAAAGAAAGCGGAACTTGGAAATCACAAGGCCTTACCTCTTTTACCTGAGGGTCGAGAACTGCTGAATCATTACCTGCTAAATGTTGTATATATTGTTTTGAAAAAGACAATGGGTTGCCAAACTTATCATCTCCTCCAAGTCCTATATCATTTTCTGGTAAGGTGACGCCTGTTGAGGCGAATCCCGTATCATTTAATGAGGCAAGTGTTCCTGTGATGTGATGCCTTGTAACAACATTGCTTGTAGCGCTGATTTTGAATTGTTCATTACCAAAAGCTTCTGGCTGTAATTTTACTTGTTCGGCATTGGTGATTACGCTGGCAGAGGTAAAAGTAGGGCCTATATGGCACAAAAGGCAGTGTGCATTGCGTAATTCATGTAAGCCATTGAGCTCGGAGACTGTTAAATCTATGGGGAGCCCCTCAGCGTTACGAGCACTTTGGTCAAATGGAGTATCATCAGAGATTAATGTTGATAAATACATTTGTATGGATAGGCCGTAAAACATGGAGAAATTAGCTTCTACTTGGTTGTAGGCAAGTCCACTAAGAGGATTGCCAAATGAACCTCGGCGTCTAAAGGACCAGTATTTTTTATTAAAAGATTGTTTAATAAGAGTGTTGTAGCTTGTGTTTAACCCAGGTTGTAAATCATCGACTACACTACCACTTAACGGGCCTAAGACACTATCGTTCCAATGGACCTTTTGGTTTTCAAGTGGCTGGCGAGATAAGAGTTTGCGGCCAATGTCGGCAAAAGTCCTGTCTCTGCAGCCCATTTCTGTATCACTAAGAGGAGGGGCGATGGCTAATGAGGCAAGGGAAGAGTTTATTAGCTGTAAAGGTTGTTTTGATACTTTTCGGCTGTTTACTTTCACCCACACACCAGCATCTGGATCACGATCACCCCAAGGACTACTGCCATTAAAGATGTTGTTGGCACGCCCGTCCCAAAAATTACGGTGATTAAAAATTGAGTTAATAACTGTGGGGGTGTTGCGAGGTTCTACTCGTCTGGTGCCCGTGTTGGCAACATGAAAAATAGAGTCGGCACTGCGGCTACAGTTGTCATGATTTGTTCCTGTTCTGCTGGCTGAATTGAATTCACCACTAAAGGTGCCTGAAGAAGAGGAAACATCATCTGAATTGAAAGTGACGGCTGATAATTTAGAAACAGGGTTTTCTCTTTGATGAAAAGGAAAGTCTGTGTTTTTTAGTGTGTAATTGCTACCAAGTTGTTGACCTGAAATTGATTGATCAAAAACCTGATCAATTGCAGCTGTACTTTTTCCAGCAGGAGATAGCTGGTTTTTTACTCGGCTGTCAGCACCCGCATGAAAATGACATGATCCGCAGGCCATGCCGTCACTGCCTACATTGGTATCCCAAAATAAGGCTTTACCTAAAATGATCGCTTTTTCTTTGTTAATAATAATTGGACTGGAGCCGTCTAATAGGCCGGGTGTTTGAGGAATCTTGATATTTTTAAGGCTTGTTGGAAGGGGGCCAAATTCAGAGCTGTGTGCAAAATTAATTGGGAGTAATGCGGCAAGGGTAATGCTAAGAGAGAGAGGGAGTATATGAGGTATTTTAGTTAGTTTCATTATTTCTGTCTGGATTTGTAGTTGTTCTTATTTAACTTGCTCCATGTTTAAGTAATGATACTCATTACTTAAACATGGGTAAGCTTGTTGTCCTTAAGCTGCTAATTCCAGCAATCCAGGCAGGAATGGTAAAGTTAAACCTTTATTGGAATTTAAAATTATGACTACGAACATCACAGGCTGCTAGCTGTTTGTTCATAGTTATATAAAGTGATTATACAAAATGGAGAAGAGCCTTCCCTGATTCATCTCCAGGTAAATTACCTGTTCTTATTAATTAAGGAGCGTGTGCGAAATAACTTTAGCAACTTGGAAGTGAGGCTTTAGCCTCGCCCGACCCAATGCGGGGCTAAAGTCCCACTTCCAGTTTGATAGTTGTTAACTTTATTTTATTTACGTTCCTAAGTAGTTGTCGAAGGTTTACGGCGTGTAGCTAATAGACCAATCAGACTGCTTCCAAACAGATAGACAGCGGCAGGAACAGGGACTGCGCTAACGGTAACTGAAAAAGCGGCGTTTAATTTTGCCGCGTCGGCACCACCTACATAAACGGTGTACCAGCCAGTGGCAAGGTCTGCTAATGTTATCTCGGCCATTCCTGTGCCAACACTACCGCTGACTCCGCTTGTGTATGTAAGAGCGCCATCTTTAGCATGGGCGCCATTATGTATGTCTTCACCCCAGTTAGTCTCCGTTGTGTCGTGTGTAGGACCAGAGTTTGCGTAAGCAATAGTTGCAATAGCATTGCTATCAGCGCTGTTATTGTTTGTTTCCTCAAGGCCTGTGAGAAGATTAAAGGCACTAATGCTTCCTCCTTGCATCATCCAAATCGTGCCATCATCGCCTATATTGCCAGTGCCATTAAAGTTGTGAGGAGTGTTACCTGTTATGCCTGTTTCCAGAGATTGTGCTGTACCTCCACCCCATTGGCCATCGGTACGATAAACGGTAAAAGCTGGAGATAAATTGGCAGTATTGTTTGCAGTTACATTAATAGTTGTATCTACAGTTGAATCAACTTCAAAGTTGTACCATCTGCCAGCATGTCCCCAGGCTGAATAGTTTAGTCCCTCATTACCTGTGTATGAATGTGCTGTAGAGGTTTGATTTGTTGCTGTTAATGTTCCGCCTGCGACTAAGCTGGTCGTTCCGCTATCAAAACTTCTCATTGCACTGTCAACAGTGCCGGCATAGGAAGGGCCTGCAAAACAGGTTAAAGCAACACCGGTAATAGCTGTTCTTACTGCAAGTTGAATCTTTTTGTTCATTTAGATTGCTCCAAGTTAGATGTTTATTAAAAATACCTTTTCCTGATTACCCGTGAGCTTCTGCCGTTTTAAAAAGAACAAACTACACAGTGCGTCATTCTTGTATTCTACTTAGTTAAGCATGGGCACAAGCCTGAGCATAAAGGAATAGAATGCCGATAAAAGACTTCGGGAATGGCGCGTTATATATAATGTTGCAGTTTATTAATGAAACTGGTCGTTAAGTCAAAGATAATACTTTGCAGCTCGGCTATCTGTATCAGACCCGCGGCTTTCCGGCTCCATTTCGCAATGGGTGTGGCGGTTGGTGTCGAGCAATTAAATGGCTTACTCATGAAAAGTGAGTAAGTCATTTAATTGCTCGACTGGGGTTAGTTAAAGCATTATGTATGCCATGCTTGGTATCCCCTTGTTTCTTGCCTGTTAATAAGGGATGAATTATAAAAATGATAAATTAAAATGAGTGAAAGGACCTGGTTGTTAGGTTATTTCACCTGATTAAATGTTATTAGTGCCGTTTAAACCTTGATAGCGAAAATACCCCTGCTAAAAATAACCAGACTGCTCCTGGGAGTGGGACAGGGGCGGGGGTGGTTGGTGCTGTTGCTTGTGCATAGCCAGAAAATTCAAAGGCTGAGTAGAATTCTGCAATTGATCCTGCTTCAACAAGTAAGGATAATTGCAGGGTATTGTTTTCACTAAATGTGTCAGATTCATTACCTACTTCAATATAACCGCCAAACCCATCATCAGGGAGCCCGATGTTATCACCAGTGATACTGGCTGTACCCTCGGCGTATTCACCTGTCAATCCGACATGTAGGTTGTAACTGAGGCTATATTCAATGAGATAGTCATCCAGGGATGTGTTTTCTAAAGAGAGTAGAGTCTCACCAAAGTAGTATGAAGCAATATCGCCATTTGTTGCCGTGCCTAGTATTTGCATGGACTGGGCAAAGCCATAATCAGAGGGGAGTACCTGAGCATTTGATTCTAAAGGTAATGGAGTGCCTAAAAATACAGGCGAAATGTTGCTTAGACCATTAATGAATGAGCCAGAGGCTGGGTCTAATTCTGATGAGCCTGAGAATAAAATATCATTGCCATAGCTGTTATCAGGGTTGCTTTGGTTGCTTATATTGGTAACGCTAATGTTTACCCCGGCAACTCCTGTGAATGCACTACTTGCTTGAGCTGTTTGTATGTTTAGACTGGTTACCAGAGAGAGTGCGGATAAGCCCAGTAAAAATGTTTTATTAGAATGTTTCATATTATGTTATTTGTTGATCTTTAATCATGTTAATAGCCTCTCAATATGATTAAGAGGCTATGTGTGAATGTTATTAAGGTTGCAAATATTTATCAAAAGTAAGGATGGGGCTGTTAAGTCCGCTAGCGCCTACTGCTGGAATAGTAAAAAACTCTTCTTTTGCCAGGCTTGGATCTAGTGGTGATCCTGCCGATACGGAGAGATGGTTGCCTTGATGGCCATGAGGTACTGTTAGCTCAGGATGGTCAAAAGGAGCCTGTTCGCTACGAACCCGTTCATCAGTTAGTAGTTTTAGAAAAGCAATAAGGTCTGCTCTTGATTGAGGAATAAGTTGAAGTTCTCCAGCTTCCAGCATGTTACTTTGCGTATCTGCGCTGATAACGTTACCGCCACGGGTATAGAACTCGATTACTTCATTCAGCGTTTTCATGCTTCCGTTATGCATATAAGGTCCGGTGAGCTCGATATTTCTCAATGTAGGTACTTTAAAAGCCCCCGTTACTGCATCGGCCATTTTTAAAGAATCAGGGTTGTTAAGTTCAGCATTCGCAGTCGTTGTATCTGGGATAAGTGCGAGCGAGGAAGGTAAAAAGCAGTTGTCGCTACCATTAGGGTCTGCTAATAGCCCGTCTGGGATGCTAAAAAAGTCAGTAAAAAGATTAGAGCTGGGCACGGCTAGCGGAGCTAAAAAATCACAGGTTCGAATAGTGGATACATCGGGATCAACAATGGCTTCAGGGTGTCCAGCTAAATATGCCTTATACTGAGATGTGTATGAAAGAGGGTTGTTAAAAGCATCTACATTATCTATGCCATGGTCCCAGTTCGGATCACCCACGCCTGTATTGAAAAAGCCGGTATCAATGAGAGCCCTGCCTTTAGTAAAGGTATCTCTGTTGACAAGGTTGTGATTGATAGGGAGGTCGTTAATAAAGTCCAGCGAACCATAGGCTTCGGGGTTTGTCTGGATAAGGTCCGCATTGGTGGTAACCGCTGCCGAAGTTAAGGTGGGGCCTAAGTGACATAGGTTGCAATGTAAGTCAATAAACAGCTTCATGCCATGATATGCAGAAGAACCTACCGCTTCTTCTGTTGGAAAAAAAGCTTCTGATACTGGAGAAAAGTCTAGCGGGTTACGCGGTACGGTATCAATCGGTGCTTGATCGGATATTAATGTTGACTCATAAAGCTGGATTGCTAATGCAAAAAACATAGAAAAATTAGCTTCCATTTGTGTGTAAGCTAGGTCATTTTCCGGTCCGCCAAAAGCCCCTCTTTTTCTAAATGACCAGTACTTTTTATTAAAAGTCTGTTTTATTAAAGTGCTGTAAGTCGTGCTTAAGCCTGGCTGTAGGTTGCTGTCAGTGCTGTTGCTTAAACTTCCCAGTACGCTATCCTGATGATGAACTTTTTGGTGCTCAAGGGGTGCTCGGCTCAATAGCTTTCTGCCGAGATCCGGGAAGGTTCTATGGCGACAACTCATTTCTGCATCACTTAGAGGGGGGGCTAGTGCTTGAGATGCTAAAGAGGAGTTGATTAGGTGCAGGCGTTGTTTTTTTACTGTTCGGCTATTAACCTTTACCCAGACACCCGTGTCAGGATCGGTATCTCTGTCTCCCCACATACTGCTGCCGTTAAAGACATTGTTTGCACGACCGTCCCAAAAATTACGATGATTAAAAACTGCATTGATTACTGTGGGGGTATTGCGAGGTTCGACACGGCGGGTGCCTGTAGAGTCAACATGATATACAGGGTCTACACTCCGGGCGCAATCATCATTGCTCTCATCTCTTCTTGGGGCTGTAATAAAATCGCCGCTGAATGTGCCAGAGGAAGCGACTACGTCATTTGAGCTAAAGAGCAGGGTGTTTAGAGGGTGCGTTGTCGGAAGTAGGGGTTTATCCAGTTTGAAAAAAGGGAAATCATTCGCTGTTAGCTGGTAGTTCGGGCCGCCAGATGTCCCAGATAAAACCTGTTCAAAAGTTTGGCCTGAAAAGTCTGAGTCTGTTTCTCCAGGGTTAAGCTGGTTTTTTACTCGATTGTCTGCGCCTGCATGAAAGTGACATGAAGCGCATGCCATGCCATCGCTACCGACATTCATATCCCAGAATAGGGCTTTTCCAAGAGCTATGGCTTTGTCTTTATTTATAACGATAGGGCTTGAGCCATTAAATAGACCTGGAACTGGAGGGACAGGAACTCCAGTTAGTTTTGGGGGTCTTGGACCATGGGCAAAGCTAAGTTGACTGATAATAAGGCAACTGCCTAAAGTCAATTTTTTTATAAGGTGCATAAATATCTCTCAGGATTATTGGTTACAGTTTTTTGAGTTTGCTTGCCTTCAAAAAATAAGGTTTTTAAAATTTTGGTACATTAGTCTAAAATTAAAAATTTATTGATTTTTTTAAAGCAATAATAATGCCTATCCTAAATAAACTAAGTTATTTTAGATATTTGTTGTTTTTTGAAGGGTAGAATAAAAATAGTTTAAGTGTAAAAGTGTGTCATTTGACCTATTGTTTGCTGGTGTTAGGGTTAAATTGTTGTGTTTTGTAAATATAATTTTAAAAATGGATTATTTATAGTGAATAAGCGTTTACCAAGTCGAAATGAGCTTTGTGCTTGTGGTAGTGGAAAAAAATATAAGAAATGTTGTTTATCTTCGGTGAGTGTTGTGGCTGAAAAACTAAGTCCGGAACTTTATTTAAGAAAAGCACATTCTTTTATGGCTAAAGGGGAAATCCTGAGTGCCGAGGTTGAATTCAAAGAGGCGTTAAAGAGTGATAAAAACTCGATTGATGGTTTGGTTGGGTTGGGGCAGTGCTTGTGTCAGCAGTGGCGAAATGATGAGGGTATTTCTTTATTGTTGAGAGCAGGAAAAATATTGCTTAGGCAGGCCAGAAAAACCAAGGATGTTAGGTGGTTGTTGGACTTGGCTTATTTAATGATTAATTTGAAGGCCACAGCAAAAGCATTGCCTTTAATTGATGGGGCGTTGGCGATAGCCCCCAGATTTCCTCGTGGACACCATACAAAAGCATTGGCTTTACAGAAGACAAGTGTTGAAAATGCATTGATTTCTTCAAAACGTGCAGTTGAATTGGCGCCTAATGAAGGTAATGCGGTAATCCTGTTGGCGACTTTGGAAGCTAAGCAAGGGGATTTGATTACAGCAAAGCAAAGGTTGCAAGCATTGCTTGGGTCAGGGCTAGGAATTGATAGTGCGCGGGCTATGCATGAGTTGGGGGTAACATTTGATAAGCTGGGTGATTATAGTCAGGCATTTTGTTGCTTTAGAGAGGCTGGGGAATTAAATTTGCAAAAGCCTGAAGTGAAGAGGATTGATAAAGAAGCTGTTTTTTTGGATATAAAGAGAAACAAACAGGTTTTTGATGAAGCCTATTTGAGTAGTTGTGGTGAGAAAATTAATGACCAGCTACAGGCACCTGTTTTTTTAATTGGTTTTTATCGTTCAGGGACGACATTAATTGAACAAGTTTTAGCTGCTCACCCTAAGGTGGTGAGTAGTGATGAGGCGTATTTGATTCCAGTTGTAGCGAAAGAAATAGTCAGGATTTCAAAGGTAGAAGGGTGTTTTCAGGACAAAGTTAAGGCTTTGAGCAAAGAGCAGATAGCTGAATTGCGTCAGTTTTATTGGTTGATGGCTGAACAGTTGATAGGGGAAACCTTATCTGGCAAGGTGTTTGTTGATAAAACGGCCATGAATACTCTTAATCTGGGGCTTATTAATACTCTTTTTCCAGAGGCGACTGTGTTGTTTGCTTTGCGTGATCCCCGGGATGTGGTTTTAAGTTGTTTTATGCAGTCATTTACCCTGTCTCCTTTGACGGTGCATTTCTTGGGCTGGGTGGCTGTGTCTAAATTTTATGTTGCTGTGATGGGATATTGGCTGCATGTCCGTGATCAGTTGGCTGTGTCGTGGATGGAGTTGCGGTATGAGGATGTTGTTAAAGATATGGAGGGGCAGTTTCGGCCTGTCTTTGATAAGTTGGGGCTTGAGTGGGTGGCGGAGTGTGAGCAGTTTTATCAATATGCGAGAGAGAGAGAAATTAGTACTCCAAGTTATGACCAGGTTACTCAGCCTATTTATCAGTCTTCTGTGCAGAGGTGGCTTTGTTATGATGTGAATTTTTTGGAAATTACTGGGCAGCTAGATTTTTTTGTTCAGCAGTTTGAGTATAAAGGGGGAGGCGGTGCTGTTGAATGAAGATAAAAATGACATCAAAGGTATGTTGGGAAGAGGGGAAGGAATAGTCGATCGGGGTTGTTTGGGGGGAGTTGCATGGTGTGTTTGTGTGGGATATGGCTTTTTTTCTGGAAATTGCTGGGGTTGGGTATGGTATAAATATTGCTTTAGATAAAGCGATAATGATTAGGGGCTAACGCTGAATGTTTTGTTCGGTATGCTAGTTGGTTCAATGTTATCACTGCTAATAGCACATGCGTGATAGATAGGGCTAACACCTGCTAGCATTGGCTTTAGTGGTATGAAGCTGGAACACTAATCATGCTCAAAGGCGAGAGTCTATTTAATTTTTTTTAAAAAGGTTGTAATTATGAAAGTAAAAACACTTGTATCTGGAATGTTAATCTTTTCAGCTTTTTTTGTTTCGACATCAGCTTCAGCTGTTTCTGTGATGGAAATGGAGGGTCTGGCGCTTAATCAAGACACAGCGTATATAGAATCAGGATTTTCAATATTGGCTCCAGGAGAGCATCTTCATTCTGTATTAGATTTCGATGAGTTTGATACTGGTGCTCAGATGGCAAATGATACCCATGGAATGTTATTGACTAAGGCTGATTCGAGTAAATTTGATTTTATCAGTTTATTTTCTTTAAATCTTAGAGGTGCTGACGTTAGACCCACTAGCTTAGGCGGCCCACTTTCTTTTGCGCTTCAAGTTGATGGTATTTCAAATGGTGCTGTTCAAGTTTCAAAGCAATTATTTACGGGAGTATTAGGGACAGTTAATTTCTTTTCTGAAGATGCTAATTGGGGTGGTCTTGATGAGGTACAATTCTGGTATTCCAGCTCTCTAGGCTATGGTAACCCTGGTGGTTTTGTAGGTGATGATTTTCAGTTTGATACATTGACTGCTCAAGTTTCTGCTGTTCCTGTTCCTGCAGCGGCATGGCTGTTTTTTTCTGCAATAGGAGCGTTAGGTGTGGTACGTAAAAAACAAGTGACGGCTTAGTCTTTTACTTGAAAAACGATGTCAAAGTAAGTAATTGACAACTTGTAAAGAGTCAGAAATCTCTGGCTCTTCTTTATTTTTTCTATCAAAGTAAATGAGGGTGAACAAAGAGATTGTTTTGGTGAAATGACATGTTTTTATAGGTTATTTAACATAGTTTTTTAAATTCTTCGCTATGGGGCAGATTAAAGACTCTTGCTTAGAGTTGCTCTTCTGATGTTTTGAGAACAAATTTAAAACGACTTGGTTACCTAGCAGACTCCGCTATTATGTTTTTAGGAACGTGCATGAAACAACTTCCCGATTTCTAACTGGTCTTTTTACTCCAGGTGGAATGATCTCATTCGTTGCGTAGAATAACTATGCGCCTCATGAGATCATTCCACCTGAAGCAAAAATCCAGCGTTATAATTTCGGGAGGTTATTCCATACACGTTCCTTAGTAAAAGTTCAATTGATTTAAGTTAGTAAAAACAAAGTGATCTATTCCACGAAGCAACTTGTATTGTTGGGTTGATATCGTATTGAGTTAAGGTCTTGTTGATTATTTCATAAATGCTGTATTGCTTTTATGAATTGCATGCAAAGCAGGTGAATAATCAGGCAAGCTTATTAAAGTATTTTATGGTTTGAAAAAGGTGACTTAAAAGATGCCTTGTTCAAGTCTTTTTTGTGTTCCTGAGGGGGGTGAATGCGTAATTGTGTCTTTTTTATTTTTCTTGTTATTGTTTGTTCGACAGCTAATGCCGTTGATATTAATGATCAGGCTAAGTCATGCCCAGCGACAATAGCTAAGGGAGGGGCTTCTTTGGATTTAAAGCAGTACCAGGGAAAAGTTGTTTATTTAGATTTCTGGGCAACCTGGTGTCCCCCCTGCAAACAGTCCATGCCTTTTTTAAATGCATTACGGAATGAGTTGAAGGGGCAAGGGTTTGAAATTGTGGCAATTAGTGTTGATGAGAACCCTGATGAAGCCAGACAATTTTTACAAAAGTATCCTGTGGATTATGTGACAGCGATGGATCCAACAGGACAATGTCCAAAACAGTATGATGTGATGGCGATGCCCTCGGCTTACATTTTAGACCGTCAAGGTAAAGTGCGTTATATCCATTTAGGTTTTCGAGAACGTGATGAAAAGGAAATTCGGGAATACATACTGAATTTGTTAGCAGAAAAAAGCAGGGAAGTTCAGTCGTGAATATCCATAAAAATTTATTAAAGTTATCGTTGTTTGTATTTTGTCTGTTTTTTGTTTTTGGTTGTAGCGTTGCTCCTTGGGAAAGAGGAAACCTGGCAAAAAAGAATATGTCAATTACACCCTATCCTGCAAAATCCTCTTTAAGGTTACATGTTTTTGATAGTAAAGAAGCATCGGCTGGTGGCTCTGGAGCAGTGGGAGGTGGTTGTGGCTGTAACTAAAATGGGAGTGAAAAATAATTCAACCCTGATGGCATTGACGAGTGTTGCTTTAGCTTTACCTGGTATAAATGTCAGCGCTGCAGTCCCTGTTTCTGAGCCAGAATTAAATGTTCAGTATGGGTACTATAAGGAGGAAGGTGAGCGGATGGAAGCCGAGGTTTTCCATGGTGATTTTATTACACCTGTAAACGATTTCCTTGAATTCACATTTTCTTATGACTGGGATACTTATGTTGGCGCTACACCATCATATAGTGCTCCACAAGTGATGACTGATGTGGTGGCAGCGGCTTCTGGCTCTGATAAAGAACCTTTTAACATTGCTTTTAGGAAGATCTTTCGTCATCCTGATTCTATAGCAGCATTTGCAGCAGCGGTAGGAACCGGTCAGGAAAGAGCTACTACAGCAATTGATGCGGTAATTAGTCGTTCGATCACAGACCTTAAACCAGTTGAACAGTTTCAAGTTCAGCCAAGAGAAAACAGGGATATGCCAGTTTTTGGTGCTAATTTATATTTAGCTGATGTCACTGTTGGTCTTTCAAGCGGTGTATCCCTTGAAGATGATTTTGAGTCAACTTTTGGTTCAATCAATATGAGTTGGGAATTAAATAATAAATTAA
>Ga0209184_1001819_pt1 | contig 12429 bp, 10 predicted proteins | sample EN8Hudsemesocosm_2_FD_184627 | JGI IMG/M metagenome (GOLD analysis project Ga0209184, IMG submission 184627) | Methane-oxidizing microbial communities from mesocosms in the Hudson Canyon - EN8C Hudson Canyon (SPAdes) (version 2) | ecosystem: Environmental > Aquatic > Marine > Cold seeps | place... | reverse complement strand
ACTTGTCCGTTTTCATCTTGGATGATGATAATGGCATGCACGGTATCGAGTAGTTGATTGACAAAGTCTCTTTCTTTTTCAAGCTCCTCACCTCTTAATTCAAGTTGAGCCGCACGTTTATCTAATTGACCTTGCAAGCTCTCTAACTCAGTGCTGAGCTTTAATCCCGTCACGTTTAAAAGGTCGGACTCATCAGTGAATATGTTGTGTTTTCTGAGGTCGTTAAAAGATTTTTTAGCATCTCCAAACCGATGTTCTGCTAATAAGGGTAAGATATTTGCTGTTTTTTTGAGTCTGGTCATCGGTTTCCATAACAGAATAAGCAACAATAACTCCGCAACTATCAACGAAATAATACTGATATGAATACTTTGGTCTTGGGACTTTTCCATACTCACAACATCTTGCGATACGTTAGAAATAACGACCACCTGATTACCTTTCAACGGTAAGGCTCGTAGTTCAAAGACTTCATTATTAACATCTACTAAGTGCACACCGTCAGTCAGTTCCTTCAGCGAATATAAGGCTGAGGCACTATTGATAATCGCTTTACTGTTTTGAGGGTTGGTTAAGGCAATTAAATTTTTATCCCAAGAAGGTATGAATTCATGGAACTCATTCGTAGTCTTTTGATTAGTTAATAGGCCTGTATCAATATTGGATATATGCTGAAAACGCAGCATCACATTAGAAAGAGGCTCAGATAGCAACAACGCACCAACCACTCGCCCCTCAAAAATAACCGGAGTTCCTCCTTGTACATAACATTTAGAATCACAGGTGACACTCCATTGAGGACTTTCAGATGAAAGTATCATATCAAGTAGTGCGCGCTCACCAGGACTTCCCACCACAGCCATCAAACCGCCATTCGTACTAAAAATAGATACATCTTCAACGCCGGCATCAACCTGTAAGGTCCAGCTTAATTCATCAATTTTTTCTTGCAGTAATACCTGATTATGATCGACAAGACCTTTAACCAAGTAATCATTCGTGGTGGCGGCATTCGCAAACTGAATTATTTTCTCAGCGGCTACTTCTATTAAACTATCTAATTGTTGTTTGTTTTGGCTATAAATATGGCTCCGGCCAATTTCAAACTGACGCAATGTAGACTCAGAAATAAAAATAAGAAAAGCACCAAAGATAATTGCCAATACTAAGCTTGTCAGGCTAAATGCTTGCCACTTAATGCTGAAATATCTTTTCTTTAGTACTAGTTCGCTCATCGATTCATTACCATTTATAAGCTATTTGAAACATTGCTGCAGTCCAATAAGGATCTTGCGCAGAAGAAAAAACATTATCTCGACTTAGCAAGCGAGACAAGCCTTCTATATAGTGAATTTCTGTACGCAAAAGCCAATTTTCAGTTGGTCTGAATGACGCGCCTACATTGATATCATGCCATTTTTCATTATCCAGTAATGATCTATTCATATGACGTTCAGTCGAGTCATAACGCAAATAGCTCTCCCATTGCTCACTGAATCTATACAAGCCTTGAACATAGAAGGCTTCTTCATAACCAATATTTTTTGCCTGCCTGCCAGGAACATTCTCTAAGACAGGGATGTTAGTCGAAAACTTGTGTCTTAAGTATTCAGCAGTGACCGACCAATCAAACTGATTATACTCAAGTGATGAGATCATACTCTCTGAATAAAATGAGGCATCTTTATCCACTATCGTCGTTGCACCGACAGGAAAAGATACATCTACTTTGTACTCAGGTCGGTAGTAGGTAAAAGAACTGCGTAAACCGTCATATTCAGAACCATAACTGATTTTAACTAAGAGGCTTTTATCGCCTTTCAAATTTGTGGGAGTTAACTGTGCGACTTCACTGGTTTCATCATCATCGGCCACAGGTTTACTAATAAAAATTTGGGCCGATAAACGCTGGTCGTCAAAATCACGATAGCCAAATAACTCTATGCCATCGGCAGAATAAAATGAGTTTCGTGTCATATCAAAGTAAATGGATTGTGGCATTACAATGCCGGTACGTGTGTGAGGTATATCTCTTGTTTCATTATATAAACCATAGGATGAACGTATCCGGCCTAATCTAAGCCCAAATGTTTCATTCATAGTTTGGTAAATAGGATAGCTAAAAAAAGCATAATCAATGCGCAAGTCATTACCACTTGAGTCACTCACCTTACGCCCTAATATTTGTGCCGAGAACGTTAGCTTATCTTTTACCGCTGTTGAAACCAGAAGACCCGCCTCCCATAAATCTAATGACAGTTTATCGTCAGATTGGCTCAAGAAATTATAGTCACTACTATAAATAGCAGTCTGACTGACAAATGCACTCCAGTTGTTTCGCTGAAACCACTCATTTTGATCTGCTAACAGGAACTCTGAAAACAGTAGGAATAAAGTACTACTTAATAGAAATAACTTTTGTTTCTTCATGCATGTTCTCTGAACGAATGTATCCAATTGCCCCGGGAGTTTTTGCGACGAGTTCAATCATCTCTTCTTCACTATTCACACTCACAGGTTTCTCTCCTGTTCCGGAGTAAACTAAACGATACCAAACAGACTCTAACTGCCTAGGAAAAACTTTGAGTAATTTCCGACAAAAATCCTTATGTGTTGCACTGTCATCTGATAAAACAAATACTGAAATTCGATCCCCATTAGACCATAATTTTTTTTTCATGGTGTAAATAGACCTCAAGTCTTTCAACTTTAGATGACTTTCTTCGACTGAAGCATTTGCTATTACATTTAGTGTTGCAGCAAGTGACGTCATACTAAGCAGTGAGCTTAGTACCAAGAAAGTAATGAGGAAGGTACGCTTTAAGTTAGTCATTAAATCAACTTTTAATATTTATCTGCGACACATTTTGTTTAGTATTCAACTAAAATATAGCATTAAAGTTCATTTCAGCGAGTCACCCCCTTATTTTTGATCAGGAATAACTTTGAAAACTGACATTTTCTAATCAGCTGTTCGTTTTATTAATAAAACATATTTAGAATAAAAGATAGCACGATTAAAATGCGGCATAACAACCAAATGCGCCCAGTTATACTTAAAGCGTTCGCTTTTGTTGCTCCTTCATTCAAATCAGCCTTATTGTTAGGTAGTATCAGGTCATAAAGGACGATATATAGCAATAATAAATACTAAGGAGCTCATCATTAATAGGTTAAATAGCTCCAACTTGTCTTAAAGTTTTTAGCCAACAAATACAACGATAAAAAAAATATTTTTGGTATTAATATGAATGCTAGATTGAAACTCGCATGTGCGTTTTATAAAAATAACATTTCTAAATTATTATGCGTGTACTACACTTTTTTTAGTCTCATTAAACATTAGCCAATGATTAAATCTGACTAAATTATAAGATAGTGCGGCCATTTTATGCTCGATGATATTTATCCGAGATTACTTCTTGAAATAATACCTGAAGAGCTCAAGCTAAGTAGCTTGGGCATTCAGCGTTTAATTTTAGAGCATAATGCTAATCATGATTCAAACGCTGTTTTTGGCAAGCTCATAAAATCGATTTACAAAGCCCAGCCCAATTCAGATATTGGCATCCTGTATGGCCAATGTCTCTCCCCCTCGAATCTTTGTGATTTTTCTAGAATTCTAGTGACGGCTCAAAATCTAAGAACTGCATTTGAAGTGGTGGAAAAAACATACTTTGCACATGGTGCCAGTTATTACCCTTTCATTTCTCATCGAAAAGGGGTGACATCCGTATCAATTACTTTCCCTTTTAAAACGCAAGTACATCCTTGTCAGAGACGGTTCTGTGCTGAAGCTACATTTTCCTATCTCATTAATGCGATTAAAGAATCTGTCGACCCAAACTTTAAACCCTTAAAAGTTTTCTTGGATTATGAAGCGCCAAGTTATACAAGTGAGTACCAAAAAATATTTGGGGAGAATATTCATTTCAACGCCCCCCTATGCTTATTAGAGTTTGATGAAAAATACTTATATCCCAGTTTATCCAGCTACAACCCGGCGCTTCATAAAATGTACCTTAATAAATGTTTGGATAAGTTGCGACAAACTGACAGATTGCAGAACTTTGAATATAAAGCGACGTGTTTTCTTTTACAGCATCATCCTGAGTCTTTTAATAGTAAAAAACTGGCGACTAAGCTAAATATTTCAGTCAGAGGCTTACAGAAAAAACTTAATAAACAAGAACTTTCCTTCTCACATATCGCTAACCTTGCCAGACGTGAACTAGCCAAAATATACCTGATTCAGAAACAACAAAGTATTGATTACACAGCTGAACAATTAGGGTTTCAAACAAGCTCGGGATTTCGCCGTTTTTTTAAAACTGAATTTGAGGTGAATCCCGCTGAATACTTAAAGTTAGCAGGCATTGTGAATAGTGGTTTATAGAGGGTCTCATTTTGGTTAACATCGATTTTTTTCAGCTTTATCTATCATTAAAGCCCTCTTTCGCTATTATTTAATGAACAATTCCATAATTTTTAATAATTTGCATTCCATATTGCGTGTAATTTATTAGAATGAAAGATCGAATACGTTAAATCAGGTAGTTCACATCATGAAAAAAATCAAGAAGTCCTCAAAACTCGACAATGTATGCTATGACATTCGGGGTGAAGTAGCGCGTGAGGCCAAACGTCTTGAAGAAGAAGGTCACCGAATTTTAAAACTGAATATCGGTAACCCAGCCCCCTTTGAATTCGATGTGCCCGAAGAAATTCAAACAGATGTGATTCGTAACCTACCCAATGCACAAGGTTATAGTGACTCAAAAGGTTTGTACTCTGCACGCAAAGCCGTGATGCAGCACTATCAATCCAAGAATGTTCAAGGCATAGATATTGAAGATATCTATTTGGGCAATGGCGCCAGTGAATTGATCGTCATGTCAATGCAGGCATTACTGAACAATGGTGATGAAGTACTGATCCCTGCACCGGATTACCCTCTTTGGACCGCCGCAGTCACCTTAAGTGGCGGCAAGCCAGTTCATTACCTTTGTGATGAAGACAACTCATGGTTCCCAAGTATTGCGGACATCGAAAGTAAAATCACCGAGAGCACTAAGGCTTTGGTAGTGATTAACCCGAACAACCCGACTGGTTCTGTTTACCCCGAGACCTTGCTTAAACAGTTAATACAAGTTGCACGCGAACATGACCTGGTATTACTCGCTGACGAAATCTACGACAAAATTTTATACGACGGTGCCGTACATCACACCTTGTCAGCCCTTTCAAATGATATTTTTACTCTATCCTACAATGGATTGTCAAAAGCTTATCGCGCAGCGGGTTATCGTTCTGGCTGGATGATCATCAGCGGGCCAAAACATTTGGCGGAAGATTTTGTCGATGGCGTTGATATGCTAGCTTCTATGCGACTTTGTTGTAATGTGCCTGCGCAATATGCGATTCAAACAGCACTTGGTGGTTACCAAAGTATCAATGATCTGACTGTACCAGGTGGTCGTTTATGGGAGCAAAGAGAACTCGCTTGTAATATGCTTAACAAAATAAAAGGCGTCTCTTGCGTGAAGCCAGAGGGTGCATTATACATGTTTGTAAAGCTAGACTCTGAGATTCACCCCGTCTATAACGACGAACAATTGGTACTGGATTTACTCAAACAACAACGTATTTTAATTGTGCATGGCACCGGTTTTAATTTAGGTGACCACCAGCACTACCGCTTTGTATTTTTACCCCGGGTCGATGTACTTAAGGATGCGATCAATCGCTTTGAAACTTTTTTAGACAGCTACCAGCAATTACCTGAAGACTTTTTAAAGCCTGGTGAGCAAAGCTAGTATGTTCGATATTCACATTGAAGAATTTTACCGGGATTGCACTAAAATTCTCAAACAGCTTTACCAGGCATTCCCGAAGAAAAGTAATGTTTATGTTGAAGACATTTCCGGGCCAGACCAGGCCGATGAATATGGCCTTCATAGTGATCGCTTCCAATGTTGCTTCGGGGCCATGCTTTGGCTAGCTGAAGAAGAGTTTATTAGTTTTGAAAGCACCTTGAGACAAGAAGCACTTGACCAAGCAATATTAAGTTCGAAAGGTTTAAGGTTGATGTCGAGTATTTGCCATGATGAATTTATGAATAATATTACGGATGTAATCTTTCCTAAAAAAGAAGGTTTGAAGGGCCTGCCAAATATTGAAACCTTACATCATATAATGAAACATGGCACCTCCAGTCAACTAGCCTTGGTTGTGCAGCATTTGATTCATAAATATAACTAAAACCAAGACATGAAACTATGAAGAATGAATTTGATCAAACCATCGGTTTAGAGCTTAAAAATTGGAAACCGCCGCAGGCCGTTCAAGTAGCAAGTGAGACTCAAAACCTTGAGGGTAAATATTGCAAGCTAGTGAAATTAGAAGCACAGCATGCCCCACTGCTAATGAAAGCCTTTGATAAGACAGAAGGCAGCCTCTGGACATTCCTCCCTTACGGCCCTTTTACTGTTCTTTCTGATTATGAAAACTGGATTGCGAGCTTAAATAGCAATGAACGGCAAACTGCCTTTGCTTACCTAATTCAATCCAAAGATGATCAAGCACTAGGTTTATGCTCTTACTTAAGAATGAGCCCTAATGCCGCAAGTATTGAGATTGGCAACTTAAGCTTTTCCCCTCAATTACAAAAAACACCGGCAGCCACTGAGGTCATATTTTTAATGATCGATGCAATCTTTAAACTAGGATACCGTCGCTGTGAATGGAAATGTAATGACTTGAATTCGCCCTCAATCTCGGCAGCTAAACGCTACGGCTTTACATATGAAGGCACTTTCCGACAAGCAATGGTAGTCAAAAGCCACAATCGAGATACCGCCTGGTTCTCAATTATGGATAATGAATGGGAAGAGCTTCGCCCCTGCTTTGTCGAATGGCTAGCCGATGATAATTTTGATGAATATGGACAACAAATAAAGCGTTTGTCTGAGGCGACAAAGAAGGTTAATGATTAACGTGTAAATTGTTTTAATTTTCGCGACTTATCGTCGCGAGAATACCAAGCCCACTTAAGCATCTTGTTCCAAACGTAAAAACTCTTGCCTAAGGTCAACCAAAGCTGTTACTTCATCCACTTTAGGTAATACCTTAAGCGAGCTATCTGTATGATTTAATAATTCTTCATTTTTGTCGACCAGAATTGTCAGCATTTCATGCTCCTGACCTTTTACCATACACATATTTCGCATAGTATCGACATGGGTACGGAATGATTCCAGTACTTCGACTGACTCTCCATATAGTTTGTTACTACTTAAGGCGTTTTCCAAGCGAGCGGCATTTTCGAGTAAGGTTTCGGAATGATTCAGGTTTGATTTTAATTCTGTGCGAATGGCATCCAGTCGTCTTTGATCCTGGGCTAGCTGATCTTGATTTTCGTCTAGCAATAAACGGTGAATAACCACGGTAATACCATTCACAAACTGTTCTAGTATTTGCCCTTTAAAGGGCAAATTATCAACAATACTACTGCTACTACGAAATAGTTTGAACACTTCACCTTCCAGCATACCCACCAGGCAGCCAATATCGTAGGCTTTTTTGGGAAGGTCATCGCGTTGAGTGATGGACAGATTGTCTTTGGCAATTACTGTCATCAGGTTAATAATACATTTAGCCTGCATTGAACGTGCTTCAATCAGATCCACAAATACCTCGTCTTAGTCCTTACGACCTGTGTTCAAATGATGAAATTAGTGTATATCAGTCTGCCAGATTAAAAAATTAATGGAAGGTATTAATGTGACAAGAAAGTATATTTTTTGTAAGCATTTAGGATAGAAGATTAATTGCTAGAGACAAAGAAGCCAGATCAAGTATCTATTATTTTATTGGTACTCTTGTACTTATTTATTTGTAGGCCGACCTAAGATTGTTTCCCACCGTGGAGTAGATTCTGCCACATAGGAGCCCGTCAGTTGATTACGCACCCCCTCATTAGAATTAAACCAACGAATGCAACTGTATTCTGGTCTTGGCCCCATATCAAACCAATGCTTTACACTTTTCGGAATGGTTAAGAAATCGCCTCGTTCACACTGTAGTATATGAATACGCGCATTAATGTGTAAGTAAAATAGTGCAGTACCACTTAAAAACAACCTTACTTCATCTTCAGTATGGGTATGCTCCGATAAAAAACGATTTCTTAGAGCCGAAGCAAAAGCTCTATTTTTTTTAACTGAAACCACATCAACAAATTCATAGTGCTTTTCATTTTTCAACTGTTCAATTTCAACATGATAACGATTCAGGATTTCATCTGAACGACTATCACTGTCTTCTTCCTCTGATTGAGATCGTAATAACCATTGTTCAAAACGTACGCCATCTTCTGCCAGGTATCCGGCCACATCCTCAATATCGCTCGAAACCAAAAATGGTTTGCGCATATTGAATTGACTATAAAGCGTGAGTTGGCTCAAATTGCTCTCTTTCTAATTTAAATTAATAAGACTAATAATCTGAAATAATTAATCCCGTCTCATGAAGCTGCAATAAGTTTCTCAGATAAATATAGGGGAGATAAAGAGCTGAAACAGGGTAATTTCGGCAAAAAATAAACAAATAACATTAATTCACTTTCTGTTTACGGGGACTAACAGAAAAGGTATCCGAGCCGTTATTTATCATTTCTGAAGGTGTCTTTTTGTAACGAAGTTATATCAAAAAGTGCTGTAGTTGACGCTGTTCGATTAACTGGGAAATAATTGAAATAGCAATTTCAGGCGGGGTTTTACTTTTAATGTTCAAACCAATTGGTGCATGTAATTTTCCCAATTGCGCTGAGTTGATACCCAAAGATGATAAACGTTTAATGCGGTTTTCCGTAGTTTTTGCTGACCCCATCGCGCCCACATAAAAAGCATCACTCACCAACGCTTCCATCAAGGCTAAATCATCCACTCTTGGGTCGTGGGCTAAGGCAACTATGGCACAATACGCATCATTAAACTGTGCTCGCACCAAATCATCAGGTAGGCACGCTATCACCTCAATCCCTTCATCCAAGTAGCGGTTTCTTTCAATAAAGTCTTTGCGTGAATCACAAACTGTGACAGCAAACTCAACCGCCAATGCTAGCGGTATAAGGTAACGCGTTACCTCACCTACCCCTACAATGAGTAAACGATACTCAGGGCCCAAGGTATGCTTCATTAATCTTTTTGTGAGTTGCAGGTTTTCATTGTTTTGTGAGGGTTCTATTTCAACGGCATACTTTCCAGAAGAAAGCATTAAGCTTCTTACGACTCGTTTACGCGCTAAAAGTCTGGATTCTAATATTTCAAAGTGACTTAAACAGTCCGCTTCAGGCTTCAGACATTCAAGCATTAATTCAATCTGGCCACCACAGGGTAATTGAAAACGCCTTACCTCCTCTTCATTGACCCCATAGCGTTTTACTTGTGGAAGTATGCTTATTTCCCGGTGCTTTAATGCTTCAATCAGATCTTGCTCAATACAACCGCCTGAAAGTGAACCGGCAACGGCATCCAAGCCTGGTGAATAAGCAAAAAGACTGCCCACAGGCCGGGGAGATGCGCCCCAAGTATTCACTATCGTAGCATACCAAACGATCTCTCCTTGTTGTAACCAAGTACAAACAGAACGAATGACACTTAAATTAATACTGTGCATAAGCCTTGTTTATTACACCAATTTTAAAGGAAGTCGACGGTAACGCTTGCCTGTTGCTTTAAACATCGCATTCGCAATAGCAGGAGCGACCGGTGGAACGCCTGGTTCACCTACCCCCGTCGGGGATTCCTTACTTGCTACAATGATCGTTTCTATCTCAGGACTTTGGTTCATACGTAGAATCGGATAGTCATGAAAATTACTTTGCTGTACCTGACCATCTTTATAGGTAATTTCGCCATAAAGTGCAGCGGTAATGCCAAAAATGATGCCGCTTTCCATTTGCATGGTAACAATATCCGGGTTAACCACCAAACCACAATCAATCGCACACACCACTTTTAATACCTTAACTTCATTACCAACTATCTTGATCTCAACTAATTGTGCAGCATAGGAATTAAATGACTTGTGCACCGCAATACCTTGATGCACACCTGACTCCAAAGTTCTGCCCCATTGACCTTTTTTGGAGGCAAGCTCAAGCACATTTAGCAAGCGTGGAGAGTTCTTCAAGAATGCACGCCTAAATTCAAACGCATCCTGCCCGGCTTCGTGAGCAAGTTCATCAATAAAACTTTCCACAACAAAAGCATTATGGGAGTGGCCTACAGAGCGCCAGTATGAAATAGGTATACCCGCATCGGCTTTGGTATGCCGAACCTCGATAGAGGGAATGCTATACGGTAAGTCCTCAGCACCTTCAATGGCACTGGTATCAGCAGGAGTCGCGGGGGTTAAACCTGCGGTTAGCAAACCTACACGACCAAACATGGGGTACATGAATTTTGGCGCCCAGGGAAACATTGCCGGCGAAGCATCCCAAACATACCAGTCCATTATTTCTGGTGCGACAATATGGTGATCCCATGCAATCGGTAAACCTTGTTTATCAATAGCAGCACGCATTTTGTGTAAAGCTGCGGGCCTATAAACGTCATGTTGAGTGTCTTCTTCTCGCGACCAAACCAACTTGATCACGCCACCTGCTTTATAAGAGATTTCCGCCGCTTCGGCGACAAAATCCTGCGTCAAACGTCGACCAAAACCACCCCCAAGAAATTGATTATGAATCGTGACATCCGAGAGTGAAACGTCGGTGACTTTTGCGACAGCTACTTGTGCGATATCAGGGGCCTGGGTACCTGTCCAAATATCGGCTTTCCCATTCTGGACATGCGCAGTACAGTTCATGGGTTCCATCGTAGCATGAGCCAAAAAAGGTGCTTCAAATTCAAATTCCAGTACTTTATTAGCCACTTCAAATGCCGCATCCACATCGCCTTCACTGCGTTTGGAGCTACCCTCATCATCGAGCGCTTGTTGTCGATACAATGCAGTAATGTCTTCACTATTAAGCGGCGCATCTTCATCGCGCTGCCATTGAAGTTCTAATTTTTTTTGTGCTTTTCGAGCCTTCCAATAACTTTCTGCAACAATGGCCACACCGCTTTCAATTTCAAGCACCTTTTCAACACCGGCTAAGGCTTCAACCTCAACACCATTATGTGATTTAAGTGTTGCCCCAATCCAAGGCGCGCGACTGACAACGGCATAACGCATGCCGTCTATGTCAACATCAATGCCATAAACTGCGGTGCCATTCACTTTCTGTTGACTATCCAAACGTTTGTTCTGTTTGCCAATATAACGGTATTCAGACGATGCTTTTAAGTTTAGGTCTGATGGAATATCCTGCTTAGAAGCTAATTTAGCCAAGCTACCATAAGATAAACGCTTACCGCTGCCAGCATGGACAACAAAAGCATTTTCGGTTTTCAAATAATCTTTAGGCACTTTTAAAGCATCGGCTGCAGCCAAAAGCAGTAAAGCCCGCGCACTCGCACCCGCCTCACGAATTTGCTGCCAACTTGAAGACAAGCTATTACTTCCCCCTGTCAGCTGTAAACCGTAGTCCGGATTACGATAAGATTGATTCGCTCCGGCAAAAACAACTTCAATATTATTCGGATTAACATCAAGCTCTTCTGCCAATAAAGTGCTCAAACCCGTGTAGGTCCCCTGCCCCATTTCAACACGGTCCAGAGTAAAAATTATGCGGTTATCCGGTGTGATTTCAAGCCAGGAATTCACACTCCAACTTCCTTCATCATTAATCGTGTTTTCCCTAAAAGCAGCACAACCAGGCAAGGTTAAACCTAGAGAAAGTCCGCCAGCAGCACTTAAAGAGACCTGCAAAAAACGACGACGAGTTGAGTTTAAAGCTTGTATTTGATTGTCCATGAGACTTCCCCTTAAACTTTAATTTCATAAGCAAGATCAGTCATTGCTTGTGATTTTTTATTATTCTGCTTTTTTTTGTGAATAGTTTGAGCTGCATCTTTAATCGCTGCTTTAATACGAGGGTAAGTCCCGCAGCGACAAATATTTCCCGACATAGCCATATCGATGTCGTCATCATTAGGGTTTGGATTGCTAGCTAATAAGGCGCTGGCAGACATCAACTGCCCAGACTGACAATAGCCACATTGGGGCACATTATGTGCCAACCAGCTATCTTGAAGAGGATGAAGCATACCGCTTTCTTTGGTCAGGCTTTCAATTGTATCAATTGCCTGCCCTTCAACGGCGGCAATAGGTGTAATACATGAACGTATCGCCACACCATTCAAGTGAACCGTACAAGCGCCACACAAACCACGACCACAACCAAACTTTGTGCCTTTTAAACCAATCTCATCACGAATCACCCAAAGCAAGGGGGTATCTGCATCAACATCAATTTGTTTT
>Ga0209184_1001814_pt1 | contig 12461 bp, 13 predicted proteins | sample EN8Hudsemesocosm_2_FD_184627 | JGI IMG/M metagenome (GOLD analysis project Ga0209184, IMG submission 184627) | Methane-oxidizing microbial communities from mesocosms in the Hudson Canyon - EN8C Hudson Canyon (SPAdes) (version 2) | ecosystem: Environmental > Aquatic > Marine > Cold seeps | place... | reverse complement strand
TAAAGTCTTTACCTAAGATAAATGCTTGCGCCAAGCCATCTGGAGAAGGCTGAATAATATATTCCAGCCGCAAACCAACTTCAGTCCCATCGCCCAGTAAGCGTTGAAAACCTGCTTGATCTTCAGTCGTGGTAATAATTAAAATCTCTTTAATTCCCGCCAACATTAAAACCGAAAGGGGATAATAAATCATCGGTTTATCATAAACGGGTAATAACTGCTTAGAAGTGCCCCGTGTTAAGGGATAAAGGCGTGTACCTGAACCACCCGCTAAAATAATGCCTTTCATGCTATTTCCATATTCTACATTGCGTTACGAATTGGAAACATTCTAACATCTGTTATGTAGTGGGTGGAATTCTTAATTATGAGCGATTAACGAGTCAACCCCAAGCTTTTTGTTTCTATTATCTAATGTGCTTTTAACGCCGGATATACCACTGCAATAACAATAGCAATAAAAGCAATAATTATAAATAATGTAGCCATCATATATCCCCTAATTCATTTAACATAACCCATATTCTGGGAATCATAGGTAGTTTTAAGATTACTATTCCCCCAGTTACTCTTACCTAACTTCCATTAACTAATTCCTGACAGAAATTCATTATAGGAATACCTGCCTCCGTGCATCCTCTGTCATAATTTTTTCCACTTAGCTTCTATAGTATCTGCCGATAAATCAGCGCCACAATCCCATTCTATAAAATACTTGCCATTGTGAATACGCTTAAAGTTATCTAACTCTTTCAAAAGTGAAAAAACTTCTGAATCTAAATAGGGACTTACATCAAATAAACCAGATTGGTTATTTTCATCTGTTATATGCAAAATATAATTATCCTTAGGTATTATATTTTGAATAATCATTGATCTAACCCTCTTATTGGGAATGGTTTTTTACCGTTAACCGCTAACGTCCAATCCGCAATTAAATCTTCATTGTGGATTTCAATCCACGCAACAATTAATTTATGTTTTTTAGGAGGTAATTTACCCGCTAAAACCAGTCCATCAGCAATACTATAAACAGCAGTTTCACCTTGGTACTCAACATGAATGTGTGGAGTATTATGCTTATCTGTATCATAAAAAAACATTTTAACTAAAATACCATAGAACATAGAGATAGTAGGCATACCAATTCCTTATTATTTATAATATGTTAATACATTAGTCATTACATCCATAAAGACCAAAGAGGTAGAATATCGCATTAAAGCCATTTCATGAGCTATCTGTAAAATGACGCGCCAATTTTAAACAGGGAAAAAAGCCTTAATAATTAAAGTTAAAATCCCACCTAAAACAAGGCCAACCATCCATTTAATAACTAACACTTCACTCTCTAAGCGGTTTATATCTGATTTTTTCGCTAACTGCGAGTCCATTGCCTCAGAAAAAGCAACAACCAACGCTTCTGCCTCTGCCTTAGCTTGTTCATCAGGAACACCACCTGATTTAAGTTTTTCAACAAATTTTAATGTATCAAAAGTAATCGTAGCCATATTAACTCCCAATAGAATACATAAAATTTCATTGTACTAAGCTAACACCCTATAGTCACCAAATTAGCTTGATAACCATAAAAACTCAATTTATTATTCACAATATACGTAACTTAAATTTCACATAATCGGTATTCTGGGAATATAGATAGTTTTAAGTTTACTATTCCCCCAGTTACTCTTACCTAACTTCCATTAAATAAATTCTGATAAAAATACCTCATGGAAAGACCTGATCCCGTGTTTGTAGCTATTCCAATCGAGTCTGACCCCGTTGAAGTTTTACAAAGCCATAACGCATAAAAAAACCACCCAACGCAATAATGTGTTGGGTGGTTTTTTAGGTTAAACGGCGAAATATTTTAACCATATGCATATTGAAGTTCGCCCATCACCCCAACCTAAACTTTTTAATTACAAATCACTACAAGTCAAAGTAAGTGTGGCATCATTAGTGGTAAAACCTCTATCCCCACCGCAGCTAACCGAACTTCCTCCTGATTTTCTCAATCCAGAAAAAGTGAATGTCCCTATAGAATCATTAAGTACCTGACACGAAAATTGAAGCCCTTTATTTCCAGAACCACAAGTTGTTGCGCTTGTAAGGCAACTATCATAAGAACCTGAAGATGTCACGCCTCCTGACTCTACTTCCGTTCCTGCAGAAGATATCACACATAAAGTCACAGCCCTTAATACAGGAGTTGCTACACATACAATATTTAATGCTACTGACTGATCAACAGCCGAAGAGCTATAAATATCACTGCTAGAAGGGTCTATAGAACAAGTTTCACTACCTGACGCCCCTGAAAATCTAATACTTCCAGCATTATTATTAGGAACATCACAAGTGTAACTCATCTCACTACTTGCAGTAGTACATACGCCACTTCCTGATGCAGGGGTTACCAATAAAGTACCTGAATCAATCACCGATGAACTTGTTAATGTGACATTCAAATCATGCCTTGCAGTTACTGTACCAGATACATCTACATGAACAAGCGCAGTATCGCGAAAAATATCTGAGTTTCCGTAATTAGTGCTATCTACCGGAAAAGTTAATCCCATAAGGCCACTACCACTCCTGCGCATAGCAAAAGTTATATCATTAGTATTTCCTGCAGACGAAACTCCTTTTATTTCTCCAGCTCCTAAACTAATACCATTTGCACCATTGGTATTAATAAACCCAACTAATACGCCTACTGAATTAGAACACCAGCCGCCATACCCCGTATCACTATCTAGACATAGGGGAGCCCGGTTAGTTACATCAACTTCATAAAAAGGTATATCAATCAAATAATCTTCAGAATTAGACTTTTTAGCACGTACTGCAGTTAATAGCTCCGAATTCAAATAGTCTATATAAATAGCCCTTCCTGTTAAATTCATTACCTCATCGACTGCTAAAGTGATTTTATTTGTATCAACTCTATTTACTCCAGATGGCTTAGCTGGCTTAGTAATAGTTTGACCGCTAAATTTAGTTATCCCGCTATCTTCCAAAAGCGCATCAACTACACCTTGAACATATGCTCCATAAGTAGCCTCGGTTCCCGTATCCGTAATTTCACTTATTGGAAATGCACTAATATCAACTCGATGCCAATCTTGGTATACTCGCCAGAAACCATCGACACGCTTCATACGACAAGACTCTAAATAGCTTCCTGACGAAGCAATAACCCCTGCGCTTGTGTAGTGATTATGTTTTCCATCAGTGTAGTCATCCACACTTCGGAAAGGGTCAAAACACTGGTCAATATCACTCGCTGGGTCACATATTTTATCTCCCGCGCTGTTAACAGCACTACTACCAGGATCATGATGGTCTTTACAACATGTTTCACATAATGGGTCTGGAGTACCTCCGTTAGTACGAACACCACTATTTTTAGTTTTTAGTTCTCCACTATAATCTTTATAGCTTTTAGTGCCAGAATCCCACTCTGCATAACTTGCTGTGCGTGCTTCCCTATCTGTTGTGTAATCACAATTACAAGATACTGTTAAAAAATCCTCCTGCCTTAATAAGGTGCCACCATCATCATAGGTATAGGCCGTAAATTTCACTTGGCTATCTCCATTTGATGTAGGTACAAGAGTTTCTCTAGTAACCGTATCTCCAACACTTACAGCCACAACCTCAACATCTTGACTAGGCGTATAGGTAACCACTGGACTTTCACCACTCCCCCCAGCTCCTGATGCAAGCGCACCTGATGATGATATCCCACTAAATTGATTTATAACTGTATCCAAACTTGCTGTTTGTGCCGTATTATCAGTATCTGTCCAAGTTACGGTAACAACAACTCTTTTCTGTACAATATCTAATACGCTAGCTCCCGTGGGAACCGTTGTAGTAATCTCCCCTTCATTACCTACACTTCCATCTTTATAATAATCAGTGACAACCCAGTTTCTAGAAAATGTAATATTATCTCTGGAAACATCTCCTGAAGCTAAGGCGATAGTACAAACATCGTTATCTGCTTGCTCTGTACAAGCACCACCAGCATCATTTGAAATTGCAACAAAATCAAAAATATCTGGGTCTGCATCAGATTTAGATTTAAACCCTCTTAAATCCTCAACTTTTTCTTGTGCAATACCCATCGCTATAGAGCGTGCATTTGCAGCACTACTATTTTTAAAAAAGCTGCTTTGTAATTGCAATACCGCCCCTATTCCAATAGCAAAAACGACCGAAGCAATGAGAGCTTCAATAAGACCTATGCCTGACTGTACTTTTATAGTTTTCATATTTTCACCTGCTAAGAAATAAGTATTACTAGAAGTCTCTCCAACTTCCGGGGATGTATGCCAAATCATAACTACTGGTATTATTTCCATCTCCCGCTAAATTATTAAGCAACTCACTATCATAAACAATTGAATAACTCCCATTCATAGCACTTCCACCAACGTCAGAAACCAATGCGCCATAAATTGCAGGACCACCATGAAAGTCTGTTGAAGGTGTTGCAATGTCATCTGGGTTATCAAAGACATATAATAGTCCATAAAGACGAGCCCCCCCCCCGCCCATATCAAATTCATGATCATCTACAACCAAAATAACAGGTTTATCAGTAGAGCCAATTATTTGAGTTGATCCCATATTGCAATCCCCAGTAACCCACCAAACAATATACTCTTGCCCTGAAGTTGCATTTAATAAGTCACAATTCGCAACAACTTGTCCATGACTAGCCGCTAAATTTTTTACTACTTGCCAATTGCTACGCACAACGCCAAATAAGTATTGAAATAAATCATCTGGAAAATTAGGATCATTGGGCAACACATCAGGAAAATTTGTTGTATATGCAGTGGCTGTTGTTCCATCTCCTTGTGAAAGTAACTCTGAACTACCTGAAGGGTTGCTACATTGCGGGTTATTTCCATCAAAGTACTCTAACTGACATGTAGCAGAGGAACCTGACATACTTACATCACCTCCTGGTGTTGGTGTCCATATAGATACAGGAACACCGGGACCTGCGCCATTTGGATTTGCGACTATATTAAAATCGCCCCCTGTTCCAACTGACCCAGCAACAACAATTGGAACGTCTGGTGATTTACCGCCCAAGCCTTGCCGCATACTTATTTGTCTGCTTACTACAGCAACACCTGTTCCATCTGCACCAGTTCCTGTTGAAACAAAATTATAAATAGGAAAACTTGCTAATACCGAACCACTATCAGTAATCGTGACGCCAAATGAAGCTGTATTTGCTGCAGCCACTCCTCCTGCTGTATTAGTACCAGTAGCTATGGCTGAACTTGCCATAATCGTTGTCATTGGCGTTCCCGTTCCCGTTCCATCAAGGCTAAATGTCCCTGCGGCACGAAACTGATTATCAAATCGCTGAATAGCAAGCTCAAGCCCTGCCTCTGCGGTTGCAAATGATTCTTTATACCTTGCTTCATTTCCTGCCATGCGCTGATCAAACATACCAACTTTTGTAGCAAAAACGACCATTAATGTCATCATCACCATGACTACAACAGTAGTAAGTAAAGTAACTACACCTTTATTTTTTCTAAATGACTTATTCATAGCCCCGCCCTCATGAATTTTATATTGCATCATTACGAACCTTGATTGTTTCGACCAATGTTCGACTCACAGAACTATCCCTTCTTAGTTCACCGCTTAAAGTCACCGTAATTTGGTTAATTGTTACTCCTGACTCAGTTACTCTAGTATTCTCAAAGTCGAGATTAGTAATTGTTATTAATGAGCTATCAGTCACATCCTCCCAGCTATTACCACAAATAGTTCCTCCCGTTCTACTTTCTACTGCATTTGTTGCAAGCTGATACCCGTATAATTCATTTGATCCATCGTCAGCATCATAAGAGAAAACCACACAATTTCCTGTCCGTACTCCGTCTCCATCTGCATCAGTATCTTCAACACTTCCTGTAAATACCTGTATATCGTCAAAAGGGTTAGTGGCTGGTGTTGTTGCTGAATTAACTGCCGCATTTCGATTCCCTCCCGCCCTTCGTAAACCTCGTGTAATTAACCCCATAGTAGCGCGTAAATCTTGATTTAAACGTATAGATTTTAAATTATCATTATTTGACCCAACCATGGAAATAAACATTGTCAGCACTGCAGCCATTATTATTAAACCAATCACCATAGAGATCATTAACTCTATTAATGAAAAGCCTTTTTGCTTATTTCTTGTTTTTTTCAACTTCAAAATATTCATTAGCAGCCCCCATTCCCTGTTACTATTTCTGATCCGCTTGGATTACACACCCTAATTCGTCCCACACCTAAAGTAGCAACTGCCACGGTCTTATTAGTACCAGCCGAAAAAGTTACTGTGCCAGCAGTCCCCGTTCCTCTTAATGGATTAAAAGCTCGAGTATTAGCCGCATTAAAATTTACACTTATATTTGTGAAATCAGTACTTTTTACCACACTACCTGACGCACAATTATTAGCATCATCATTATCCACCGTACATACACATGTAGCAGTACCCGCATTTGTCATACCATAGCACCAAGTAGTATGCTCTGTATTAGTAGCTGTTGGCGTAAAAACTATTCGTATAACACTATTTGTTTTAACAGCCTCCACCTTTGTATTTTGTAAAGACCCGAATAATACCTCAGCCGCACCTTTTACTCTTCCTGCTTGAAGTTGCTCCTGAAATGATGGCACCGCTATCGAGGCTAAAATCCCTATAATAGCCACCGTAATCATTAATTCCGTTAGCGTAAAACCTAAACTCTGTTTTTTATTCATATCTTTTTACCTTCTTATCTTATTAATCATATAAAGGCTTTCCTAACAACGGACGATACCTTTATTAAGCTCTATTTACTGTGTGACACTCTACACTTTAGCTTAGTTGCCTTTTCTAGAATAATGCTATAATTTTAACATCTTAGCTACTTATTTAGAGGTTAATTATGAAACACTCACGCATGATGGGCTTTACACTAATTGAATTAATGATAGTTGTCGCCATTATTGGCATTTTAGCGAGTATTGCTTACCCTTCTTATACTGAATATGTTTTGCGGGCAAAACGAGGGGATGCAAAGGCTGCATTGTTATCTGTTCAATTAGCCCAGGAAAAGTATAGAGCTAATAACGTTACGTATGGAACATTAGTGCAGATAGGCTCAGCATCTACTTCCCCCGATGATTATTACACTATTGCTATTTCAGGTACTCCGAATGGCACTTCATACATAGTAACTGCTGCTCCCGCCTCACCTCATGCCGATTCAAGCTGCGGTACTTTTGCCGTAAACCAAGATGGTAAGTTATATACAAGTTATGCAAGTGCTGACTGCTGGAAGTAATAATTTTTTGATCACGTCATTGCTCTCATAGCCTGTATCACAGGAATTAAATCATCACTCCCTAATGCTTTTATCGAGAAGCTCTTACAAAGTAAATAGGTTCCAGCTAAAAGCATGCAGGGATGACGAAGTTACCCGGCTAAAAGACCGTATTACCAAAAAATAATTTACACTGAATTCTCTTCTCTAATTTTCAAACACGCCCTGTTGTTTATTTTTATTCACCTTATCCCAATCAAATACTTTTCCATTCATTGCAATATAAATCCCTTCTGTCAATAATTGCACTGCGGTAACGGCACAGCCTAGATTAAATAAAGCATCAGAATGCTTGATTTTATAGGGGATCATCGCGCCAACTAAAATAATGGTTTTATCTTGCTGACTATGGGCTAAGTATTTTGCGGTTTCTACCATGGTATCTGTACCATGGGTAATAATAATCTGCTTTGTATTGCTAATGCTACAAGCTTGTTTTATGGCCTCTCTATCAGCCATTGTCATTTCTAGGCTATCTTTAAGCATTAGTGATTGGCATTCTATCTCTGCTGTACAGCGTGCTTGTTTTAGCATTTCGGGGATATGCGTTTCGGGAAATTCTAATTCGCCATTCAGCTCGTTATAACGCTTGTCGAGGGTACCGCCGGTTATTATTAGTTTTATCATTGGGTATTTTAATATTAATTTTTTTGTGTAAAACCAAAACAATCAACAATGTAGCCCGTATGGAGGTACGGAATACGGAATAAATAGCACGTTGAAGTCCCGTATTACGCAAGCTTCATGCGGGCTACATTTGCTGAATCGATGAAAAATTAAATCACCATTGTTTTTGGCTTTTGTTAGGCTGTTTTTGTTGGCTGTATTGATATAAAAATTTACGTTTTAATAAACCATACGGATCATCAGGAATACGATTTAACCATTGTTCGTTTGCCTGTTCTTGTTCTGATGGCTCAGGCATGGGCTGAGGTTGTTCTTGTGCAGACTTTTCATCCTTTTGCTCTTCTTCAGGCTTTTGTTCCGCAGGCTTGTTTTCTTCCTTAGGTTTTTCTGATTGTTCCTGCGGATTTTCTTCCCCTTCTTTTCCCTCTTCAGCGGAGTCTTGTTTTTCTTGGTCTTGCTTTTCTTGGTCTTGCTGTTCTGAATCACCTTCTTGTGACTCTTTATCCTCACCCTTTTGCTCATCCCCTTCTTTTTTATCGTCTGAAGGTTTTTGGTCTTTATTTTTTTGCTGTTCTTGTTCCTGCTGCTCTAATGCTTTTTCAACCACTTCTTGATTGTATTTTGCATCTTCATTTTTGGGGTTAAGCGCCACAGCTTGTTTATAGGATTCTATTGCTTCTTTTAATTGACCCGATTTGGCTTGTACATTGCCTTGGTTATAAAAATCTATTTCCTTAGTTGCTGGGAGTAAGTTATCAGCCCTATATTTTGCGGCTTTATATTGTGCTGCTGCTTGCCATGCGGGATCGGTAAATTGCTGGGCGGCTTGCTCGTAATTCTGTTTATTATAATTTTGCTGCGCTTGTTGATTTTTAGTTTGCCATAAATCAGCCCATTCCAGCGCGTAACTTTCTTGCGGGAAAGGCAATAAAATAAAAAATAATAAACTTAATAAGCCGCGCCTAAAAGAAAAGGCCGATAAGCATAAAATCGGAAGTAATAACCATACCCCAGCTTCTAGCCAGTTTTCTAATAATAAATCATTTTCGATTGCACCTGAGCGCTTGGTCTTTTGTTCAAAATGTCGATGTAAACTGTCTATATCGGTATTATTATCGGTAATATTTGCATATATTCCGCCATGATTCAACGCAAACTGACGCAGTGCTTGTGGTTTGAGTTGAGCTAAAACAATCGCACCGCTAGCGTCCTTTAAAAAGCCGCCATCACTCAGATTAATAGGCGCGCCTGCCTTTGTGCCTACGCCTAAAATAGACAGCGAATACGCACTCGATAACTGACTCCCAACTTGCTCGATATCATCGTCATCCGTCACTAATAATACCTGTCCCTTTTGTAAGCCGGCATTTTTGAACAGCTCTACTGCCTTATTTAAAGCGGCTTCAGTATTACTGCCTTGGTTAGGCATAATATCTGTGGTCACGCCTAGCTGACTATTAATGGTTTCGGTATCATCAGTTAAGGGCGTTACAGTAAATGCATTTCCGGCGTAAACGATTAATGCTGTTTGGCCATCTTTACGCTGCGCAAGTAAGTCGGATATTTTATAGCGCGCACGAATTAAGCGTGAAGGCTTAATGTCCGCAGCATCCATAGAGCGCGACAAATCTAAGATAATAACTAAGGCGGATGCATTTCTAAAAACGGGCATAGGCAGTCGCTCCCAAGTTGGACCTGCCACAGCAATAATTGCTAAAAAAGCAGCGAGGCTACTCAGCGTTAGCGGTATATAAGAAGGTTTGCTTTGTTTTTGCTCTAAAATAAACGGCAATAATTCTGTATCGCAGACTGCCTGCCAACTACCTTGCTGTAATTTATGCTTAAACGTATAAATAATCATCCCGATTAAAGGTAGTAAAGCCAATAGGCAGTAAGGTCTTATAAAGTGAAATTCCGCTAAACTCATAATGTTCTAAGACGTATCACGCTGATTAAAAATGTTATTATTAATGCTAACCCTAAAGGCCAGAAGAATAATTCACTGCGAGGTCTAAAGTATTGCTTATCTTTTTCTACGGGTTCTAGTTCATCTAACATTTGGTAGATTTTTGTAAGTTCTGCCGTATCTCGCGCGCGAAAATATTGGCCGCCGGTTTTTTCAGCAATTGCCGTTAAGGTTTTTTCATCTAGATCACGTGATGGGTTTACTTTGCGAGCAAAAAATCCACTTCCAACAGTCACCTCTTCTGCACCCATCCCAATCGTATAAACTTTTAATTGATAGTCAACAGCAAGTTCGGCGGCTTTTAATGGGTCAATACCCGCCCTATTATCTCCATCCGTTAATAAAATAAGAACACGACTACTTGCTTCTTGTGATTTCAATCGTTTAATAGCTAATCCAATAGTATCTCCAATTGCTGTACTATCTCCAGCCAAACCTAGTGCTGATTCATTAAGAAGCACTTGTACTGTTTTACGGTCAAAAGTTAAAGGCGATTGAATGTAAGCATGCTCACCAAACAAAATTAAGCCAATGCGATCCCCTACACGTTTTTGTATAAATTTAGACGCAATTACTTTGGTTGCGGTTAAACGATCAACCGCTTCACCATTAACTATAAAATCACGCATTTTCATGCTCCAAGATAAATCAACCGCCAGCATTAAATCACGACCACTCACGCCTTGCTCAATAGGCTCACCTAGCCATTGCGGCCGACTGCTGGCAACCACCAGCAAGCACCAAGCGAAGATTGCCAACCAGAAAACCCACGGCTTTTGCGCGCGCATCACAAATTCGGTTTCTGCGACTTTAAAATCATCCAAAAAAGGCACTTTTAAAGCGGACTGTTCTGCTGTTTGTACGGCAGGAAAAAAGCGCCTAATTAACCAAGGTAAGGGTAATATGATAAATACCCACGGCCATGCAAAGTGCATCATGATTTTGGCTCTTTTTGTTGATTAATCCAGTTTTCACACAGACCGAATAAAGCGGTTAATTCATTTAAATTAGGCGCTTTTCGGTAGGCTGCATCTATTAATAACTGACCTGTTTCATTATTAAATAGTACTGTGTTTGAATTTTTATCTAGAAAATCTAACCAAGCATTACCCGTTAAACTTGCGACCTCTGCTCGTGGAAAAATACTCACTGCAGTACGACGCATTAAGCTAGAAAGCTCGATGAGCTTTTGCTTATCGTCCAGTTCGGTATTTATTTTGAGTGCTTTAAGCTGTTTTTTAACCGCTTTGAGTGCTGTTTTTCGCGTTAGGTGCTTGTACAGTTTATAACTGAGATACAGCAGTAATGGAATGAGTACAACTAAGATCCACCAGCCTATTGCCGGCGGCCATAAGCCGATAGCATCGGGGATTTGTATATCGCGGAGAGGAAGTTGGTTTTGTGGCATTTAAAATAACTTATTTTTCTTGAGGAAACTAAACTATCAGGGTTCTAGTTATTGGGGCGCAGGTTTTTAACCTGCTTTCTTACAAATTATGCAGGCTAAAGGCCTGCGCCCCAAAGTTTGGACTAAATAGATCATCAAAGCATAAGCATATCTTATGCAATTTTGATTAAACTCAATTCATCTCGAATAACTTTACGCAAGGTTTCTTCTAAACATTCATTATGCGTATGAATATGTTCGCGCAATGCATCGTTAATCAGGGTTTGATAATTACCCCCGCCTGCAGAATGAACTTCTTCTTTAAAGTGCTTCACAATATCAGCATCTAAACGGATAGTAATGCGCACTTTATTAGGGGCAGTAGGTACAACTTCACCTCTTACTGCCTCAGTAAAATCTTCACTCATGATCCAGCCTTTTCTGATAAAAGTCCCAAAAGTATCCGTATAATTTAAAAAACACACCCGTCATTCCCGAAGTCTACCCAGTCAAGCGTGGGCACAAGCTTTAGCGGGAATCTATTCTTATGTGGGCGATAGATTCCTGCTAAGAACGTGCAGGAATGACGAAATAAAAAATGATGCATAAAATTTATAGTCTTACTTTAATTCATTTTTATCAACTTTTCGAGCAGAAATCATACGAAGTCCACACATCAATTTAGCTCATCCGCTGCCTAAAAATCTCATAAACCATAACGCCCGCTGCAACCGAGACATTCAAACTATCTACACTGCCACTCATTGGGATTTTCACTAAAAAGTCACATTGCTCACGCGTTAAACGACGCATGCCTTTTTCTTCGGCTCCCATGACTAAGGCGATTGGCATATTCACATCCGTTTCGTAGATGTTTTTTTCTGCTTCACCTGCCGCACCGGCAATCCAAATATTTTGCTCTTTTAACCAGTCCAAGGTTCGGCTTAAATTGGTTACTTGATAAACAGGCACTGTTTCTGCCGCGCCACTCGCTACTTTACAAACTGTTGGAGTAATACCAACTGCCTGATCTTTAGTGACAATAACGCCTTGCACACCTGCGGCATCCGCTATTCTT
>Ga0209184_1001812_pt1 | contig 12467 bp, 11 predicted proteins | sample EN8Hudsemesocosm_2_FD_184627 | JGI IMG/M metagenome (GOLD analysis project Ga0209184, IMG submission 184627) | Methane-oxidizing microbial communities from mesocosms in the Hudson Canyon - EN8C Hudson Canyon (SPAdes) (version 2) | ecosystem: Environmental > Aquatic > Marine > Cold seeps | place... | reverse complement strand
GTGGTGGCGTTTACGAAAACATTCCCCGTGTACTGCCTGAAGGCACCAAAGTGATTCTGGACGGTTCAGCCTGGCAGCGTCCTGCCATTTATGACTGGCTACAAGCCAAAGGCAATGTTGATTGGCACGAGATGCACCTTACCTTCAACTGCGGCCTGGGCATGATCGTGGTATTACCTGAAGACAAAGCACAAGAAGCTATCGACATCTTAAACGCCGAAGGCGAGACCGCCACCTTGGTAGGCCGCATCGAAACCGCTCAGGAAGGCGACGCACTGGTTATCGTTAAAGGCGTAGACGAGGAATAATCGGTGAAAGAAGAAAAAGCCGAACCGGCACGCATCGTCGTTTTAATCTCTGGCTCTGGCTCAAACATGCAAGCCATTGCCGAGGCGTGCCAAAAGCAAAGTATGGATGCTGAAATCGTTGCCGTTATCAGTAATCGCCCTGGCGTTGCGGGCCTTGAAAGGGCCCAGCAGTTCGACATTCCTAGCGAGGTACTGGATCACACTAGCTTTGCCACCCGCGAAGAGTTTGATATCAACCTGATTCGTGCCATAGACGAACACAGCCCGGACCTTGTGGTACTGGCTGGTTTTATGCGCATTCTCACTTCGGATTTTGTACGCCGCTATAAAGGCCGCCTCCTTAACATTCACCCTTCTCTATTGCCCAAATACAAAGGGCTACACACCCACAAACGAGCATTAGAGGCAGGGGACAAAGAGCACGGTGTCACCGTGCACTTTGTGAGTGAAGATTTAGACGGCGGCCCCAATATCATTCAAGCGGTCATCCCCGTGCTAGACGATGACAGTGAAAATACTTTGCAAGGCCGAGTTCAAACCCAGGAACACATCATTTACCCCATTGCGGTAAAATGGTTTACCGAGGGACGCCTAACCATGCTCAAAGGAGACGCTTATTTTGATAACCAAGCCCTTCCTGAAAGCGGTTTACAGCTAAACCCTTGATTTAATCCTGCCTGGTCTTAGTCCATTTGCTGGCACCTTGCCAGTAAATGGGCTTATACTAAAGATCAGCTTCAAGGATTAGGCCAGTCACTTTGTTTAAGTTAATCACTACCGCCGTTTTATTGCTCTACACAGCCAGCTACAGTTTCAGTGACGCCCCCCTCGCTACCCCAGACGCCATCAGCGTAAAAATAGAATCAAGCAAACCTAGCCTAACCCCATATAGTGCCAACTATGAAGTCACCTGGAAGGCCGGCTGGTTTCCCGTCACCGTTAAAGCAACCCGCACCCTAAAAGTATCCGAGGACTTTGACTGGACGCTTTCTTTTGAAGCCTACTCATCTATCGCCGATTTAAGTGAAATATCGCACTTTAACGTGGAAAACCAGGTCATCCTGCCACAAAAATATCGCTATAAAACCACAGGATTTTTAAGCAAGTCCCACCGCAGCCAAGAATTTAACTGGCCTGAAAAAAAGTTATGGTTACCGAGAAAAGATGTTTGGGCACAATATGAACTGCCTGAAAACCTACAGGACAATATGAGTTACCAGGAGCAAATTCGCCTAGAACTCATGGCAGGAAAAAAACAGTTTGAATACCCTATCGCCTACAAAAATCGACTCAAACACTATTACTTTGAAGTGGTGGGTGAAAGCCAACTAAAAACCAAACAGGGTAAAATCATCGCCATCGAAGTGAAGCAGACCCACTTAAAAAACAAAAAGGAGTCTACTCGTATTTGGTATGCAAAAGATTACGACCATTTAATGGTCAAGCTAGTCAAGGTTAGATCCAACGGCGACAAAAACACCATATTACTAAAAAACGCCCAGCTTCAAGGGCGCACCCTGCTAGGGTTTTAACCCCAATTTCAAGCGGTTAATCATCCCCCATACGTGACGAGATGGCCCCTTGCTGGTTTTTATATTTTGCATTTTCCCGTGTGCAGTAAGGGCGTTTAGCCGGATTTGATAGGGTTTCAAAACTTAACGCACAGATAATCATTTCAGGCTTTAATGCCAGCGGCATCTTACCTAAATTATAAAACTCCAGCACCACCTGACCTTTCCAGCCTGGATCGATACGCCCGGCCGTTACGTGCACCATCAAACCCAGACGAGCCAAACTGGAGCGACCGTCCAACCAACCCACCAGATCATCAGGAATTTCTACCGACTCCAAAGTACTGCCCAATACCAGTTCCCCTGGGTGAATAAAAAAAGCATCATCCCCTTCGATAACAATCTCTTTACCCATGACCCGGTCAATGTCTTTATTAAGCTGCTCACGGGCGCCAGACAAATCCAAAAAAGGCACAGAGTTATTACTAAATACACGAAAACCCTTGGCCAGACGTAAATCCACACTAATACCGGAAATGGCATTCACCTCGGGCTGAGGTGTGAGCTTAATATGACCACTTTCCAGGGCCGCTTCAATATCACCATCACTTAAACGCATGCAAAGCCTATCAACTTGGATACAATTGGCGCAGATTCTACCGTTCTTTCAAAGCGAGTAACAGCGAACATATGCAAGCCTGGTTAAGCTTCCTATCCACCCTATCCCAATCGACAGCCAACCTTGGTCATCGCCAAGTGCTAATATTGTCCGGCCCACTAGATTGGAGCTGGCCGTTACTTAAACCCTGGCTGACTCAATTTAATAACAACGCCATCCTTAGTCAGAGAATCCCAAAAGATATAAGTGGCAAACAACTACAGACGAATAAACCCAGCAATCTACTGGGCTATGAATCTGACAACGTGGTATTTAATTGCCATGACGGCCTCTACCCGGACGCACTCACCGCCATATCGGGCACACTCGTTTGCGGTGGAATACTATTTATACTTTGTCCTGATACTAAGTTGTGGCCAACGTACGCAGATGATTTTGCCAAAAATCGAGCACCGCACACGCCACAGACAACCCCCCCTCCCAACAATTTTTATATGATCAAACACCTGCTACACAAGGCAAAACGTCACAATGCGATAATTATTAAGCCAGAAAACCAGCTACCCGGCCTTTCTCCCGCCCCATCAAGTTTATGGCAGGCACCTTCCGAGCTTACAAACGATCAAAAGCGAGTTTATAAGGACATTGGCGATACTTTTAACCTACCGGGTTACATCCACGTCATTACCGCCGACCGTGGTCGTGGCAAATCTCACCTGCTTGGCAAACTTCTTTATTGCCTAATTAACTCGAATAAAGATAACGGTATAAAGTATTATTTAACTGCCCACAACAAACCCGCCTGCTTGGCCATATACAAGGCCCTGGAGCAATCAGACCCTTCCTTTTCAACAAAAATAACCTTTATCCCTCCCGAGAAGGTGCTTAGCACTGTCACCAAACACGACATATTATTCGTAGATGAAGCCGCCAGCCTTCCTGTTAACCTACTCATTCAATACAGCACCCACATGGACAAACTCATATTGGCCACCACCACCCATGGCTACGAGGGGACCGGTAAGGGCTTTCAAGTTCGTTTTTTTGCCCACTTAAACGACCTAAACTCTAGCAACAGCGTTCACCACCACTCACTAACAAACCCGGTGCGCTATTCCAATACCGACCCACTTGAGCACTGGCTATTTGATGCCTTTTGGCTCAATAGTGAACCAAGCGGCCTGAACCTTAACCACAAACAGGTTGTTAAGCCCTTTGTAAAACTCATCGAACAACATCAACTCGCCACAGACAACCACTTACTCGAAGAGGTGTTTGGCCTGCTGGTTCAAGCCCACTATCAAACAAGGCCCAGCGACTTTAGGGATATCCTGGACGCGCCTGGTTTTAAATTATTTGCATTATTAAATGGCGATGACAAACAACATACGGTACTGGCGGCCTGCCTCATTAGTGATGAAGGGCCAGTCCTAAACACCATCCCTGAAACGACACCAACCTTGCACCAGGATATTTTTAATGGTCTGCGCCGCCCCAAGGGACACTTAATGCCTCAAGTATTGGCCCATCACATGGGCCTGGTAGACGCACTCACATTAAGAGGCGCTCGTATAATACGCATCGCCACCCTGCCCAATTTGCAACAACAAAACCTGGCCAGCCTATTACTCACATCTGTAAGTGAACACCTTAATAACAAACAATATGATTACCTGGGCTCCAGTTATGCCGACACCAAAGATGTACGAAACTTTTGGCTAAAAAATAAATTCACGCGGGTTCGTATTGGCAACAAACAAGATGCGGCCAGCGGCACCCATTCCGCTTTAACCTTAAAAGGCTTAAGCCCTCAAGGAATAAAACTAGAAAAAACGGCTGAGGCAGTGTTTTTAAGATCCACAAAACCAATAGATAACATAACGGCGATCACAGAAAATGAAAGCCAGATGTTAGACGCGTTTTTGTCACAAAGGGGAAGTTACGAGCATGCCAAGCAACTGCTGGCACGCTTAAAAGGCTGGAACCTGGACTTCCCTAAGAAAGCCAGCAAGGAATTTAAACAGCAGGTTTCGAACTGGTTATACCCGCATCAGAAATAAAAATACTGCGCCGCCTAACTAATTTAGCGGCACCCCATTTTGGTTAAGACACTTAATCATCACTAATTTGAATTTCTGGAACTTGCTGCACGGCCAATACACTTAACTTTGCCGCCATGGCACGAGCAGTATTCAAATACATCTGAGACACTTCACTCTCACTGTCGGCAGCTACCACAGGCAAACCAGAATCACTTTGCTCTCTAATGTACTTGGACAAAGGCAAGGACCCCAGCAGCTCAGTGTTAAATTCCTCTACAATTTTTTCCGCACCACCCTCTCCAAAGATATGCTCCACATGACCACAGTTACCACAGATATGAATCGACATATTTTCGATGATACCCAGCACAGGGATATTAACTTTATTAAACATCTCAATGCCTTTTTTGGCATCCAACAAGGCAATGTCTTGCGGGGTTGTCACCACTACAGAAGCCGATACGGGAATCTTTTGTGACAACGTAAGCTGGATATCCCCTGTACCGGGCGGCATATCAATAACCAAATAATCCAGGTCATCCCATACAGTTTGGGTGATGAGTTGCTGCAGAGCACCACTTACCATGGGGCCACGCCACACCATAGGGGTATTTTCGGTAACCAGGTAGGCCATAGACATGGTTTGCAAGCCCAGTGCCTCTACTGGCTTAAAGAATTTCTCCTCTATGGTTTCCGGGCGAGTATCCGTTGGCACACCCAACAACATACCCAAAGAAGGGCCATATATATCGGCATCTAGCACACCCACTCTTGCACCGTCTTTTGCCAGAGCTAATGCCAGGTTGACTGATGTAGTGGACTTGCCCACCCCCCCCTTACCTGAGGCCACTGCAATAATATTTTTGACACTCTTAATGCTCTGCAGATTTTCGTGGGCCTTATGGGAGCCTACCTGCCAGGCCACACTAACCTCCGCATGTTCGATACCCGCTACATTCTCGATGGCAACTTTCAACATCTGTGCGATAGCATCTTTTAGGTGCTCACTGGGATACTTAAGCAACACATCCAATATCACTTGATCGGTTTGAACTTCAAGACGGTCAATGGCACCGGCCGAGATCAAATCTGTGCCCAGGTAAGGATCTTGATAGCCCTTAATGGCTTCCTGTACTGCTGCCAATATTGCCTGCGGCATAATCAACCTCTTCGATAAACCTACTAATTTGGTCGGACTTTATCATTTTAGCCTAATCTTGGGCATCCTTAATGTACTCAGCGGCAAACATTGCTACATGCAATTGGCAAATCCTGCTATATTAACGCCCATCAAAATGTGGGAAAACCTAGGTTTACCAACACATCTAAACCCTATTACCCAAGAGTCATCCATGCGTCGCATCCTAGTTACCAGCGCCCTCCCTTATGCCAACGGTCCTATCCACTTGGGCCACATGCTTGAATACATCCAGACCGATATCTGGGTACGTTTTCAGCAGTCCCGTGGCAATCAATGTACCTATGTGTGTGCCGATGACGCCCATGGCACCGCCATCATGTTACGTGCACAAAAAGACGGCATCACCGCCGAAGAGCAAATTGCTCGTGTACAAGCCGAACACGAAAAAGACTTTGGCGATTTTTTAATCAAGTTTGATAATTTTAGTTCAACCCACAGCGATGAAAACCGTGAATTGTCTGCCGGCATCTATAACAAGTTAAAAGAGAACGGCCATATCAACGTGCGCGGTATCAAGCAATTATTTGACCCGGAAAAAGAAATGTTTTTGGCCGACCGCTACGTGAAAGGCGACTGCCCCAAGTGTAAAACACCGGATCAATATGGCGACAACTGCGAAAACTGTGGCGCCACCTACAACGCCAGCGAACTGAATAACCCGGTTTCTGTCATGTCCGGTGCTACCCCCATCGAAAAAGAGAGTGAGCATTATTTCTTTAAACTTCCTGAATTTCAGAAGTTTTTACAAGACTGGACTCGCTCCGGCACTTTGCAAAAAGAAGTGGCTAACAAGCTGGCCGAGTGGGTAGACAATGACCTGAAAGAGTGGGATATCAGCCGTGACGCTCCATATTTTGGTTTTGAAATTCCGAATGCGCCCGGCAAGTATTTTTATGTGTGGCTGGATGCCCCCATAGGTTACATGGCCAGCTTTAAGCAACTCTGTGATCGCAGTGACAACCTGGAGTTTGACGATTACTGGAAAGCAGGATCTGATGCTGAGGTTTACCATTTCATTGGTAAGGACATCATCAACTTCCACGCACTGTTCTGGCCAGCCATGTTACACAGTGCCGGTTACCGCACGCCCAGCGCTGTTTGGGCCCACGGATACGTAACTGTAAACGGCGCCAAGATGTCTAAGTCCCGTGGCACCTTTATCAAAGCCCGTACTTATCTAGATCATTTTCAGCCGGAATATCTGCGTTATTACTACGCTGCCAAATTAAACAATCGCATCGACGACTTTGATTTGAACCTGGAAGATTTTGCACAAAGAGTGAACTCAGACCTAGTAGGCAAGGTTATTAACATCGCCAGTCGATGCGCTGGTTTCATTAAAAAAGCCGGCGGCACAATGGCCGCCGAGTTGCCAGATCAAAACCTGTTAGATAATGCTATCGCCAAGGGCGATGTCATTGCCCAGTATTACGAAGATCGTGAATACGGCAAGGCCATACGTGAAATTATCGCTCTGGCCGACCAAGCCAATGAATACATCCATGAAAAAGAGCCTTGGGCACTGGCCAAACAAGAAGGCAAAGAAAATGAAGTCTTGGGTATTTGTTCACTAGGCATTAACTTGTTCCGCCAGCTTGTGACTTATTTGGCGCCTGTATTACCCGCCATGACCGACAATGTGACCGCATTCCTAAATATTGACGATCTAAACTGGGATAGCCGCAAGCAGGTATTATTGAATCACGATATCAATAAGTTTAAAGCCCTCATGAGCCGCGTTGAAAAAGACAAACTGGACGCTATGATTGAGCAAGAAAAAGCCGACGCTGAAGTTGAGTCTGCCAATAATGCTGCGCCAGCCGGTGATGTTTCTTTAAGTGAGCCCATCGCCGATGAAATTGAGTTTGATGATTTTGCCAAAGTGGACTTACGCATTGCTAAAATCGTTGATGCCCAGCATGTAAAAGGTGCGGGTAAATTATTGCAACTCACACTGGATGTAGGTGAAGGTAAAACGCGTAATGTTCTGTCCGGCATTAAAGCCGCCTACTCTCCTGAGGATTTAATAGGCAAACACACTGTCATGGTGGCCAACCTTAAACCGCGCAAGATGAAATTTGGCATCTCCGAGGGCATGGTATTGGCCGCCGGCCCAGGTGGTGATGAATTGTGGTTACTGGAGCCTCATGAAGGCGCCAAGCCCGGCATGCGAGTCATGTAATACACTCAGCACCTAATGAAAAAACGCCGGTTACCAGCCGGCGTTTTTCATTCCTGCCTTCAAAAATAGCAACCACCCTCTAACACATTACCCTAGCAGTAGTTTCAGCTTTAGTGACACACCATACTTATAACCTGCGTCCCCAGCCTTTGAATACCAGCCTTTCGCGGACATTTTAATTACTCAGTTTAATACCTACTTAAAATACAAAAAGTAAACACAACAGGAGCTTAATCTATATATTCGATTAAAAAGCCAGCAAACATCGAAGCATTAGATTATATATATCAGCAAAACCACTCAACCCCCCAAATTGCCAACTTGTAGCCTGGACTCGTATCTAGGATAATGCGTCGCCGATTTTTTCTTTACTGTCAGACAGTTAGTGCCTTATTGACTACTATTAAGGCAGCCAAGCGGCGTAAATCCGGTGCGTAATCCAGCAACGGGTTAGAACTAAGAGCCATCATTTTTCCAACCGAGTTAAGGGCATCACATGGTTGATTACATCCTCATATTGGTTTCCACCATATTGGTTAACAACTTTGTATTAGTACAATTTTTAGGCCTGTGCCCGTTCATGGGCGTATCCAACAAACTGGAAACCGCCATCGGCATGTCGGCTGCCACCACATTTGTACTGACCCTGGCCTCGCTGAGCTCTTACCTGGTATATGAATATTTATTAGTGCCATTGGAAATCACTTATCTAAAAACCATTTCTTTTATCATGGTGATTGCCGTGGTAGTGGGTTTTACCGAAATGGCCATACGCAAAACCAGCCCACTTTTATACCGGGTACTGGGCATATTCTTGCCCTTGATCACCACTAACTGCGCGGTACTAGGGGTGGCATTATTAAACATAAAACGTCAAAACGACTTTTTTGAATCCATCCTTTACGGCTTTGGTGCCGCGGTGGGTTTCTCTCTTGTGTTGATTCTATTCTCGGCCCTGCGCGAGCGTATCTCAGTAAGTGATGTACCCAAAGTCTTTCAGGGCAGCGCCATCGCCATGATTACCGCCGGCCTCATGTCTTTGGCCTTCATGGGCTTCACCGGATTGGTTTCCATTTAAGGGGGTAACACATGTCTTTAATTCTTATCTCCATATTTGCCATCGTGGCATTGGCCATCCTGTTTGGAGGCATTCTGGGTTTTGCCGCCGTTCGCTTCAAAGTAGAAGGCAATCCCATTGTGGATCAACTGGACGCCCTTTTGCCGCAAACTCAATGTGGCCAATGCAGCTACCCTGGCTGCCGCCCTTATGCTCAGGCCATTAGCGAGGGCAACGAGAAAATAAACAAATGCCCGCCGGGGGGCGAAAGCACCATAGCCGCCATCGCCGATTTATTAGGAGTGGACCCTGAGCCTCTGGATGCCGAACACGGCGAGGAAAAAGAGGCAACCCTAGTGGCGGTCATTCGTGAAGATGAATGCATAGGCTGTACAAAATGCATCCAGGCCTGCCCAGTAGATGCCATTTTGGGGGCAGCCAAACAAATGCATACCGTCATCGCCAATGAGTGCACAGGGTGCGACTTATGTGTAGAGCCCTGCCCGGTGGATTGCATCGACATGGTTCCGGTAAGCAGCACCATGCAAACCTGGCACTGGCCAAAGCCTGCCACCCAGCAATTGATCGTTACCGATAAGGGGCAAACCATATGAAGCAAGCGTCCCTTTTAAATACGAAATTTGATGTGTGTAGAGAGAAATAATAATGAATATGCATCACTTTAAACTATACGATTTTGACGGTGGCATTCACCCGGCACAAAACAAATTACAAAGCACGCAGCTGCCCATAACCACGGCTGAAATCCCGCCAAAATTGATATTACCGATTGCACAACACATTGGTGCACCCGGTAACCCGATCATTAAGACAGGCGATAGCGTACTTAAGGGGCAAATCATCGCCAGGGGTGAAGATTTTATCAGCTGCAATCTGCACGCACCTACATCAGGTATAGTGGGTGATATTGAAGCGCGAGAAGTACCCCATCAGTCTGGCATGAACGACATTTGTATCGAAATAATAACTGATGGCAAGGATAACTGGATTGACCATCAGGGCCTGGACAACTACCTGGAGGCCGACGCCGCCAGCTTAATTGATTGCATCGCACAGGCAGGCATTTCTGGCATGGGCGGAGCGGGATTTCCCACTCATGTTAAAGCCTCCATTCCTGCCAGTAAGATTAAGACCCTCATCATTAACGCTGCCGAGTGTGAGCCCTACATCACCAGCGACGATTTGCTCATGCGTGAATACGCCATGGAGATCATTAAGGGCATAGAAATCCTGCAGCGTATCTTGTTACCGGAACAGTGTTACATTGGCATCGAGGACAATAAACCCCAGGCCATTGAGGCACTGCAACAGGCCCTTAAAGAAAACCTGGATGACACCCATAACATTCATGTGGTGGTGATCCCTACTAAATACCCTTCCGGCGGTGAAAAGCAGCTTATTCAAATTCTCACCGGCAAGGAAGTGCCCGTAGCCGGCATTCCAGCCGACATTGGCATCGTTTGCCAGAATGTGGGCACCGTACACGCCATTTACCAGGCCGTGGCTTTAGGCATACCCCTCATCAGTCGCATCACCACCATAACTGGCGACGCCGTATCCAGTCCGCAAAATTACCAGGTTTTACTAGGCACCCCGGTAATTGATGTACTGACTCAAGCCAATGCGCAACAAGATAAAATTAAACGACTCATCATGGGCGGGCCCATGATGGGATTCACCATTGCCAGTCCCCAGATCCCCATCACCAAGACCAGCAACTGCATCATCGCCGCCAGCGATCAAGAGCTACCAGATCCCGCCATGGAACAAGCCTGTATTCGCTGCGGCATGTGCACCCAGGCCTGCCCGGCCCAATTGCTACCACAGCAACTTTACTGGTTTGCCAAGAGCAGTAACCTGGAACAGGCGCAGGCGCACAACATTAGCGACTGCATCGAATGCGGCGCCTGCTCCTATGTATGCCCCAGCAACATCCCCCTGGTGCAGTATTACCGATTTGCCAAGGGTGAAATCAAACAAGCCAAGAATGACAAAAAGAGCAGCGAGCAAGCCAAGCTGCGCTTCGATACCCGTAACGCTCGCCTGGATCGAGAAGCGGCCGAAAAAGACGCCAAACGCAAGGCGCGCGCCGAAGCCGCTGCCAAGAAACAGGCCGCTAAAAAAGCAGCCCCGCCCGCAGCAGTCCCTAGCGGTGAAGCCACTAATGCACCTTCGGTAGACATTGAGCTACTTAAACAAAAGGTACTGGCCGCTCAAACTCGCGTGGATAAAGCTAAAGAGCGTTTGGCCATGGCAAAAGAGCAAAACCTGGAAACCGCAGACGCACTGGAGCTTGGTCTCAATAAACAAATAGACAAACTCACTGCTGCCCAAAAAAGCCTAGAGGAAGCCAACTCATGAACCTGCTCAACATCACAGGAAACCTCTCTATGGCACAACAAACACTAGAGGCTCCAAAAAGCACAGAGGGAACAAGCTTATGAACCTGCTCAATATTAGCTCTCCTCACGCCACACGCTCTGGCAACACTGGCAATGTGATGTTAACCGTTTTACTGGCTCTCATTCCGGGCATCATTACCCTGAGCTATTTTTTTGGCCCAGGCCATCTCATTCAAATTTGCATTGCGAGCGCCACGGCCATCGGCTGCGAGGCACTAATTTTACACCTGCGCAAAAAGCCCTTGGCGTTTTACCTAAAAGATTACAGTGCACTATTAACCGCAGCATTACTGGCCATATCACTTCCCCCTTATGCGCCTTACTGGGTCACTATGGTGGCCACATTATTTGCCATTATCATTGCCAAACACCTGTATGGCGGCCTAGGTCAAAACCCGTTTAATCCGGCCATGGTGGGCTTTGCCTTGGTATTGGTAAGTTTCCCGGTGGAGATGACCACCTCGTGGAGCGCTCCCAGCGCACTTTTAGAAACTGGCATAGGTTTTGGACAAGCTATGGAGATCATTTTTTCATCGCGGGAAACCATAGATGCCATTACAATGGCCACCCCGCTGGATCTTTATAAAAACCAGGTAGAGATCGCCACCGCCAGTGAAATCTATCAAAACCCTTTATTTAATGGCCCTAATCATGAGGCCAGTATCGCCCTGGGCTGGCAGTGGGTGAACCTGGCATTCTTGTTGGGTGGTGCATTTTTATTATGGAAAAAAATATTCACCTGGCATGTGCCCGTAAGCCTGCTGGTATCGCTTTCACTTTTAAGTATTTTCATTGGTTGGGACAGCGACAGTTATGTGCCCATTAGCCTGCATTTGTTTGCTGGCGCTACTATGCTGGGTGCATTTTTCATTGCTACCGACCCAGTTACCGCTTCCACCACCCCTCTGGGGAAACTAATTTATGGCGCAGGCATTGGCGCATTAATTTATATCATTCGTACCTGGGGCAGTTACCCGGACGCGGTGGCCTTTGCGGTGTTATTAATGAACTTTGCCGCCCCCTTGATCGATCAATATTCACAACCTCGCACCTATGGCCATAAAAAAGCCGTACGTGGGTTAGCTAAAAAAGACTAGGTGGCGGTTATGACTGAGCAAACAACC
>Ga0209184_1001810_pt1 | contig 12471 bp, 9 predicted proteins | sample EN8Hudsemesocosm_2_FD_184627 | JGI IMG/M metagenome (GOLD analysis project Ga0209184, IMG submission 184627) | Methane-oxidizing microbial communities from mesocosms in the Hudson Canyon - EN8C Hudson Canyon (SPAdes) (version 2) | ecosystem: Environmental > Aquatic > Marine > Cold seeps | place... | reverse complement strand
CAGCACACCAGGTCCACGTCATACCAGCAGGGATTGCTGGTATCCAGTGTATAGGGATGTACGGTCTGAATAATTAGCAGACACTTGTTTATACAATATTCCCATCCTTGGATTCTGGATCTCGGCAATCTCTGCCGAGATGACGTATAACAGTTGAATCGGTGTTTTTATAAAATGGCTGAGACTCGTACGTAATCAGGAAGAGATTTAAGGGGTATATATACAAAGGTACTTGTTTTAAACTCTCCCCAGCAAGAGAGGGCTAAGAGAGAAAAAGCTCATTATGACTGAACTAATTCATACTTTAAGCGGAAACATTTCGGTAATCAGGTGTTATTTTGCTGATTAGTTTCAAATTAATTAAGTATAAAAAGTCGACTCTTTTTATTAATAAACCATATTTTATCTTTTAAATAATACAAGCCTGCTGACAAGGGCTCAACTGCTTTTAGTTTTATAGTTCCCCCATGCACAGCCAGTTTACTTTTAACTTCTTTCGCACAAATTTTAACTGTTTCTGTGGGGGCTTTAGATTCGAGAATCCTGTCCATTTTATAAAGCCTATAGTCACCACCTGTATCGCGCCCGCTATTTCCTTTAACAGCATTAAGCTGATAATCCGAAATATTTAATTGAGTCACTTTTAAAAATTCAGTATTGGTATAGGTCTCACAGAATATATATTTAACATCTTTAATCTGAACATTCTCTTTAAAACTGGTTCTACTTACAACGTCTAGAGGTAAAAATTTATTTTCACTATTTTGCACATAATACCCATCAAACCCAGGCTCTAACAATATAGAAAAGACAATCTTAGGGGGGGGCGCGCTGCTACATGCTGATAATATCAGCACAGTAAAAGCCAATAACAGTTTGTTAGTATTAATATTTATTATTTTATTCATCATTATATTTAAAATAAGTCTATTGCATTATTGATGTATGTATTTACAAAACACCAGATTATGTACAGGCTTCAGCCATTTTAATGGATATAAAGCTATTGATTTATATGACTCTGAACAAAAAACAGGTTGCTCATTTTCTACAGCTTATCTTTTGGAAGTGAGGCTTTAGCCTCGCCTGAATCGTGCGAGGCTGAAGCCTCACTTCCTTTTTGTAAATTATTCAGGCGATTTTTAACCTAGTTACACCCAGCCGGTGGTTTGTTCATAACTATATTGATTTAAGACCTCTACAAAGAGAGAAGGGAATTAAAAACCATTCTACTTTACAAAAAACAACATAGTTTAAATTATCCTCGGCAATTGCTCCTGCATTGCTCTACTTACCTACATCCTTGTAGGCATCACCCCAACCCTCTCCAGCAGGAGAGGGAGCAAGAGATAAAGGCAACCTATTGTTATTTATAGGCTATAAACTTGTGTAGATACTTCCCCAGCAAGGGAGGGCTAAGAGACAGCTCATTATGACTAAACTGAATATACTTTAAGCTTTCTTCATTACGCTAACAACCATTCCTTCCACAGCCTGTCCCGCCTCTTTTCTTAAAGTTTCATTGGCTATATTTAAAATGTGTAATCCAGCATCAACAATCATAGTGTTGACATAATCAGGGGCATGACTGTATCGACCATGAGGGTTCAATTGATAAGCTTTTTGATTATCGATTGGGATAATTTTCTCTAAGGTAAAAACAAATAAGCCCTCATGCTTAAGTGCTACAGAAACAGCCTGTAATACTTCAGCTAATTCACCAAAATAACAAAGTGTATCGGCTGAAACAATCAGGTCAAATTTGCTTTCTTGCTTTTGCATATAGCCTGTCAACTCAGCAACAAGCAATTCATCATAAATGTCACGGCCTCTTGCTTGATCAACCATACCTTTTGATAAATCAACCCCAGTCAAGTGACTGGCATAATCACGCAGTAAAATACCACAAAGCCCTGTTCCACAACCTGCATCTAAAACCACCCTTTGACTGGTGTTAGAGCCAAGCTGATCATGTACAGCAGATAAAACTAATTCTGGGGCCTGATATTCCAGCTTCTTCAATATTTCATCAAAACTTCCGGCAAATTCATCAAATGTTTCCTCGACATAATCGTCTGATGCGCGTTCAGGAACGTCCTCTCCAGTACAGGCAGACAACATATAACTAGCCATTGGATTTGTTGGGTCAAACGCCAGCCATTCTCTTAAAACAATCTCAACTTGCTTATAATCACGTTGTATATAAAGTGTACGAGAAAGACTTTTGAAAACGGCTGAAACATGAGCCTTGGGATCACTAGGGTGAAGTAAAGTAATCGACTGGCGATAAGCCGCTATTGCCTCTTTAAATTGATTTAACTTTTTATAAACATTACCTAAATTATGATAGGCCTGGGAGTGATCTGGGGCTAATGCAATCGCTTGCTGTAATGATGCTAATGCTTCAGGATATTTTTTATTTTCTCTCAGCACTGCACCTAGATTACTCAATGCATCGATATTCTTAGGGGTTCTAGTCAGACAAGCTTGATAAGCCTCTTCAGCTTCATTCAGCTTACCCATTTCTTTAAAAACATTGCCTAGATTATTATAGGCATCTGAATAATCAGGATTTAAAGCAATAGCTTTAGCAATAAGCTCTACAGCGAGATCATGCTTCCCTTTCTGATGAGAAAGTACACCGTAAAAATGTAAAGCATCGGGGTGATCTGAGTTTACCTGTAAAACTTGCTGATAAATTTTCTCAGCCTCATCCAGCTTTCCCTGTTGATGCAGTTGTATTGCCATGGCTACTGCATCAGAAAGAGTTACTTTCTTTTCCGTTCCTCTATTTTGTTTTGCAGCCAGGCGACGTTGTTTTCTATTCATAAGTAAAACTTGATAATCAAAAAAATCAGAATTTCATCTTAGATGTGTTTAACGATACTTTGCCTCTAATTATTATGATTGCCCATCAGACAATATCCATAAATATACCAATTAAAACAGTCTCATATTTATCCTAATATTATCATCTACCCCAACCTTTCATTGCCATCCTCGTATATATCCTCTCGCACATTATCTCTGGACGTAACATGATAGAGCCCACCAGCCAATTCAATTCTTGACGGTCTAGCCATAAAGAAAACATAACACAACTTTATGTTATATCAAAAGACCTGACCGCACTGTTCTTCAAAGACCTCTTTAATATATTTTGCTTAGTTCACCCATTGGTTATTTTGGCAACCTAGACCTACTAAAAATATGTCTTTAGTAGTAACGACACTGTCTCCGCGATTGTTTGCTCAGGACCTTCCGGACCTTCAGCTCTCCGTGTATCCTTTCTATATTGAAGAAGAATTTTTTTTGTATGTTCGGTTCTGACTTCCGCAAGACTCTTAATCAGGTTCGTAGCGTCATTCCCATTTACTGTGGCTGCAAGTTTCTTCTTTAATGCTTCATAGGCGCGAGGATCTTCTAGACTTGCAAGATATAAATAGTAGTGCCAAGTCTCTGCATTCAATCGCGGATGTTTAAATGTCCAGTCTTCTGTTATTTTTCCCATCAAGTGAGAACGGATATCTATTTGGTTATAGCGCAATCCATTGAAATAGTTCATTGCTATAGATTGATAATATGGAAAACGAATATAAGCCTCCCTAACCTTCTTCTTCGTTTCCGTCGTAAGAAATCGCGCATAGGTTGCTACTGAAGCACAAAAGTCATCAATGACTTGTGGGTGACTTAAATCATCAAGACGTTCAGCCACAGCACCTAAAGAATCTACCTGACATTCCAATGATGAGTTAGTTGCGATCCATGAAAAAAGCTCAGAGTTTTCACTTGAAGCCAAGTTCACCGTCTGAACGTATTCGATGACAGCTGGAGGGCAGTTCATATCATTAATTTCCATTTTTAACTCCTATTACAAGCAACCCACTGATGATAGCGGATCGGTTTTCGATTGGCCTTATCGGACCAATAACCCATGAGGTTGGTTGGGTCCTTTGCCATTATGTTCGACTTAGCACTCGCTGATGACGTAGCTGGCTCGGTATTGGTCGCTGTATACGCAGGAACCGCCTGGTTGCAGCTTGACCTGTTGTGAATTGCAAATTGAGACCCTGATGATCCGTCAGAGGGATGTTTCAAGCCCAAACAATGTCCGAATTCGTGCGCCATAGAATTGCGAGCAGCGGCCGAGTCAGCTATGAAAGCAAAGGCAGGGCTTGATCCGATACCTAGTACTGTGCCGCCGATAGCGGCACCACCAGTTGGAATATAACGGTAGATTCTGTAAGCACCTGCCCGCGCTAGGGGCGCAGTAGTTCGTGCAGACAACACAGCAGAGGCTGCCACATCAAGTGCATTAAGTACAGTGGCTTTGCTATCGTATGGGCGTGGAGAACCTGTTTTGGCTAAGAATTTGCCCGTGGACGGGTATCCTGCACTTTCAGTAGTCGCTAGCGTCGCATTTCCAGTTAGGTCGACATTTCCTAGATCTATCATATCAATCTTGATTGCTGCCTGGCTGTATATCTCATTAAACGCAGTTTTCAGACTGGCAATACTGAATGCGTTGACCGGTGCCCTATTAGTAATTAGATTGACAACATCAACTTTCAAAGTCGCTTCGTTTTTACACCATATATGGAACCAGCCTATGTCCTTGCCGTCACAGATCACCTTGAGGCTTGCTTCACCTTCGGCTTTTCCTTTTATTTTGAATACTGCTTTTTTGCTTGTTACATTAGTAGTCACCACTTCTGCAATGGTTGCTGGTACGGCTTCGTAGCTGCTGTTACTAATGCACGGAATACATTCTGTAGTTTTAAAGGCGAAATTAATCTCTACCTCAGTTTCCTTACCTACTGCCACAGAAACCCATCTCCCACCATCTCTTGTCTGCCTATTCGTAGGTAGGGTGAGCGAGCCTCTCGCCGGTGTTGGCAGCCAGTATTCATCCGAGCCAGGAGTTGCAACCAAATTAGTTTTGTGGTCAAAGCCGAAGTAATTTGCACGCGTCGTGGAACCTTCGAAAAAACTCACATTCGCGCAGATTGGATGCTGAACGAGATTAACTGTTGTCTTGGAACCCGCTGCTACAGTAACTCCCGTTTTACTATCCCCATCTTCTGGGTCATTACGTTTTGGAGAGTGCCCAGCCTTCTTCGCTTTGACTGTATAAACTCCCGCCCCAACCTTGCCATAATCTGCAATTCCATCTTTGTTGGTTTTCTTCGCACCCAGAGCACCTGCTGTAACATCGACATCTATTACGGGTATCCCGTCAGCATCCTTAACAAGGACTATAAGTTCCCCGAGTGGACACGATTCTTTTGGATTACTAGGCTTCTTTTCCTTAGGACAAACACACTCCCATGCTCCACCTGCTCCTATGTATTTATCCATCCAATTCTTACGTTCAGCATAAGTGTCACAAGTAGATTGCGCCTTATTCGCTGCATCAACAGAACTTTTATTTAATTTCTTTAGTGCTTTTCGATTATTGCATGCACTTGAATCTGTATGTAATCCCATATCTATTTCCCAAGCGTAATCACAAATAAATCATAATTATCAATCTCGTTCATTTTTTCTGTACCGGTCAAATCTTTATTATTTAAAAATTGTTCTGCCCATATTGTTTCAGGTGAATACCCAAAATTGCGACCATACTCAACATGATACTCAAGAAATCGTTTCACATCGTTCTCATCTGTAACACCATATTTCTCAGCTTCTTCCACTCCGTTAACAATGAGTTCTCGTAACTGTTCATTACTCATATCCTTAGTCTGTTCAGGGTATCGTTTCATGAGATGTACTTCCATACTATCAGAAAACTGATTAAGCATATGGTGACTTAACACATCCATCTGTTCTTTCCGAATTGTTAGCATACTACCTCCCTTAATTAACACTTAATAAGTCGCTTATACCTTATACAAAAGGCACTAAAGATTTACCATTTTTACTCTCAACATAATACCTATCAACAGGCCCAAATATCTGCCTTATCTCATCATCATTACAAGTAGGCAAAAACACCCTTAAAACCCTAGGGTCATAATACCTAAAATACATAGGCTGACCATCAGGATCATAAACCATTAAAAAAGTACGAAAATGTTTACGCATATCTTTCATATTAGCTTTTGAAATAGCAAAGATACCCCAATGATGGCCAATTCCAGATAATACCCAATCAGTTAAGTCTGAATCTGGTTTTAACAAAACTAAATAGGGCGCTGTTTGCGCTAATTCAAGGTCTAACTCTCCACGATATAAACAGATTGATTTGGCTTTGTATTTTGCTAAATTTTGAATAATGTTCGGAACTGAGGCACCATCTAGCACAGCGTAAACATTGGATTCATTATTACTGAAGAGTGTCTGGTAGAAATTTTCATTTTCTATAGAAATAGACGAGGCCATGTTTATCCTTTATGCTTTTTGGGCTAATTTAGCTGCTTCACATTTAGCACAAAATGGAGTGCCATTTTCAGCCGCATTGGCTAAAGTTTGTGCTTGCGGATTCGAAAAAGATTTCACAGTTGTTGATGATAATGTTACGGCTTCTTTCTCTATACTAGTTGCTGAAACTTCTGCAACTTCACCTGGTTTATCATTATCAGCCTCTTCTGGTAATACAGCTGCATCTGGTGAACTGCCAGAGCCTGAACCAGCAGCACCTCCACTGTTAATCATTACCATGGCACCTTTTATAGATACGCCTGCCGGACCTATATCAACAAAACTTCCACCTGCCTTTAAACTTATTTGAGTTCCTGCTTCTATAATAACCTTCATCCCTGCTTTAATATGAACTTCCATTCCGGAATCTACCGCATAGTTCATAGCAATTTTTTCTTGTAAATCAGAACCAATATCTCTTGATACCGTTCCTTTTATTTTTTCATTTTGATCAGCATCAACCGTTAAATGTTTATCACCTTTGATATGTTCAAACTCATCATTTTCGATAATCAAATGTTTGTCGTTTCCGATGAATTCCAGATCATCATTTTTAATTCGGGTATCTTTATTTTTTTCAGCATGAATAAAAATCTGCTCTTCGCCTTTTTTATCTTCAAAGCGAATTTCATTAAATCCCTGCCCCCCTTTACTGGAATTGGATTTTGTTGTGGATTTTGTTTTGTTAGCAGGTAAATCATACGGAGGCATATTATCTCCGTTATAAACTCGCCCTGTAACTATTGGTCTATCCGGATCACCTTCAATAAAGTCGACAATAACTTCCTGACCAACACGGGGTAAGTACATACTTCCCCACTTTTTACCCGCCCACATTTGAGCAACACGAATCCAGCAAGAATCCGTATCATCGGCTTTTCCATATCGGTCCCAATGAAAATGCACTTTTATCCGGCCATATTCATCGGTATGAATTTCTTCACCAGACGCCCCCACAACAATAGCTGTCTGCAAGCCCTGTACGATGGGCTTGACAGTTGATCTGGGCGCTCTATATTGTTGTTGAGCATCTATCGCCGAAAAACGACAATGAAAAACCTCTTCACCATCGCTAGACCCACCTTCTAAAGCATCTGAACTGATCTCATAATCAACAGAGAGCAAAAGATACTCACGGTTTTGGTCCTCTCTCGGATAATCTATCAAAGTAAACAAAGCACCAGAGCTTAAACCACGAGCATCGCCATCACCTTCAATTATTTCGTATTGTGCTTGCAGCTCATCTATTCGGGTGCGGGCATATTTTTCACCATCTGAATTTTCAGAATACTCACCGGGATAGTCATAAACTTCAAAATTGGAGCCATCATGCGCTTTTTGATCATTTGCTGCTGAAATCAAACCCTTTTTGGGCGCTTTAAAATCAAAATCATTTAAAGCATAAGCCCCTGTTTGAACTTCTTTAGTAATAACCCAGGAACTAATATGATCCTGCTTTCGCCGCCGTGAATTTTCAGGTGGAAAATAAGGTACTTCTTCATAGCCATCCGTCGTTTGATGTGAGCTATAGCCATCGGCCATGATTAATTCATGTTTTCCATTTTCATGGGTAAAAAAGTAATAAATACCCTCTTGTTCCATGAGTCGACTGACAAAATTAAAATCCGTTTCTCTATATTGAACACAATATTCCCATGTACGATAGGACTCACTCAACTCATCTTTAAAATCAGTAAAGCCATGATCACGAAAGACCTGTTTGATAATATCAGGCACTGTCATTTCCTGAAAAATCCGACAATCTGCCGTTCGGGTTAAAAACCATAACCACGGCTTCAATTTCGCCTGATAAGTACAATGCAGGTCTGTTTGCCCAACCAAAGAAAACCGACTGATATAGCCATTGAAATACCGTGTTTCTCCACTTTCCAATTCAACTCGTACCGTTGCATTCCCTCCAAGGAGGTCTTCGTAATTTATATCCAGATCTTCACTGTATAACTCAAGATCATATTCAAATAATTGACTTATCTGTTCATGACCTGTCATTCTACGAATCACTAATTCATCATCACCTAAAGGTGTTGAGACTGCTATAAGACGATGTTCCTGGGTTATTGGCATTGTTTTACCTTAACAAATTCTAAAAAACATGATCCGCAAGCTGTACAGCTTGTGTTCCCATCATATGAACAGAACTATACATTAAATCAAACACCCATCTTACAAATGAAAGCGTGATACTACTCCCTTCATTATAAGTACGACCTAGAAATTTAAAAATAACTTGAATTAATGCTTTTAAATACCTTGCTATTTTTACTGAGGCTAAAGCACCTCTATACATCAGCCATGCAAGCTGATCAATAAAGTTCATACCCGCCAGAAAAGCACTGCTAACCCCTGAAATAATTTTCTTTATTATGCCTTTTAGACACCGAGATATCATGGCAAAAACATTTGCCCCGAACTGAATAATCCCCTTAATTTTTGAAGCGGCCGCATCTTTCAGCCAGACTTCCCAAGGCGTATGCTCTTCCATATTCGTTGCACTAATTGCGCCCCAACTTGCATAATTTGATACTGTACTCACATATTCAGACATTGAATGATCACCAGGCACTATTCGACCAGGTTTTTCACAGCGAATCCCCCAGTTCAACCTATCCATACTGGTGTGGGGAGCATGTATATAAGGATAAGGCGCTATCATTGGAACGGGATCGCTAGTATGAAAAACTCGAAACAAGTTTTCCTGTTTTACTTTATTTGTCAGGTTTATTGAATAATCTTCCAGTCCCACCCTTGGTGCGCCAAAAGTATATAATTTAACATTAAACCCCCCTTGCTCCATCAGATAATCAGCTGATAATGAAGCAAGTGCGCCACCCAAACTATGCCCGACACAATGAACGGTTCCTGCTTTCCCTTTAAAATAAGCCTCTAAGTCAGGTAAAATACCTTTAAAAATATCGTCAAAACCAGCATGAACCTTATGTCCACTAGGTGACCTGCCTGTCCCTATATTAAAGTTTGACAACCAGTCCCTTTTTGACACAGTTCCCCTAAGGGCGATTACATGCTGGCCTTGCCGGCTTCCTTGCCCAGGAGAAATAAAGCCAAACCCTTTCTCTGTTTTAAAGTACTTTATCCCAGAACTTCCTCGAAGTCGTTCATCAGGCCGATTAAAACTAGATCCATCGTCTCCAGTTAAACCTAATCCCGTAGAAGCCTGCATTGCACGGGAAATACCAAAATCCCTGATTTTATATACATCTTTTGCAATGTTTGAAGCTTGTGAAGGTGATAATGGTGGTATTCCTGTCATAGTTTTCTCCTATTGAACTTTAACTGTACATTAAGACGAACATCAATTTTATTTCTTACTAATATAGACTTCTATCGGTAAGGGTCAATAAATCAACGTAGGGAAGTGGAAATAAATAACTATCCAATCTTTAAAGCTGAACGTATGCAAAAATAACTTAGGTAACTATTTAGAGCGCTGGTCTTTAGCCTGCATGTTATAAGCAACCTAAAGGACTACGCCCCATTGTATCGGTTATTATTCCAAAGCTAGTTTCAATCATATTTTTGGATGATTATTTTTTTCCATCTCCCTTAGTTAATCTGGCAAATGCCATAGACCACACCCCCGGTTTTACTTTTAATTTGTTTCGGTTCATTACTAATATCACAAATGAGATTAATAGATTTTATTCCTAACTCACTCCCGTCATCATAATTATCTCGAACAAATACCCAAGCATCATAAGAAGTATCTTTATACTTTATAATAATCTCTTGAGAAACAACGATTTCACTAGGTAGAAAACCCATATCAAACAATGAAGTACTCGTTGCTTTTGGAAAATAAAACCCTCCATCTTTATTTGTTTTTATTACTTCTTCTTTCCAATCATCGTCATAACTATACCGCCTTATTACTTCCGCATCGGTAACGGGCTTTCCTTGATTTAACACAACACCCTTCACTTCTGAAAACAAAACTTGTTTAGTAAAAAAAGACATGGTGTAACCTATCGTTGAAAAAAAAAAACTGAAAAAGATAATACCTGCGGCTAACTTCTTAGACATAAAGCCCCCCACTGAAACTAATAAAAATATTTAATCAAAAATAAAAGAAAACTCCGAATCCTGCACATTGACATGTACCTTCTGCATTTCCTTACCTTCTATCATCCGATTCAAAAACTCTGCACTAATCGAAGGTAGCATGGAGTTTGTCAGTATTGAATCAATCATCCGTCCACCGCTTTCTAGCTCTGTACAGCGTTCAACGATAAGCTGTACTACCGAGTCCTCATAAGTAAATGGAATTTTATGGTTTTCTAAAATCCGTTTTTCTATTCTGCCTAATTGCAAACAAGTAATAGCTGAGATCATTTCATCACTTAATGGAAAATAAGGGATAACCACCAGTCTGCCTAATAATGCAGGTGGAAAAACTTCTAATAATGGCGTACGCAAAGCTTTGGTCAAACCCTCTGCATCAGGCATAAACTCGGGGTCTTTGCACATATTGGTAATTAAATCTGTGCCTGCATTGGTGGTCAACAAGATTAAGGTGTTTTTAAAGTCAATAATTCGCCCTTCACCATCTTCCATCCAGCCTTTATCAAAGACCTGAAAAAAGATCTCATGTACATCGGGATGGGCTTTTTCTATTTCATCCAGTAATACCACACTATACGGTTTACGTCTGACGGCTTCGGTTAACACCCCCCCTTCGCCATAACCAACATAACCTGGAGGTGCACCTTTTAACGTAGAAACAGTATGCGCTTCCTGGAATTCACTCATATTAATGGTGATGACATTTTGCTCGCCACCATATAAGGTCTCTGCTAAAGCCAGTGCGGTTTCTGTTTTACCCACCCCAGAAGTACCTGCCAGCATAAAGACACCAATGGGTTTACTTGGGTTATCCAAACCTGCTCTTGATGTTTGAATACGCTTGGCTATCATTTCCAGCGCATGATGCTGACCAATAATTCTTTTACCTAAGGCATCAGCCAGATTAAGTACGGTTTCAATTTCATTTTTCACCATTTTACCAACGGGAATACCGGTCCAGTCTCCAACAACAGAGGCTACGGCCTGTCCATCTACGGTCGGTAAGATGAGTGGGCTTTCACCCTGTTTTTCATGCAGCGTACTTTGTAATACTTTTAACTGAGTCAGCAATTCCTCTCTAGTCTCACTTTCTTCCCCCTCTGCTGTCTCTTCATCCGTGGTTTCAACATCTTCAGAACGTAATTTCTTGCGCAAATCCAATATTTGATTGACCAATTCTAATTCTTCTTTCCAGCGTGTTTCCAGTCCTTCTAAAACTTCTGTTTCAATAGCCAGTTTTTCTTCAGCGATTGCTTTTCTTGCCGAAGTATCTATGCCTAAATTACTTTCCTTTTTAATCATCCCCAGTTCAACATTTATAGCATCAATCTGTTTTTTTCTATCATCCACTTCAGCAGGAATCGCATGCTGACTGATTGCCACACGGGCACAGGCAGTATCTAACAGACTGACAGATTTATCAGGCAATTGCCTAGCTGGAATATAGCGATGAGATAGTTTGACTGATGCTTCAATCGCTTCATCCAAAACTTGAACTTTATGGTGATTTTCCATCACTGATGCCATCCCTCGCATCATCTTAATGGCTTTTTCTTCATCAGGTTCATCAACTTGTACCACCTGAAATCTGCGTGTTAAAGCAGGGTCTTTTTCTATATGTTTCTTGTATTCAGCCCAGGTTGTTGCCGCCACTGTTCTTAGTTTTCCACGCGCCAAGGCGGGTTTTAACAGATTGGCAGCATCTCCCGTCCCTGCTGCCCCACCAGCACCGACCAGAGTATGCGCTTCATCAATAAATAAGATAATTGGTTTTTCTGAGGCCTGAACTTCATCGATCACTTGCCTTAAACGGTTTTCAAATTCACCTTTCATACTGGCGCCCGCTTGTAACAAGCCAATGTCGAGTGAAAGTAGCGAAACATCTTGCAGCGGTGGAGGCACATCCCCACAGGCTATCTTTTGAGCAAAGCCTTCAACGACTGCTGTTTT
>Ga0209184_1001809_pt1 | contig 12474 bp, 9 predicted proteins | sample EN8Hudsemesocosm_2_FD_184627 | JGI IMG/M metagenome (GOLD analysis project Ga0209184, IMG submission 184627) | Methane-oxidizing microbial communities from mesocosms in the Hudson Canyon - EN8C Hudson Canyon (SPAdes) (version 2) | ecosystem: Environmental > Aquatic > Marine > Cold seeps | place... | reverse complement strand
GCGCCATTGTAATAAATCAAACGTTCTTTGGTCTGCCCCCGAGGGCAATAATTGCTGCGGATGTTTCATCCAGGCAAGAATGTCCTCTCTTGGCACGTTGGCATGCAAGTCTCGCAACAACATGTGATAACCCTGTTCATACACAGCTACCTTTTGGGTATTACTTGAGTGCGCTAACCTTTCCAGCATGATGGCGGTGGGCAGCTTAGGGATTACCTCGTCTCGCTCACCATACAAGATCAGTGTATTGCTAGGCAGCTTTGCTGCACGCTCTAATGCCAGGCCCATGAGGTTTGTGAGCCCATGCATGGCATCGATGCGGGTCTCTTTAATGATGAAAGGATCGCGGCCTAATTTTTTTAACATGGCAATATTATCCGAAGCCTTAATCTTTAAACCATTAGGGCTTAGCTTTAACCAGGGTAGGGTGAAGCTGCCAAGGGTTAACGCCCAGCGTTGGTACCAGGGCATAGTGCTTTCACCCCATACCGCAGGCGCCGCTAGGATAATGCCTTGTACCAACGGTGGCTTGGGTTGAGTCATGGCCACCATGACCACCGCGCCGCCCATGCTTTCCCCCAGCAGATAAACCGGAATGTTGGGGTATTGTTTCTTAATGAGGGCAATAAAGTGGCTGAGGTCCTGAGCCATGGTTTTGCCACCGGCCCAAATTCCAGGGTGTGGGGCGCCACCAAACCCCCGTTGATCGTATGCAAAGGACGCCACCCCTTGAGAGGTTAGCTGCCGGGCGGATTCGTCAAAAAAATTGGAATAATCATTAAAGCCGTGCAGGGCAATAATAATGTGGGTAATAGCCTGATGCTCTGGCAGCCAGCGTTTAACCGGTAAGCTTAGGTTGTCTGCGGTAATGTAGTTTTCATGATCCAAAGTGGCAGCCAGGGTTTGTGGACCGGGCAGCATCACAGTGGGGGTGCAGGCTCCCAGCAGTAAGGCCATCGTTAACCACCCTATTACAAAGGGGGGGTGTTTCCTGCATTGAGTCATATGCGCCTGCCATCGAGTGCCTTTTTTAAGTTTAGCTCCATATTCACTTAAGCAATTAACGAAGGGAAAACGATCGCCTTAGTGCGTGTATTTCTCCTAAATACGCACACTTTAGACATTCTTAATTTCCCCTGTAATGGTCAACTATAATCAATCCAGCAGCGACTCGTTCAGCCCTTATATAAGGTGAGAGCATGCAGCGTTTGACTATTCATGCCTTGAAGAAAAAGCCCTGGGTCTTTAAGGAATTAAAAATAGCCGGACAATGGTTGAATGCGGTTATCGACAACGATATTTTTAATTGGATTGCTCAAGTTGCCCACAATTCATAAACCTAATTGGTATAACCAAAATGTAATAAGGAGAGCAAAGTGAAGACTAGAGCCCCTAGGATTTTGGTGGTGGACGATGACGTTGCCAGTTTGATTTTAATGCGCACGGTATTATTGGCCGAACATTATCTGGATGTAAGTGTGTTTCAGGATGCACAGGCCGCACAAGCCGCATATCAATCTGATCAGTATGATATTTTGATTGTGGATTTGCGCATGCCAGTATTATCTGGTTTTGACATACTGCGAGACTTGCAAGCTCATTACGCTAATAAGTCGTCTATTATTGTGCTTACTGCGAGCGTGGAGGAAGGCGTTGACATTAGAGCCCTTAGATTGGGCGCCAGAAAAGTATTTTTGAAACCTTTTTATATACCGGAACTTATTCAGGAAGTGAAGGCAGCAGTAAGAGAGATGGCTGCCTAAATACCGAAACATTGGTGCAAAAAAAGGCCAGGTTGAAACCTGGCTTAGTTGTTATTTATTTATCTAGCTAGCTTAAGGGTTGTAGAACTCACCGCTCTTGCGCAGATAGAAGAACCAGTTAATCAGTAGGCAGACAGCGTAGAAAACCGCGAAGCCAATCAATGCTGTTTCTGGTGTAGTGAGTTTAATTTGCTCACCTAATACCTTAGGAATGTAGAAGGCACCGTAGGCGGCCACGGCTGATGTCCAACCTAATACAGGGCCGGCCTGTTCTTTGTTGAATACCATGGAAATAGTACGGAAGGTTGAACCGTTACCAATACCCGTGGCGGCAAACAACAGTAAAAACAGTACAAAGAAGGGCACGAAGTACTCTTCAGGGGTAGCCGACTGATAAGCCAACTGCATGTAATAGGCCACACTTAACGCCGACCCCACCATTACCGCCGCACAGATTTGAGTCACCAGAGCGCCACCAATCTTATCGGCTACCCAGCCACCCACAGGGCGAATCAGCGCACCGATGAAGGGGCCCATCCAGGCATACATAAGTGCACTTGGACCGTTGCTGTTCACGATGTCGTGGTTCATGACACCGTCTACCATCACGTGTTGGTAACCAAATATAACCTTAATGGCTAGCGGGAAAGAGGCGGCGAAGCCAATGAAAGAACCAAAGGTCATGGTATAAATAACGCTCATTACCCAGGTATGTTTGTTGCCAAATATTTTGTATTGGCGCTTAAGGGTTTCACCAATGGAGCCAGGAATGCTCTTAAGCAATAATACAGTCGAAGCGATTACAATCAACAATACGATTTCTTTGGGTACACCCAAACCTGAACCGTTTACTTTTTCTGGCAGCAATAACCACAGGCCAAAGATGGCGCTGGCGAACGCCACTGCCAACATGCCCGTCATGCCGGCGAAGGCACCAAGTGGGCTTGGGATGCTAGGGGATACGTGTTCGGCGCGCAGATTGTTCATCTTAAACCAGCCTAAAAAGGCAAGCGGTACTAGCAGTAACAACCAAACGAATCCGGCGTTGTGAATGTAAGATTCAGTGCCTGCTGGAATTTTACCAATTAAGGTGCCTGAGGTGTTTTCCAGGATCATGGGCTCACCGCCAAAAATGGCGAAGGTCATGAACAGTGGCACCACAATTTGCATGGTGGTGACACCAAAGTTACCCAAGCCGGCGTTAAGGCCCAAGGCCAAGCCTTGTTGCTTTTTAGGGTAGAAGAAGTTGATATTAGACATGGAGGAGGCAAAGTTACCGCCACCCAGGCCAGACAACAGGGCTAAACACTGGAACACCCATAGTGGTGTATTTTGATCCTGTAAGGCGAAGCCTGTGCCCACTGCTGGGATCATTAGTAGGGCGGTGGTAAAGAAGATTACATTGCGACCGCCAAAGGGGCGTATAAAGAAGCTACTGGGTATGCGTAAGGTGGCGCCGGTTAAGCCGGCGATGGCCATTAACGAGAACAGCTCGCTCTTAGCATAAGGAAAGCCTAGGTTAAGCATCTGCACTGTGATGATGCCCCAGTACAGCCATACCGCAAAACCGGCCAATAGGCTGGGAATGGATATCCACAAGTTGCGGCTGGCTACCGCCTTGCCCGTGTTTTGCCAAAAGCTGGCATTTTCAGGATCCCAATCATGGATATCCCCCTTGCCGGTGGAGACGTCTCGATCTCCGTTGGTGTCTTGATAGCTATTTTGCATACATATCTCCATGGATGTTTTTTGGTTTTCCAGCTTCACTATGCAGTGCCCTAAAAGCGGCAACAATAATCAGGAGGAGGTAGCCTTACGAAGCCAAAAAGCAGCATTTTGAGCGTAATAGAGAGATATGAGTGAAAGCGGCTGAATATGTGAAGGATTGGCCAATAAATTAATTGCTTGGGGGTAGTGGGAATGGGGTAAACTACCCACACGGTAGTACTCACTATGCCTCTTAATTGACAAGACTTTTTGACAGCTTGCTTTATTATTGATGCACATCAAAGTCCAATTGTGTCATTGGATTGATGATAGGACTTTAAGAAAATAGACCGAGGTCGATATGCCAACTGCAGCCACCCTAATGATAGTCGATGACCACCCGTTATTACGTAAGGGGCTGCGTCAACTTATCGAGTTTGAAGACGAGCTTTGTATTGTCGCTGAAGCCAGTGGCGGCAGCGAAGCCTTACAAAAAGTAGATGCCCTAAAGCAACAAGATGGCAGCGAACCAGATTTAATTATTTTGGATTTAAACATGCAGGGCATGGACGGTATTGAAACCTTGAAAGCCCTGCGCGCCGCTGACGTGTCCTCTCGCATTGTGATGTATACCGTGAGCGACCACGATGAAGATGTAGTGGCCGCGATTACCGCCGGAGCCGATGGATTTTTGTTAAAAGACATGGAGCCGGAAGACGTACTGGAAAAAATAAAACAAGCGGCACTGGGCAAGATGGTGATCAGCGATCGTCTCACCGAAGTATTGGCCAGCGCCTTACGTCGCCCCCATAAAAAAGTGAACAACGTTTTAGCCAGCTTAACCGGCCGAGAGTTGGATATTTTAAAACTCATTGCCAAGGGATTAAGCAATAAACTTATTGCCCGTGAACTAGGCATTAGTGATGGCACTGTAAAAGTACACGTTAAACACTTGCTTAAAAAGATGGAATTAAAAAGCCGTGTAGAAGCGGCAGTGTGGATGGTGGGCGAAAAAAACAATGCCACCGAGCACTAAATAACCAGCATAAACCGGTGAATAATTATTGCCGGTAAAAATTACTATTGAAGAGATAACACATGGTTGACTGTTGTAGTGCCCCGGGTCTTGTTCCACTTGAACGTGCCATGGCGCAATTGTTAGAAATGGTGCAAGTTACACAACAAGTGGAAACGGTGGATTTAGAACAGGCTCTGGGCCGTGTATTGGCGCAAGACCAAACCAGTACTTTGGATATCCCCCCCGCCGACAACAGTGCCATGGACGGATATGCACTTAAGTTTGCCAATGGCGCACAAGGCAATAGCCTTCAAATGGTGGGCAAAGTTTTTGCCGGCCACCCTTTAAGTCAAACCATTCAGGCAGGCGAATGTGTCCGCATTATGACCGGCGGACAAGTGCCCAAGGGTTGTGATGCGGTTATGATGCAAGAAAACGCTACGGCTAATGGCGAGACCATTACCATTAATCAAACCGTGTTAGAGGGTGAACATATTCGCCGTCGCGGGGAAGACATTAAGGCGGGCCAATCGGTATTAAAAACAGGCAGGCGTTTAACCTCTGCCGATATTGGTTTATTGGCTAGTCTGGGTAACCAGAAAATTTGTGTGTATAAAAAACTAACCGTGGCGCTCATTAGCACCGGAGATGAACTTAAAAAGCCGGGGCAAGCTTTGCAGCCTGGCCAATTTTATGAAAGTAACACCTACACGGTAATGGCCTTGTTGAAGCGTTTGGATGTTGAGTTAATTGACTTTGGCATCATTCCCGATGACCTGGATCTATTAGCGCAAACCTTTACCGCCGCCGACAAACAGGCCGATATTGTCATAACCTCCGGCGGCGTGTCAGTGGGTGAAGCGGACTACACCAAAACCGTATTAGAAAAACTAGGTAAAATTGAATTTTGGAAACTGGCCATCAAACCCGGTAAACCGTTTGCATTTGGTTTATTACCCAGCAGTTATTTCATTGGTTTACCGGGTAACCCGGTATCGGCTATGGTGACCCTGCACCAGCTGGCAGTGCCGCTGTTGCGTAAAATATCAGGTGAGTCTGCTCGCACCCCTTTACGACTTCAAGCCACTACCAGCCACAACATTCGTAAACGTCCTGGGCGTACCGATTTTCAGCGCGGGGTATATAGCGTGGATGAAAACGGACAGCTACAGGTGAGCCCTAACGGCGCACAAGGTTCGGGTATTTTAAGCTCCATGAGTGGTGCCAACTGCTACATTATTCTTGAGCAAGAACGAGGTAATGTGGAAGTGGGAGAGCAGGTGTTGGTTGAGCCTTTTGATGAGCTGTTGAGTTAGTTTGTATTTTTAAAGCGGTTGTATATTTAGCAAGCTTGGAAGGTCACTCAATCACCTTGAAGTCGCCGTTAACCCGTCCCTGGGGGCTTGCTTCGGCTCCTGCCTCAAACACTTCAAAGTGATTGAGTGACCTTCTAAGCTAAATCACCGCAGCTGTTATTTCTTTGTAATCTAGGAGTTCACAGAAACCAGGTATTAAATTCAGAAGTGGGGTGTTTGCTGGTGAGGTGTTTGAGGCATCGCTACACGGACGTAGTTTATTAGGGCAATGCATGGAGCAATTGCCGATGGATGCCGAAGCAAGCCCTCATGGACGAGTTTACGGCGCCCTCAATGGCCATTGCTCCGTTTCTAAATTAGCTGTATTTATTGCCTAACTTAAAAATTTACATACAACCCCGCAAATAAACCATTCACAGAAGTATCCCCCGCCGAAAACGTTTTAAAACCGGTTGATAAGCCTACTTTTTCTTTTTGCCAATTTAAGCTGAACTGATGTTCCGACATGCGACGGCCACCGTAATCAGACCATACTGGAAAGTACTCCAAATGCACCTCCTGGTTTAAGCGTAAACGCATGGGCATGGCAAACACATTGCCATCTGTATTTTTATTGCCATCCATTTTGCCCTTACCAAATGCTAAATCCCAGCTAAAGTCGTTGCCAAAACTCATGCGGTAATGTGCCAGGGTATTTTTAATGGTGAGTTTATCGCCTGCCTCAGTTAAACGATTTTGAGTATGGCTCACCCCAAATGCCCCAAAACCCGCTTCAATTCGATTAAGCTGCCCAGAGACATCCCCGCTGCCATTTAACCACTGCGAACTTAACCTCACAGTAGGCAAAATAGGGTCCCCTTCTTTACGAAACAGGCTGGGTTCACTGCCGTCACTTTCATTGCTGGTTTGTTCATAGCGCGAGAAACTGTCGCCGCCGTGTTCGGCCAATACGCCAAGCCCTTCAAAGGTTAATTCAACGGCCTTAACGGTAAGGAAAATCAGCATGAAAGCCCCGTCTATGGCGTTGTCATCATCGTCATGGTGATGTGATGAGTTGTTGTAGTAACCACCGCTGGAGCTAGAACTACTGGATTTTGAACCGCTGGACTTGGAGCTGCTTTTACTTTTTGTGGTGGCCTGGGTTTCCAAGTCATCCAGTTTGCCCGCCAGGGCAGGGTTGGCCAGGCAGCAAATTAACAGGCTGGTGAGCAATGCTTGGTAAGTCATAAATAATCCTTATTCAACTGAATTAAACATAAGCTTTTGGCGTAAAAAAAGTGTAACAAGATATATCAGCCCCTGAAGATTAGGCCGTTTTCCTAGAATATGGGTGGCACAATACGACCAGTTTTAAGCATTGATAATTTCAAAAGCAGTCGTTTGCCGAGAATAATTCCTCCTAACTGAATTAATTAACCAAAAACCAAGCTGTAGGCCCCAAAAATGCCCTATTTGGTTTGTGAAACTGACTGAAATACAGCAAAATCAGCAACGGAATAAAAGGCCCCAAGGCCTCGGGTTACCTAATGTAACAAGGGATCGTGGCAGGCTTTCTAACATAGGATTTTGGCCCTGAAAATCGCTGGCATTAGGGCATAGGAAAATAATAAAAATATGAATGACACCGAAGCGTTAAAACAAGAAAAATCTGAGCTAATAGCCAAATATGCCAAGCGCCATAATGGCACTGCGTTTATGCAAACGCTCACCACCCTAGTGCCATTTTTTGGTCTGTTCTATTTGGCGCTGGAAAGCATCGATATTTCGTTATGGCTTACCGCGGGCATCAGTGCGGTGCTGATTTTGTTTATATTGCGTATTTTTATGATGATGCACGACGCGGGTCATGGTTGCCTGTATGAAACCCCGCTGCCCAATAAAATAGTGGGTTTCATCATGGGGGTATTGTGTGGCATCCCTGAAATGGTTTGGTCAAAACACCATGCCTATCACCATTCTACCAATGGCAACTGGAACAAATACCGCGGCCCGCTAAATGTTTTATCCACAGATGAATACAGCGCCCTAACGGATAAGAAGAAAAAGTCTTATGAAAATAGCCGCAATATTATCCTGGCGCCTCTGGGCGGCTTCATGTATTTCATTTTTAACCCAAGGTTCACCTGGGCAAAAGGCAGCGTGCAGTTTGTTATTTATTTGCTGAAAAACAAACTTAAAAAAGGCGCGCCAAGTCTTAAAGAGTTAACCGCCAGTTTTGAAACGCGTTACTGGGCCAACTGGTCAGAGTACCGTCACATGGCGGCCAATAACCTAGTATTGCTGCCTAGCCTGGCTTTGGCCTGTGTTTATTTTGGCTGGGCGCATTTTTTAAGTGTGTATCTTATTGTGTTGTCGTTAGGTGGAGCCCTGGGCATTATCTTGTTCACCATTCAGCACAACTTTGAAGACTCCTACGCCACCGGCGATGAGGATTGGAATTATTATACTGCGGCCCTGGAAGGCACCAGCTACCTGGACTTACCCAAGTGGTTGCACTGGTTCACCGCCGACATTGGTTATCACCATATACACCACCTTTCGGCGCGCATTCCTAACTATAAGTTAGTGGCTTGCCATGAAGAATATAAACACCTGTTTGACTCTGTAACCCGTATTAAGCTTTCTCAAACTGGGGCAGCCTTCAAACACATTCTGTGGGATAACAACAACGGCCGTATGATCACGGTGGCACAATATGATGCAATGGCGTCTGAGCCAGCCATGGGCTGATTTAGCCATGAGTGCAATCTAAAAAGCCCAGTATTTAGCTGGGCTTTTTTATGGCTGGGAGGTTTTGGCAGGGGGAAGGGTAGTGTCAGGCGGGCCGTTGAATAGGTTCAAAAGGCCGCCTTAATAACGCAGCGTTAGTCTTCGAGCTCTTCGGCTCTTTTAACACGAATATTCTTGCCACCCAATTCCATGCCATTCAGGTTTTTCACTGCTTGCTTGGCTTCGCCATTCACGGGCATTTCCACAAAACCAAAACCTTTGGATTTGCCGGTGGCTTTGTCCAACACTAGGTTGCAAGACTGCACTTGGCCGTAGGATGCAAAAATACGACGAATTTCGTCTTCACTGGTGGAGCGAGACAGGTTGCGAACAAGTAATTTCATGGAATACCGAGCTTAGAAGGGGTTAATCTGTGATTTGACCAATTCTAGCAGGGTTGACGGGCAGCTGCCGAGTTTTTCGCCCCAACAGCCGAGTTACCCCTGTAAACGCAAGGCCCGTGGCCATAGAGCTGTTCTATAGCTTGCCCTGAGCGCTCAAGTCTTGCAGGGTCTGGTGGATAATCTTCCATTGAAAGGCAAATATCTGGTTTTCATCTCGGCCTGTTTTCATGAGATTAAGTGATTCGTTGTCCACTGGCAGATAATCGCTGTTGGCGGCGCTGTAATGGCTTAACCCCAGGTTATGGGCCAGCTCGTGCATTAGGGTGGGGGCAAGGCAGCCTAAATCCTGAGGAACGTGCACAGATTTAAAGGCGATGCGTGGTGCAGTGTTGTCCTGGGAGACAAACGAACTGCCACCGCCGTTACAGCCGCGATAGGTGTCATCATTTTTATCAATTCTAAACAGGTACACGTTAGTGAAGTAGTCTTGCATGTTAGGCAATATATTGTGGGTCATGGGGGCAACCATCTCATCATATTCCTGGCTGTAGCTTTGCCCGTCTCCGTTAAGGTCCCAATCAAACTCAATCACCCCATTGTTGGTCCAATTAAGCTGGATGTTTAGCGGTTGGTAAATCTTGGCGAAATCCGCTTTTACCTGCTCGAAGCTGCGCATCTTGTCATGGTCGTTTTCACCCGGATAAGCGATGTAGCTATATGAAAGTGCCAGGGTCTGGTGCTGGCTAATTTGTAACTCAATCTGCTCAATCAATTGCTGGTTATGGTAAATATTTAAGTGGGTGTTGCCTGTTTTTAAGCCTTGTAAGGTTAATTGATCTTGTAGGGGCTTAAGCTCTTTTGATACCAGCAGACTTGCCATATCCGGGTTGGCCACTTTATAGGTGAGGTTGAGGTTTTTGTGGGCTTTTTCAATCCACAATGTTTCGCTTTCCCCCAACAGGTTGAGCATCTTGGCCTTTAATGGCGTCGCCCAGCCGGGATCAAATACCAGCTGATTTTGGTCATCATTTTTCACTGTGACGGCATCATAGTTAAGCCATTGGCCGCGACCCATGGCCTTAAACCAAAGGTTGCTCCCCTGGTTGTTACTGCCATCCACATAGTTTTGAGTGGTGTGATAAAGGGATAATGGGTTTTCGGCTCGGTTCACTTGAAACTGCATCATGTATGTTTTATCAAGTTCAAGCAGTAAAGGCTCAACCAGTTTAAGGGCGTGGCTGCCATCGGGTTTAACAATGCCCGTTCGTGGATCCATGGGGCCCAGCTGAAACGCTTGCTCAAGTAATACTGTTTGGGTGGCTTGATCCACGATTGAAAACTGTACGTCTGAGTCTGCCCCGGTCCAAAAATACTGTTTAAAAAACAAATGGCTCAGCTGTACCTCTTTTTCTATGGGGTGGGGGCTGCGTAATATAAAACTCTGACTCATGGTTTCACCCACCAATGTGTCACTGTGATCCTGGGCAGATAAACTGGCATTGTCCATGTTAATCAGCCACTGCTCTGTGTATTCCTGCTGACTGTCAGGGGTTAAATTGGGCCATGTTTGTGGCTCATTGTTATCAGGAAGGTTGGCATCGCTGGGGTTATCATTGCCGGCATCAGATGGGAATTTACTCTCATCATTGTTTACCTCAATGCAAGCAGCCAGGGTGGAGCAAAACAACAGGGTAGCCAGTAAAGGTGAATGGGACATGTGGGCTCCGGTACTCAAGATAAAATAGCCATAAGCTATGAAAAGAGGCGAAGTATTGGTGGATAGTGCCCTTGTGAGTATCTGCCAAAAGGTTTAGTTAGCTGCGCAATTGGTGGCGCGAGCCCTTTACTAAGTGGATTATGGCCATCTTCAATCTTCAAATTAGCGCCCCAATAGTGCACATTATGTTTTGAAAGCAATAATAATGACTTTGGATAGCTATGAAATTTCTAAAATGGGGCCTAGCGGCTCTGGCCTTGTTAGTCGTTGTGATGGTAATTAATACCGTTACCTTTACCAAAAAAGACGTGGTGTTAAACGCACCCCTGGATGACTCAGCCCTTGATAAGCAAGCCTTGGCAACGCGTTTGTCACAGGCCATTCAGCATAAAACCATCTCCCACATGGACCCACAGGATAATGATCCTCAGGTTTTCCGTGAGTTTCACGGTTTCTTAAAAAACAGTTTTCCCAAATTACACAACACTTTGTCTTTAGAAATGGTGAACGACCTTAGTCTTTTGTATTTCTGGCAGGGCAGTGATGCCAGCCTTAAACCCATGTTAATCATGAGTCACCAGGATGTGGTACCGGTAGACAGTGAAACCCGCGATCGTTGGACACACGCTCCCTTTGCGGGCGACATTAGCGACGGCATTATCTGGGGCCGTGGTGCCATTGATATTAAGTCCGGGGTACTGGGCTCCATGGAAGCGGTGGAAAATTTAATTGGTAAGGGGTTCCAGCCCAAACGCAGCCTTTACTTAGCTTTTGGTCACGATGAAGAAATAGGCGGCAAACACGGGGCTAAGAAAATTGCCGACCTTTTGCGTAAGCGCAAGGTAGAACTTGAGTTTGTAATAGACGAAGGGGGCAGCATTGTGGGTGGCGGCATCATTCCTGGTATCGCAGGGCAGGTGGCCATGGTAGGCATCGCCGAGAAAGGCTACGTGAGCCTAAAGCTCACCACCAAGGCGGTGGGTGGTCACTCCTCTATGCCGCCTAAACATTCTGCATTGGGCGTGATTGCGCAGGCGTTGGTAGATTTAGAGAGCAAACCGTTTCCCGCCAATCTGGCTTACAGCAAAAAAATGTTTAATAACATTGGGCCTGCCATGGGTGGCGTGAACCGTGCGGTATTTGCCAACATGTGGATCACCTCACCATTGGTTGAATCTATTCTCAGTGGCAGCAAGACCACCAACGCCACCATCCGCACCACCACCGCGGTGACCATGGCCAAGGGTTCCAGTAAAGATAACATCCTGCCCAGTGAAGCCTCGGCGGTGGTGAACTTTCGCATCATGCCAGGTGAGACCGTGCAATCTGTCACCGAATATGTGAAAAACGTGATTAATAACGAACAAATCACCATCGCTTCGGTGGAAGGGTTTGGTAATAACCCGTCATCGGTGTCGGTGAGCGATAATGAAAACTTTGAACTCATCAAAAACAGCATCTATCAGGTAACCCAAGATAAAGAGTTAATTGTGACGCCATACTTGGTTATGGGCGGCACAGATGCCAAGCATTTCAGTGGTTTAAGTGACAGCATCTATCGCTTTGCGTTTAACCGTTTTCAGCCTGAAACCCTGGAGCGCATGCATGGCATTAACGAGCAAATTAAAGTGGATGACTATGTGGATGTGGTGCGCTTTTTTCGCGAGTTAATTTTGGGTGCCAACCAATAACCCGTTAGTAATTTAATTAAATAAACCCTGTTAGAAGCTGGCAGAATTTTTGTTCTGCCAGTGATGAGTTCAGGGATGTCAGTTTAAGGTCGCTGTGAACCCGTCCTTGTGCGCTTGGCTTTAACATCCATGTTAAAGACATCCTTAAA
>Ga0209184_1001804_pt1 | contig 12497 bp, 12 predicted proteins | sample EN8Hudsemesocosm_2_FD_184627 | JGI IMG/M metagenome (GOLD analysis project Ga0209184, IMG submission 184627) | Methane-oxidizing microbial communities from mesocosms in the Hudson Canyon - EN8C Hudson Canyon (SPAdes) (version 2) | ecosystem: Environmental > Aquatic > Marine > Cold seeps | place... | reverse complement strand
AGAGAACAATATAAGACTCGGCACATGCTTTCGAATCATGTTTGCTCACCACAAACGCATCATTTAGTAGCAAACAATTCACATACCCAGCTTTGTCTGCTGACAAAGACCAGAAAAAGTAAGATCAATTATGACAAATCAACATGTACTTATTATTGATGATGAACCTGACATTAGAGAGCTATTAGAGATCACCCTAATACGCATGGGTTTAGATACTCACAGTGCCGAGTCAGTGGGTCGTGCAAAAGAATTACTGAAGGAGCAACCTTTTGACCTTTGCTTAACGGATATGAATTTACCTGATGGTAATGGGATAGACTTGGTAACCTTTGCCCAAGACACCTACCCTAATATGCCCATCGCGATGATTACAGCCTATGGGAATGTTGAAACAGCCATTAGCGCACTAAAAGCCGGCGCTTTTGACTTTCTTTCCAAGCCGGTCGACCTAAATCAATTAAGAGATCTCGTCTCGAGCGCCCTACAACTGTCCAAACAACATAAATCGAAAACAAACACGACCGCCAGCAATACTTTTGAAGAAAAAGTAGAGCCTGACTCAACACACATAAAAGGCAATACGCTTGCGATAGAAATACTTAATAAACAAATCAGTAAATTGGCACGCAGCCAAGCACCCATTTATATTTCCGGCGAATCAGGTAGCGGCAAAGAACTCGTTGCAAAAATGATCCATAAAAGAAGCCCAAGAGCACAAAATGGCCCTTTTGTTCCCGTTAACTGTGGCGCCATACCCAGCGAACTTGTGGAAAGCGAATTTTTTGGTCATAAGAAGGGTAGCTTTAGTGGCGCCATAGAGGATAAACCGGGTTTATTTAGGGCGGCACATGGCGGCACTTTGTTTTTGGATGAAGTGGCCGACCTCCCTCTTGGTATGCAAGTTAAACTTTTACGCGCAATCCAGGAAAAAACCATTCGCCCTGTGGGTGAGCAAAAAGAAATACCCGTGGATGTCCGCATTTTGAGTGCCACACACAAGGATTTGGCCGAACTCGTTGCATCGGGATCTTTCAGGCAAGATTTATTTTATCGCATCAATGTTATCAAACTGGACGTGCCGGCCTTAAGAGAGCGCAAGGATGATATCCCCTTATTGGCAAAGTTTTTTCTAAAGACTATATCTAAAGAATGTGGGGTTGAACATGCCTCAATCGATAGCGCGGCATTAAACAAACTAAACCAGTACGACTTTCCTGGAAATGTTCGAGAGCTCGAAAACATTATTGAAAGGTCATTCACACTGTGTGAGAACGACACGATTCAGGCGCATGATCTGAGTTTAGGCTCGGATGACCCTGACTTGCAAAAGCCCATTCCCAAAACTGTATCGCGAATGGTTTCTGAGCTTATTCCTCAAGACAAACCTACTCTCGAAAACGACCGCCAGAGCCTTACTCAGCGTGCACCTGATCAACCTTTAGAAGAGTACCTGGAAGCCATTGAACGTAAAGAAATAGAAAAGGCACTGCAAGCAACCAAATGGAACCGAACAGCCGCTGCAAAAATGCTCGGCATGAGCTTCCGAGCATTACGCTATCGTTTAAAGAAACTTGAATTAGACTAAGACACGGCTCTCACGTGTCACGCGCGGATCAAATGGTGCGGGATCCACGGGCGCAGGCTCACCGAGTAATATTGAGGTCATTAACCTCACCGACGCGGGCGCCAGTACCAAACCATTCCTAAAATGACCCGCATTGACGTATAAATTATCTAACTCAGGCACCGCGCCAATATATGGAATACCTTCCGAAGTACCCGGCCTTAACCCTGCCCAATGATGCGCCACCTGGCAAGTGGCTAAAACAGGAAACAAATTTATTGCCATATCTGCTAACTTGTCCCGCGCTTGCTCTGTTGTAGATTTATCAAAGTCTGAATATTCCAGGGTACTGCCCACCACCACACTGCCATCGCGGCGTGGAATCACATATTGCCCATTACTCAGTACCACTCGATTAACCATGCCAGGCTGAGCTGAGAACAACAGCATCTGCCCCTTTACGGGCTTTACATCCAAGGCAGTACTTTGACTTACCACACTCGTCCACGCGCCCGTACAGAGAATAACCGCATCGGCCTCTATCGACTCACCCTGAGCGGTGACCACACCTTTTAAAGTGTCTTGCTTCTTGATAAAAGAAGTCACTTTGGCATTATCGACTACCCGCACCAAAGGGTTCCTATTAAGAGAGGCATATAAAGCCTTCAATAAACGAGGGTTTCGAACACTGGCAACCTGAGACATCCATAAGCCCCCAGTCACTCCCTCTCTCAAGTTAGGCTCAAGTGAGTAAAGCGCTTCAGCATCTATCTCTTCTATCCAGGATTTCTCACATTTAGACCAATCTAAAGCACGGATTTTATCGTCAACATCCAGCATTAATAAGCCATGACGCGTTAACTCAGGGTCAATATCACTTTCTGCTTCTAAGGTCTGCACCAGGTTGGGGTAATAGGCTTGAGACCAGTTTGCCAGCGCCGTAACTGCATCAGAATAGCGCCAAGGATAAAGAGGTGACACAATACCACCACCCGCCCAACTGGCTTCTCTTCCACACTGCCCCTTATCAAGCAATACCACCTCAACGCCTTTTAATGCAAGCTCACGCGCTTGAAGCATGCCAATAACACCCGCACCGACGACAATAATTTTCAAAACATTACCTTCTGAATTAATAAATTTTCTAAAAATGATATGGGGTTGCATTCTATTCGATTAAGATTAAGAATACTTGTATGTCTAATCAAGCATCGTAAAGCATACACACTAAAACATAGAACAAATTATCAAGGATTGATGATTATGCTCAACTTATACAATAATTCTAAAGGCATGACGCTAATTGAATTACTCTGCACGCTCTCTATTATTGCCATATTATCGGCTATATCTGTACCGTCTTTCCGGCACATATTCCTGAAAAGTGAAGCCAGCACAAGCATAAACCAATTAACCGGTTTTGTGCGGCTCGCTAAAAATACGGCGGTAAGCCAAAGCACAACCATGACACTTTGCCCCAGTATCAACGGTAAAACCTGCAAAAAAGACTGGGGGCAAGGCATCATGCTTTTCAGTGATATCAACAGTAATAGCCAACTAGATGATAACGACACACTGATTCAACTTAAGTCACCCTTCTTGAATGAAGGCACCCTCCAATGGCAGTCATTAAAGAATAAATTACAGTTTTCACCTAGAGGGCTACCACGCGGCACCATTGGCAGCTTTACTTACTGTCCGGAAAATAAAGATGCGCATTATGGAAAATCCGCAATCCTGAGTTTGCAAGGTAAAATCCGTTTAGGCAAAGACCAAAACCAAGATGGCATAGTCGAGAGTGGCAATAAAAAAAATATCATCTGCTCATGAGACAAATTATTCTCTGATCCAAGCATGTGAATTAGAGGTTAGAACAAGGCCCATATTAAGTGGCAGTCTATTATTTTCTAGTCAAAAGGTATTCAATACGCCCCCTTTAATCTTTAACCATCTGACCAAAAACTAAAGAAAATAAAGTAGGTATCTTTGTAATGTCAAAGAAACTAAGCAAGGACAGGTACGCTTAAACTACAGGCCAAAATAAGCAGCTTAATCCTGGTTAAATATTGATCTATTTTAGTTTTGGAGTATAATTAACTTAGTGGAACAGACCTTAGACATGATGATAAATGTCTATTTAGTAACGAATGTTTCACTGGGGCATGACAGCAAATGCCTCGTAAAATGAAAGGTCGTCTATTTTTTGATGACCTTTTTTATTATGCCTCCATAAAGATGCTTAGCCCCCGTAGAGCCAATCAACTGCAGTTCGCACAAAGCAAGCTTTCGATTTACTGAAATTATTCTTGATCTTAGCAAAATAAGGATAGTCGTATTCGTGCCAAAAACAGACATCATCTGATTGGTTTATTACGTCTAAAGAGCCAACTATAATGTCTTCGGTTGGTGAATTTTGGATGACGGCGTTCAGTTTTATACCGGACATATCAAATAAATAGATCAGTCACCTTTTCCTTGTTGGCTTATCAAAAGGTAATCAATACACCCTTTCAAACTTTCTCCATCTGACCAAAAACTGAGGAAAATAAAGTGGGTGTCTATGTAATTCCTATTCACATTAACGCTAGCGTTTGCTCAGGGATGGCCCAGTACGCAGCTGCGATGCCAGCTAGTAACCCCAATAAATGGCCCTCCCAGGACACACGTTTATATCGCTTAAACTTAGGTAACACATTACCAATAAAGCTGCCATATAGCAGTGCTACGATAATAGCCACCGTAATCGACCAAACGGTTTGTGCGACCAATCCATAAGCGAGCAAATAGCCAAATTGACCAAATATCAACCCACTAGCGCCTACATGTACGCCTCTAGAGGCGAGTAACCATACGGCCAGCCCGCCAGCCAGCGTGACAAAAACGCTAACCGCAACCAAAGTCTGCTCGCCAAAACTAAGCAGCAAAATACTCAACACCAGCATTGGAATCGTATTCGCGAGCAGGTGACCAAAACCGTTGTGAAGTACTGGAGCAAGAATAATACCCACCAGGCCGGAAGTGGTTCTCGGAACAATACCCCAGCGCGACAGACGCTGACCACTAATAAAATTAAAGACCTGAACACCCCAGAGCAAAGCCAGCACACCAGCTATCAAAACCCTATGCTGGATGACCAGAGCCAATGTCTGATCAAGCGGCTGAATAAACTCGTTCATGATGATGCTGATGCCTCTCTTGTAGATGGTCGAGAATTGGAGCGTATCGAATAGTTATTCAGCACCCTGAAGTAACCTAGCATATTGTACAAGCCCCAGGCACTGGATGATTTAACTAACTTTCTCATTCGAGACAGCAACTTTATATCCCATATGAATTGACCGCTATATCTATAACCATCGACTGCCCGTTCTTTTAAAGATCGCCCGTCCTGATTCGTTGATTTCTTTTAAAGAGCGTATGTCCTTAATTAGTTACCGCCACTCAAAGACCTTACGTAATTTAGGATAATTCAGCCAGCTTGATATTAGTGATAAATAACGGAAGTGAGCAAAAGCGGACTCTTTTAGAAAGTCAGGAAACCGCTGGCTAATAGCACAAAGCCATACCTTATACTCTAATGTTTTTCTCCGTGCTATGGTGATAGCGCTTTACCACCGACTATTCAACCCTGGGACTGCAATAACTAGTCGAACTGTTCGACCCGAAAAGGACTGAATATGTGCAGAGTTTACATATCAGGGCAACATTATAAGCAATACCTAACGCTGAAAAAAAATTTTCAGCGTGGCTGCACACTAATACTCATAGACTTCCGTAGCCGCTTCCGTCATGTGGTAACCAGACGTAGCGAATTTCGTCATCGATATTTGAGCCTTCATCATTCCGCTAACCCAAACTGGCGCCCAAAAGTCCTGGGTCACCATAGGCCTTTTTAAACTCACGTAGACTATTTGATTCTCTGGGGGCGGTGGCGTGTGAACGCACGCCCCAACATAGGGAACCAATAGAAACTCAGACACCGACGACGCGTTGAACTTGATTGGAATCATATAACCCGGCAGTTTGAGTTTTTGCTTATCCAATGTTTTTACGATCGGAGCTATGTCTATGGCTGGTAGCGTTTCGATTTGGCCATCGTAAGTTTCGCCTTCAAAAAAATCTTGATCTTCAGGTGCTATAGGCACCCAACCTTCGGGCATTAAATCATCCCAGCTGACTTCCTTGTATTCGCCTGAGTGTGTCAGTGGCGAAATAGTCAGCATGAGTAGCAATATAATTCTTAGAGTATTCATTGTTTCTCCTAAAGTTTAATCGACATGCCATCGGCTAATGATTGCTTGTAGGCTCTATAGCCTGGAATGCTACCTATCAGAAAACTCACACATATCACAACGGCAATAAGCACTAGTTGCTCAAAGCCAAAGCTGGAGAGCGGTATATGAAGTCCATATCCCTGCAGGACAGATTGACTTAAGACGATTACGGCCAGAAATAAAAATACCCCAAAAAAACAACCTACGATGGCAAATAATAAAGACTCGGAGGCCAGCAGTATAAATATCTGATTTGGTCGACAACCTAAAGAGCGGAGAATAGCGATCTCACGACGTCGTTCATTCAGACTGGTAAGAATTACCGTGAGCAAGCCGACAAAACTATTCAGCAAAACAAACACGGCAATGATCAATAACGCTTTTTCCGCCACCCCGATTAACTGCCACAGCTCACCTAAGGCAAGCCCAGGCAAAACCGCTAGCATAGGCTCTCTCTTGTAGCTATTAATGGCGCGTTGCACGCGAAAAATTTCCATCTTGGAATTCAGCCCAAGCATGAATGCGGTAATCTGCGTCGGCTGTAGGTCTGAGACCAAGGCTTGTTGTGCACTCACCGTGTCTCTTGATCGGGTACCTGTTTTCCAATCGATATGAAGGGCCTCTATTCCTTGCAGGCTCACATGAATGGTCCGGTCAACCGGTGTCCCTGTTCGTTCCAATATTCCTGTGAGCAAAAATGGTTTGTCGTCATGACGCGCAAAGTCGGTATCGTATACACCATGTGCCAGTGTCAATTCGTCACCTAGTTGATGACCCAGCTTTTCGGCAACCTCTACACCAATGACCGTGTCATACACAGCTGAAAAAGGCTTGCCTGCTTTAAACGCTAATGCCTGATCATTCGCAAACCGGTAATGTTCAAAATAAGCCTGAGTGGTCCCCATCACTCGAAAGTCTTTATGTGAATCGCCTAACGATATAGGAATAGACCAGGCAACGGATCGATGGGAAGATATTTTCTCGTAACTATCCCAACCAATATTATTCGTTGCATTGCCAATGCGAAATACAGAGTAAAGTAAGAGTTGAACTGAGCCACTTCTTGCGCCAACCAAAAGATCAGTGCCTGAAATCGTATTCGTAAAGCTATGCTTGGCTTCCTTACGCACAGTATCGACTCCTAATAAGAGAAAGACACTAATACAAATACTGAATAAGGTCAGACAGCTTGTGAATCTGCGATTGAGTATGCTTTTGAAGGTAAGCTTAAGGAGCAATGATAAATTCATGACACATACCCCAGTTGTTGATTTTTGCTACGGCTATCAGCTCTATTTAGCTCGCTTAAAAGAATGCTTCGATCAAAAGCATTTTCCAAACCCCGGTCATGACTGACAAATAGAACCGTTGAACCGCTATACCCACACTCACTCAATAGCAGATTTAAGAAATGCTCTCGAGTATCCGCATCTAATGCCGATGTGGGTTCATCCGCGATGATTAACTCAGGTGAACCAATTAAGGCTCGCGCTGCAGCAACCCGCTGTTGTTGGCCAACACTAAGCTCCGACACAGATTTATTAAGTAAGCGAGAATCCTGTAACTGCAGATGAGAAAGCAAACGATAGGCTTCGTCTTCGAGCGTTCTCGATTTTGACAATGCCTTGGCTTTGCGTCGACTAGAAAACTCACATGCCAAGGTGATGTTGTCAATGACAGATAAGTAAGGAATTAGATTGAAAAGCTGAAAAACAAAGCCGATATGATCGGCTCTAAATTGATCACGACGACTCTGTTTCAGTTGACTAACATCTGTTCCGAGAACATTGATAAGACCGGAATCAGGCAGGTTTATCCCGCCTAGAAGACTTAATAGCGTCGTTTTTCCTGAGCCACTTTCACCTTTGATGAAAACCCGCTCTCCCTTCTGAATTGCTAACTCGGGAATATCCATCACGTCCCGCTGGCCAGAAAGCCAGCGGAACCGTAAGTTTTCTACTTTCAATAATGGTGTGTTTGTGTCCATACTCAAAACTTGATGCTCACATTATGACGGTCAAGTTCAAGCAGTGTCTGGCTTGCATTAGTGATGATGTGCGTTTCAAGCTCTTCTATCGACATAAAGACTTCAAACAACGCAACCTTGATCTCTTTCAAGTCGTTGATGCTTGCGCATTCAAAGTGATACTCAGCCTCAAACTCACTATGAGAGTCCTTGTCGTCATTATGGCTTTCATGATCATCTTTCGCGTGACTTTCGTGCTCATCACTATGATCAGCCGTCTCTAGCAATGATGACTTGATGTTTACATGTTCCAATACACATCGCGCATTCTGACTAATCAGAAACAAGCGAGCAGCATCGCTTAAGGACTTGTTAGCCCATTCAACTATTGCTAGTTGTTCAGGTGAATTAGCTTGATGTTCAAAACCAGTAATATTCATCGCTGGAGATTTAAATATTAGTTGCAGCTCATCTTTTTCTTGAACTAGCATTAAAGTCGCATGCCCATGTTCATGGGCTTCGTGCTCCTCTTCAAAGGCAAAGACGGCACGTACAGAAAAGTTAAAAAACAAAAACACAAATAGACACTGAACAAGATAGTTCTTCATACAAAACTCCACAGTAATACGGTGCTAATATGCACCAGAAATAGTAACGATTTAAAAAGTAAGACTACGCGTTACTAGGGGGAGCTCTGGAGAGATATGTTTGAAATGGCTGTTTTTTAGAATGGACTAGGTTGAAAAGTCGGTGCTTCGATCTTTCAGCTGAAGCGCTTAAGTACGTATAACCTAGGCTATACGCCGTGAGGTTTGATAATATCAAACACGTTTCACACAGAGATTCAATGCTATGATTTTTTCCGGAAGAGTCAGGCTCTCCAAGGTCATGGTGTTCAGACTCAGAATGAAAATGATCGCTACTGGCTGTCGTAAAACTTGCCGCAGCCGAGTCAATCTTTCCAATAGCGATATGCTCTTTGCCATGAAACACAGCAAAGCTCGATGCAAACAGCACCGTAAACGCTAATATATAATGAAAGAAAGCTCTCGAAGTCATAGCGGCATTCTAACCGAACAAAGCGACAAATCAACTAAGTTATATCTTCGGCTACAAACGAAAGCACGCAGCATCGTGAGATGAACCGACGTTAATCTACATTCAGAGTAACCTGGTAGCTAAGGCTGCTTCCCTTTAAACAGATAGCCGAAGAACTGGTCGGCGTGGAAAAAGTGATGCTATTAACCCTAGATTCAATTTGTAAGTGCAACTCAAGCAAGTATACTTTTTAAATCAACAGTCGACATTTGAAGTGAACCATGACGAAACGATCAATCTATGTTTCTTATACTGGCGGCACCATCGGTATGCAAAAAACGGAACAAGGCTTTGCGCCCGTTTCTGGCTTTCTTACGCGCTACATTAAGTCACTACCGGAGTTTTATCGCTCAGAGATGCCCGATTTCACCATTAACGAGTATGATCCGCTCATTGATTCATCTGGTATGGCGCCTACAGATTGGCAGAAGATTGCGGATGATATTAAAGCCAACTATGAGAAATATGATGGATTTGTGATTCTTCATGGTACCGATACAATGGCCTTTACGGCATCGGCGCTATCATTCATTTTACAAGATTTATCTAAACCGGTGATTGTAACAGGGTCACAGATACCCTTATCTCAATTACGCTCAGATGGGCAAATCAATTTACTTAACTCACTTTATATAGCCGCTAATTATCCTATTTCAGAAGTAAGTTTATTTTTTAATAATAAGTTATTTCGCGGCAATAGATCCACAAAATCGCATGCAGATGGCTTTGATGCGTTTGCATCACCCAATTACCCTCCCCTTATGGAAGCGGGTATTAGCATTCGTCTAAAAGCCGGTGAAATTTTTAGTGGGCCTATAAAACCATTAACGGTGTTAAATATTAGCCCTCAACCTATAGGGATTGTGACTTTATACCCAGGCATTACCACGAGTTTGATCGAGAACTTTCTACATCAACCCATAAAAGCATTAATACTATTAACGTATGGCGTTGGAAATGCGCCTCAGAGCCAAGCCTTGTTAGATTGCTTATTCAAAGCGAATGAACGAGGTATTATTTTGGTCAATTTGACACAGTGCCTACAGGGAAAGGTTAATATGCAAGGTTATGCAACGGGTAACGCATTAGCTCAAGCAGGTGTGATTAGCGGTTTTGATATGACAACAGAAGCGGCATTAGCGAAGCTTCATTATTTGATGTCCAAACCCTATAGTATTGAACAAACCCGTGGGCTAATGCAGAAAAACTTAGTTGGAGAACTCACGGAAAGCTAATAAGCTTTTTAGTAGGTAGTTGAATTACATTAATCATACTTCTTCTTTAATTTATAGCCTGGTCGTATTCGTATTTCAGCTCAAGCCCACAGGCGAAAAAATTATTGAGGCCGTATCTTTATTTTGTTTTGCTTTAAGAATAGTAAAAGGAAGGATAATTTGGCCAATTCGAATATTAAGTGAATGAAGACTCTTGAACAAAAGCGTTCATTTCTTATCAAGATCATTGATGATGAAACAGGCCATATATTTTAACGACTTTGCGCCAATTTTGTTTAGTAACAGCTGCTAGAACCAGTACCCGAAAAGCGTGACTTATAATTCATAATTAAATCCTATTTTAAAACTACAGGACTACAACTTGACCCCAAAAAAGTTCAAAGCCTGTATCATGGCGAAGTAGCAGCCGACAGTCGCTAAGATAGCAATACTGAGACTTAAATAGAAATTCATGCCTCTGCTTAACATCATTGGCAACGAAATGAATAGTACAAGAGATGGCAGTACCAACCAGAATACACTTGATGAAAGTGCGCTTACTTTTTCTACACTTTTTGTATCCACATACAACCAAATGATTGCTAGAACCGATACCAATGGTATGGAAGCCAATATCGCCCCAAAAAGAGAACTCCTTTTAGCGGTTTCAGAAATAAGCACTACTAGAAAAGTAGTCACGGTAATTTTCAAAAAGTAGTAACTCAATGCAGACTCCAACCAAAGCGTTTTGTACTAGATATTTTGCAAACCTAAAATAAAACAAGCAAATCTAATATTGGCCACGAGGCTCTTAGTGACCAATATTATTGAGTTTATCGTATTTAATCCCCAGTATAGTTAGCCGCTATATACTGACCATCTAATGTAAGAAAAACGTACAATGCCTGCTCTTTAGGGTCACTCACTTTTTCATTTTTGAAAACAATGACCCATTCTTTTCGCCCTTCAAATTCTTTTTGTTCAGCTCTGTTGACGGGTACTGAAATCCATGACTTTACAATAGACTCTCTTTGAACAAGTTTATTAACGCTATTAATTGCGACTTCTTCTGCGACCGCTTTAGACACAGGTGCATGGCCGTGGCCATGTCCATGGTTGTGACCTGCCCCTGCGTACGCAAGGCTTGTTAATAGCAAAAAAAATGAAAATACGATCTTAGTTAAGTAGTCCATATATCCTCCTAGAGTGCTTATTTAATTATATTTTGATGAGTTTTCTTGTCTTTCTGAGTATCAATATCTTGTGTATCGCTGTGGTCATGACTATGTACACTATCATGATAATTATGTGAGCAACCCGCCAAAAGGGCAACGCCTGAAACGAATACAATACTTAAAGCAAACTTACGCATAATTTCTTCCTATAATGAATCAATACTTCGGTGTTTTTTTTCAGGCTTTGGTGCTTGTTGCTCTTTTTTCTGGCTCTTCTGAATAATTTGGTAATCACCACTTACTTTCAGAGAAATTAAGACTGGCGATCGCGTACCATTCTTCCAATACCAGCCGTGAGTGCCTTCGAAAGGTACTACTAATGAACCAGTGAACCGATTCTCTGTACCTTTTTGGTAACTCTTGAAATAACCCGTTGTGTCACCTTTTGGCTCACCATGAAAGTCAAAAAATAAAGCCTCACTTTCTGTTTTCCATGAATATGCAAACGAAGCCCCCTTACTTAGTTGTAGTTTGTATTCTTTTTCGCCTCTAGCAGGGATAGTGATTTCAATTGAATCACTCCAATTAGTGGAGCTCTCACTCATTAGCATGCCTGATGTGTCGGCTAGGCCTTCACCAGTTGGTTTAGGTGTCTCAGAAACAGAAAGTTCCTCGGCATTTACGGTATGCTCATAGCCGTGCATTTGCATGAAGAAGAGGAAAATACCCATAAAAATAAGTGTGTAATTTGCTATCAGGCTAAATACATTAAAACCTTTAGTTTTTCGCCACGCTGTGATCAAAACAAGCATTGCGAAAAGAGCGCTAATTTGTCCTAATTCAATACCTATATTGAAAGAAATGATATTTAAAAGAAGAGCATCTTCGCTTAATGGCAACTCCTGAAGGCGGGTAGACAAACCAAATCCATGTATTAAGCCTAAACCTATAATCATCAGCATCATATTGGGAGGGTTAATGCTTAAATATTTACGGAAACCATCAATATTCGCGAAAGCGATATAGCAGACACTCAGTGCAATAACCGCGTCAATGAGAAAATAGTTGAGTTGGATCGCATTAAATGTCGCGAAGATTAGCGTAACACTATGCCCCAAAGTAAAAGCAGTTACGTACTTAGCGATATCTCTGAACGAAGTTAGAAAAAAGATAATCCCGAAAACAAAAGCCAAGTGATCATAT
>Ga0209184_1001803_pt1 | contig 12498 bp, 9 predicted proteins | sample EN8Hudsemesocosm_2_FD_184627 | JGI IMG/M metagenome (GOLD analysis project Ga0209184, IMG submission 184627) | Methane-oxidizing microbial communities from mesocosms in the Hudson Canyon - EN8C Hudson Canyon (SPAdes) (version 2) | ecosystem: Environmental > Aquatic > Marine > Cold seeps | place... | reverse complement strand
TTTAGCTTTATTAAGAATCTGTTCTGGCAGAAAACCTACCATTGCTTGCTTATAAAATTTTCGTAATTCTTTAGCTTGTAACTTATCTGCGGAGGGAATTTGACATGATAACTCAACAATCTCTTTTGTTAGCAATGGGTATCTCACTGTTAACCCTGCCATTTCACACATTTTATTGACTTTAACTAAATCATTATCATGCAAGGTGGTTTTCCAGTCCATATATAACATACGGTTTACGGTACTAGCCTGCTTTGGTCTTTGATAAGTTTCTCTTAATAAATCCAACGGTTTTTCTGAATCTATTTGCTGTAAAAATTCAGGCTGAAATATTTCTGAGCCTACATGTCTATGTAAAAAGTTATAATCTTGTAAACGATCGGGTAGTGGTATTTTAGCCTGGTCTATATAGCGCTTTGCTTTAAAAAATAATTTTTGCTTTGCCATTAATCCAGGCAGGTGATTTAAAACACTTTCCATACTGTGCTTTACAAGGCTTGGCACCTGTTTGTAATAATCAAATACTAGCTGTTGCGCATATCTCTCGTTACCGGCAAATATTTCATCACCTCCATCCCCACCCAAGATAACAGATATACCATTATCTTTAGCGACTTTGGCACAATAATAAGCAGCTAAAGCTGATGAATTTCCAAAGGGTTCATCATAATATGCCGCTATATCAGGAATTGCTTTAACTGTATCTTCTGGGGTTAGATAATATTCATGCTGTCTAGTATTAAAACGTTTGACGGCTATATTGGCATATTCAATTTCATCATAACCTTCTACAGGAAAGCCCATCGAAAATGTTTTGGCTTTATTTGGATATACTTCCGCTAATGCTCCGGCCACGCTTGAACTATCTAAACCTCCACTTAAAAAAGCGCCTGTTGCATCTTCACCTACGGATAGCTGAGCCACAGAATCAAACAGCTTTTGTTTTAACTCTTCGCCCATTTTCTTTGCAGAGCGCGGCATAGTTTCTTTAAACTCTGGCAGCCAATAGTATTTTAAATTTATTTTTCCATTCTGATAAACAAGAACCTGCCCCCCCTCCAGTTTTTTTACTTGCTGATAAATGGTGTTAGGACTAGGACAGTGATGAAAGTAAACATAATCATAAACCGACTGGGATGAAACATCTGCTTTCACTTCGGGATGGGCAATAACGCTATCAGCACTTGTACCAAAAACAAAACCGTTATTGGTCAATGCGTAATATAGATTTGTTAATCCAATAGGGTCCGTGGCTAAAATCAATTTTTTTTGACCTGAATCTATAATAACCAGAGCTTGTTCAATTGGGTTTGTTTCCAAAAAGGCATCACCTTTTTGTAGGTAGCTATCAATAATTTTTTCTGCTGAAATATCTAAGTCCGTATTTCCAGCATTAACTAATAAAGTACCTTTTACATTAGATATTTTGTATTGATTAGCGGCTAATGCATAGTGTTCGGAACTTTCTACAACCACGTCTTTTTTCGTATAACTAGGTGCCTGGGAAAGGTGACTTTGTAAGATCTGTTCTGCATCCTTCCCTTTTATTGTTGTGTCGATCCAACCAGCTATTAATGTCATATTGCATCCTTCAGTTATCTTTTGTAGACTCGGTTTTTTTAATTATTTGCTGATTACCCATGACTCTCCGCCATTTTAAAAAAGCCAACGTATTCTACCCCGTCATTCCTGCATTCTCTTAGCAGGAATCTAATTTACTCTGAATGGATCCCCGATAAAAGACCTCGGGGATGACGCGTGGCAGTTAGATTTTTTCTTTTTCCGTATAATATGGCGGAAGCTCATGGGTAATCAGGAATTATTTTAAGTTATTGATGCGAGCTTGTCTGTTCAATATGAATTATTTTGAATAACCTTTATTTTACATGGCTATTAATAAATCACAGCTTAAACATTAAAGCGGGCTGTCATTTCGATCTGCGGGGAGAAACCTTATCACGACGAAATGGGCTATAGACTCAAGATTTCTCCCGCAGGTCGAAATGACATCGTAAACTGAAGTTAACTACGTTTTAACGTCAAAATCCAAATTTAATTCACCTTCACATGGCTAACCACGTACCTGAATTTCCCAGATTTTTCCTTGGCTATCACATCAATATATTCAATGCTTATTGCAACACTTTGTCCTAAGCGTTGCTTAAATTCAGTCTGGATTTTTATTTTATTCTGTTGATTATATTGCTGATTTTTAACAATCTGTACAGTTGTTTCATCCAGACTATATTGAGTAATTTTAAATGAATCAATGCCTTCAATATCCCGCAATACGTAAATTAAAGCCAGTCCATGTAAAACAGTTCCATCTTGAGCAATAATAAAATCGGTTGTGCGCCCCTGAATTTCTTTTAATAATGGCAAACCTCTACCACACCCACAACTCTCATCACTCAAAACTCCGACATCACCTGTTCGGTAACGAATAAAAGGAAAATCTCTTGTTGCCAAATGAGTGACAACAATTTCACCTGCTTCACCATTAGGCAAAACTTTTCCATCATTATCAACAATTTCAACAATAATATCTTCAGCAGTAATATGCATGTTTTTTGACGGACATTCATGAGCGATAAACCCTGCATCTCGTCCACCATAGCCATTAGCGACAGGACAAGAAAATATCTGTTCTATTTTAGAACGCTGATAATCATAAAGTCGTTCGGAGGTCACAAAGGCTACTTTAATGCCTAAGTCATTAACTACTTGTGCTGTTTTTTCTGCATGACTCGCTATATGCGCTAATGCAGAGGGATACCCAAATAGCATTTTAGGTTTTAATGATTGAATTGTTTTAATAAAACCGTCCACTTTAGAGCTCGACATTTCAAATGCTGGAATCAAGTGCGTCCTAAGCAGTTTATCTCTAATTAATTTTATTTTATCTTGCCCACCTAATTCTATGGGTGAGCCCCAGATAACCGCTTCAACATCACCAATGTCAACATTCCACCAGCGCGTAGCACGCCATTTTGCCGCAACATCATGACTTACTCTTTTATTTCCAATATAAAAGATAAGTGGCTCTCCTGTGGAACCCCCAGTATTAAATTTAGCCAGGTCTTTTGCATTATCAGCTTTTAATTGCTCGCTATGCTCTCGAATAAATGGTTTCCCAGTTAGGGGAAGTCGCTTCAAATCATCTAATGACTTGATAGTTTCCGGGTTAAACTGAATATGTTTAAATAATGCCTGGTAATAGGGAACATGCTGCTCTACATCAATCAAAAAGTGCTTAAGACTTTCCAGCTGAAGCGATTGTAATTGCTCTGCTGATAACCATTGAGTTTTTTCCAGCGCTTTACAAATATCGACTGTATCGTGCTTTTTTAAGCGTTCATGAAGCGGAAAAATAATTGTCGATACTAACTTTGTATATAAACTCATTATTTTATTATCTTCTGAAATTCATCAAGTAAAATCTCTACACGCGTATCCCATGCATTATCTTCCGCATACTTAATAATGCCATCGTTATCCCAGTCATTCTTTATCGCCTGGAGTAATGCATTTGTTAGTGCTTGTTTATCAGAAAAAGGGACGATAATACCTAAATCATCACTATTTACGACTTCTTTATTACCTCCGACATCCGTTGTTACTATAGGTAAACCACAAGCCATCGCCTCTAGAAATACATTGGCCCAACCTTCATTTGCAGTTGCTAACACAAATAAATCTGCACTAGACAAAGGCTTCTTTAGCTCCGCTGAATCTAAAGAGCCTAAGAATCGAACATGGGCATCAAGTTTTAATTCTTTAACCTGTTTTTGTAATTGCGCTTTTATATTTCCTTCTGCACTTTCACCGCCAACAATCAAATATATTAAATCGGGGTATTGTTTAACTATCTCTGGCAATACCTCAATCACTCGATGAAAACCTTTTCGTTCAACTAGTCCGCCAACTGAAATCAAAACGGTTGCATGCTCTGGAATATTAAGTGTTTCTCTCATTGATGATTTATCAAGAGGGTAAAACTTGGCAATATCAACACCATTACCAACAACACGTATTTTATTTTTATCCGCACCTAATATCCCTACATGTTGCTTAAGAGAATCGGCAACTGAAAAAATACGTGTCGCGGCGTCCAAAGCTTTAAGCATTCTAGTTTTTCGAGCAGGGATTTTCGCCAAAGGTACTTCAGTTCCTCGCAGGGTAATGGTGACTGGCATTTTAAACCATTTACCTAATAAAGTAGCCGCAAAACCATCTGGATATGCAAAGTGTGAATCGATAATATTAAATTCGTTTTTAAGCTGACGCAGTGTTGATAAACTTCCCAGCGCCATAAAGAAACCATCCCAGGACCTAAAAAAGCCAGGAACAGATAAAAACCGTGGATAATAAACCTGTACACCCTGCTGAATTTCAGTTTTATCTGGCTGAGGTCTATAGTGTGGTTTCCACTTACGTATTATTCTTTGAAATGGAAACCATGGAATAGGAGAAACAACAACGATTGGTATATGCTGCCCTACTCGAAACATCCGTTCTCGAATAAACACGCCAGCAGTAGGTCTTATCTTACTTGGAAATAAAGAGCAATAAACAAGCAGTTTAGGATCGTTCATAATAAAAAATCTAGTAACTATTTAATAATGGCAAATAGACTTGTTTATAATTACTCACACTTTTAGTCCAGTTTCTGTCTTGTTCAACATATTCTCTTCCCTTCTGGCGCATAGCGGGCCAGGTTTCAGGTTGAGCTAATAAATCAAGCACTGATATTGCTAGTGAATCCTTATCATTAGCTTTAAAAAGCACCCCATTTTCCTTGTCAGTTATCAATTCCTTATGCCCACCAACATCAGAAGCTATAACAAGCCGCCCCTGAGCCATTGCTTCCAAAGGTTTTAACGGTGTCACTAATTCAGTTAATCTCATAGCTAATCGTGGATATACAAAAATATCAACTAGATTGTAATAGTCCTGAACTTGATCATGCGGTACCCGGCCTGTAAAAATAACATAGGGTTCTAATTGTAATTCTTTCACCTTATCCTTAATGATCTTTTCTTGAGGCCCTCCCCCAACTAATAATAGTCGAGTATCTGCATGTTGCTTGAGAATTGTAGGTAAAGCACCCAAAATTAAGGGAATACCTTCATAGGCATAAAAAGAACCGATAAAACCTAACACCGTTTTATCTTGCAAATCAAGTTGCTGTTTTAACTTTTCATCAGCCTGTTGTGCAAAAGGAAATTTTTCAATGTTAACTGCATTAGGAATAACAGTAATTTTATTTTCTGCAACACCACGTTGAGCAATGTCATGCCTTAGACCTTCACAAATACAAGTCACTGCCTGGACATTTTTAAAGACATATGTTTCCAGCATCTTTGTAATACGATAACGCAGACTCCCTTCTTTCGTTGTACCATGATCGACAGCGGCATCTTCCCAAAATGCACGACACTCATACACTACAGGAATATTGTATTTTTTACCTGCTTTTAAAGCCGCTAAACCATTTAATGCAGGGGAATGCGCGTGTAGAATATCCGGCTGTATTTCAAGAATAATTTCATCTAATCGAGCGCTTAAACTTTTAACAAAAGCCCATTGATTGATAAAAGGTAGTTTAGTTAAAAACCCTATGGCTTGCTCAGATCGATAAAACCGTAGTCCATCTACCTCTTCAACTGCTTGCTCTGCAACTGTATGTTTTGCAGAAGTTACATGAAAAGTTTGCCAGCCTAACGCACGTTGTTGCTCTAATATTGCACGTGTACGAAAAGTATAACCACTATGAAGCGGAATAGAATGATCTAAAATATGTAGTATTTTCAATGTATTATTTCAATAATATTATGCTATGACAAAGTTTCAACATTCAATCAAGACAACTCTATCTCTCTAAGAAAATATTCTCACCTATTAATGCATAGCCTTTCCTGTTAAACGCATCCAAGCTTTACGAGACAAGTGAGGCACTAATAAATAGATAGGCATACGTAAGCAATGAGATCGAATATATAGAATCCAACGAGCAAAGCCAGTAAAAAAATCGTCACAACTAATGTGATCTGGCATTAATGCACGCATAAACAGAAAATCCATAATTTTAGTTTTTAAATAGCTTGAATTATCATGTTCAAGCATTTTAACAAAAGTTTGTGGTATAGGCGTATGTAATATTAAAACACTATAATGAACAGCATAGTACAAAGGGATACCAAGATTCAATTCATATGCTCTTTCACTTAATTCTTTCCAATCTCTATCTGTTTGATTAAACTCTTGCAACATTAAACTCAAGTCAGAAATATCACGCAAGCCACTCTCAAACTCTCCTTCGTGAAATAGATGAGTCGCACTGTGTAAAATCATATCATCTAATGACAAAACATAAATACCATCAATTTTTTCAGCATTCAACCAAAGTTTTTCTACATCAGGCTTTAAATTACTTGTTGGCGGAATTATCGTATGATGTACATCTAAATTAGTCTGGCGTTTTAAGTGGCGTAACGGGGGGATTTCATGCATCCATTTACGGTAATACTGCTGGTCATACACATCGAAATTTGCTGGTATCCATCCATTATGAACAAACACCCTCTCTGCAGCTTCAATTTTTGCGGCTGGTAGCATAATATCTACATCAGAAAAAACCCTTCCTTTTGCTGATGTACGACCACTATGTGCATAAGCAGCTCCCTTAAGCAACATGAAAGAAAGCTCTGCCTTCTGTAAAACCGAATAGATTTGTTTAATTTCCCATTTAACCGAACGAGCATTGGCTTTTCCAATCGTCAATGCACTTTGTAGATGTATTCTTGGTTTTTGAGGAACATGAACTAGTTGATTACTTTCTTGCAAAAAATAAGCAACTCGACTGAGTAAGTTTGCTCTTCGTGCTTGTCTAATTAATAAGTCCCAATTAACAGAAGCAAGGGGGAAGCGCTCACGTCCTATTCTGTCTTGGTTTCTTAAAAACACAACCAAAGTATTATTAAAGATACTTTCAGTCATTATTTAGTTGTTCGAACGTATGAATGGCTTCTTCAAGATATTGATACTCAAAACAATAACTATCACAGTGATCTATCATTTTAGTTAATACATTAAAACCAACACGACCTAATACATTATAATTAAAACAATTCTCTGCAACTTTCATAAAAGCCTTTCCTTTATCTAAAGGCACAAGCTTAGTAGCACTTCCTTTTATATAGGAGGGAAAAACTACTTTTGCTGGAAACACAGGAATATTAACATTCATAACACTACTGTCTGGTGGTTGCATATGCGCAACAGTTCCTTTTGCAGTATCTTTAGTACTCATTCCAAAATTAGCATCTGGTGAAAAATCTTTAATAATATCTATCGACTGGTTTTTCAAACTAATAGGACGAGAAACTGGATAAAGAAGCCCCTCTTCCACATTGACTAATGCCATTTCATCAGATAGTAAACGCCATCCTCGTAAAACCAAAGCAGCGCATAATGTACTTTTACCACTTCCAGGCGTACCTGGTAAAATAATGGCTATTCCATTTTTTTCAATAACCGCAGAATGAATAACTAAAAATTGGTTTGAATTATTTGCTATGCACCAATTCAAACCCCATTCAAGCATTGCACAGGCCTGGTCTTTAGGAAGTGCTTCAAAAGGTTGATAACCATCAAATGAGAATTGAATTTGAGGACGAATAAACCGCCTTAAAACAGAAGGGGAATCTATCTTTACATACCAATCAATAAAAACATCTGGATCATTAATTAATTTAAAATCACCATATAAATTATGAAGATGCTCAACAATTGCGGGTATAGATGAACGCAGACTTAAAGTAAATAAGCCTATTTGAATCTTTAGACCATTAGCTGCAAGATACGTTGCTATTTCCTCTCTAGGCAAGGATCTCAATTGAATTGACAACTATTATTCCTTTAATTTCAATAAATCTATCTTTTGTAATGCCATTAGTACACTTAAAAGATAGTCTTTAGAATCATCTTTTTCATTTACGCTTCTATTTTCTAACTTACTCATCAAGTCCCCGCACTCTATACCAGGTTCTTTATCTATAATAGATAATATATCAAATGCAAAAGCATCAATTAAATGTGTATTTGCTGATTCAACATGATAAATTATTCCCTGTCCCACATAAGAGTTAAACAGTAATTCCCCATCTAAAAAAATACGGTACATCTTAAATAAAGGACAGATTATTAATAACGTTTAATACAAAGCCTTTCATCAAGGGTTATTATGATAATTTGTGCTAATCAATTCATCTAAAGTCATATTCCCAGGAACTTTACTTGCATCACCATACATTGCCCAGAACTCTTTAACAGAAAACATATAAGAGTCATCCATTGTTAAATCATTTTCAAAAAATTTAGCATTCAATAGGCCTGCAATCAAATGAAAATAAACTTTATCATACTTACTTGCATCATAGGTAAGGCCGTCATCATCTGGATTGGCTTCAATATCAATAGCTATATTTAAATTTAAAACTTCTCTTAACGTTTTTCCATCTGTATCAGGATGATTTCCAAATATCGTTGCAAACAAAGTTCCACCAGTATACTCGTTCCATTTGTTTACATTACCTCCTGCATTCAGCGTACCATAAAAATACCCTGTTCTTGACCAAGCCTCAACAGCTGAAACACCATTATCTGTTGCACCCGTAAGAGCCTTCCAAAAACCTGGAGACTGACCACCCCAGCAATGATTCCCTGGAGAACCAGACATTGTGGTGGATAGCATCTCTGACAAACATTGGGCACCAAAAACAGGTCGGCTAGCTAAAGTCATAATCACAGGCACGGCAATACCAGTCTTAGCAAAAGATCTACGTTTGCTATTTATCCTATCAATTGAACCCTCTAATGTTTCTTTTTTTTCATTATTTTCTTTCATTAGTCCCACCAACTATTTGACTGAATAAAAACACAAACTGCATTGTGTTAACTGTACTGCATTTTTTAAAAAAAGTATATTGCACTAAAGTACTAATTTTCTAAAAAACGATCAAACATCAACAAAGACCAAATTGGAGCACTATAATCACGTAAACCACTCTGATGTTGACTGACCATTTTTTGTAAAAATGCTTGATCAAATAAACCACACTGTTGCATAGACTCTCCTAATAAAGCATCGTTCACTTTGTCTTTTAAAGGGCCTTTAAACCAACTAGATAGAGGAACTGAAAAACCCATTTTAGGACGATATAGGATATCATTTGGTAAATAGCTTTCTAGTGATTTTTTGAAAATATATTTTCCTTCTTTAGCCTTTAATTTCATATCAGGCTGTAACCCTGCCATCCATTCCACTAATTGATGGTCTAACAATGGTACTCGCACTTCCAGTGCATGCGCCATACTTGCCCTATCAACTTTAGTTAAAATATCACCTGGCAAATAAGTTTTCATATCCAGATATTGCACCATCGACATGGCATCCTCTGTGGGTGCATTTTTCAAATGTTTCTTAAATACCTCTACAGCTTGATACCCTTGCAAATCACTTTTTAATTGCTCAGAAAACAGTTGGCTCCGTAATTGATTAGATTGTACTGAGACACTATGAAAATACCCTTCTACCGAACTACGCCCAATTGATTCCAGTGTCGATTTTGCACGAAAAATTTTAGGTGCCCAATCAGCTTTCGGGTATATTTGCCCCGCCAAACCGAATAAAGGCATACGAATACCATCTGGAAGTAATGAGCGCATACGGTCTTCATATGTATGCCAGCGATATCGTCTATAGCCTGCCAGATTTTCATCACCCCCATCACCAGATAAAACCACAGTCGCCTGTTTTTTAGCAAGCTCACAAACTCGATATGTTGGCAGTGCAGAGCTATCAGCATAGGGTTCGTCATAAATACCTGCAAGCTGATCAATTAAACTAAAATCTTCAGGATCAACTTGTTCCACTCTGTGATCGGTATGATACCTCTCAGCAACTTGTGCAGCAAATTTCGATTCATTAAATTTAGGATCACCAAAAGAAATTGAACAGGTATTTACTGGGTTATCTGACAATCCAGCCATCATAGCTACAATTGCACTGGAGTCTACTCCACCTGATAGAAAAGCCCCTAAAGGCACATCGGCTACCGTACGAATATCAACCGCTTCACGCAAACGTGAAATAAGCTCTTCAGCTAAATCATGTTCACTACTCTGATGTTTTGTTTCAAGCTTAACATCCCAATACTGGCGTGGCTGATAGCTTTTTTGGCCTCGTTTCAGACTTAAACAATAACCCGGTTCTAATTTATAGACACCTTTATAAATTGTCTTTGGGTCAGGTATATAACCAAAACCAAAATATTCTTCAATTGCAGTTGGGTCAATTTCTTTAGATAATTCAGGATGTTCTTTTAAAGCTTTTAATTCTGATGAAAAAACAAACTGACCATTTTTTAATTCTGAGTAAAATAATGGTTTAATCCCTAAGCGGTCACGTGCCAAAAACAATGTCTGCTTATCCCTATCCCAGATAGCAAAAGCAAACATACCGCGCAAACGTAAAACACAGTCTTCGCCCCATGCTTGCCAGGCATAGACAATCACTTCGGTATCACAATGGGTTTTAAAGGCATACCCAAGACCTTCTAATTCTTTGCGTAATTCAGGGAAATTATAGACTTCTCCATTGTAAGTTAAGACTACATTTCCATCAGCACTATGCATGGGTTGTTGGCCGTGTGATAAGTCAATAATGGATAAACGTCTATGCCCCAAACCCAAACCAGCTTCTAAATGTAAACCTCCTTCATCAGGCCCACGATGAAATTGGCTTTCATTCATTACATGTAATAAATCACGATTTATTTCACGCTTTTCCTTTAAGTCAAAAATACCAACAATGCCACACATATTATTGTTCCCTATTATTAATTAACGAGTCATATACCTCAGTATATTGTTTTACCATCGCTTGTATTGAGAAATTATCCTGCACTCTTTTATACCCATTATGACCAAACTGTTGCCGTTTTTCTTGCTCTAAAACCAATTTAAGCAAAGCTTGTTTCATTGCTTCCGGATTTGAATGAGGGACTAAAAAACCAGTTTCACCCTCGTTAACCAACTCGGGAGTTCCCCCAACATCAGTTGCCACGACAGGTAATCCCGTTGCCATTGCTTCTAAAATAGTATTAGAAATACCTTCCGCTTGTGAAGGCAAAACAAAAACATCAAGCGAACGCAATAATTCGGCAATATCTTCACGAGCTCCAGGTAACCAGGCATACTGTTGTAATTGGTGCTTTTCAAGTAACTCAATGGCATCTTGCCTAAGAGGCCCATCACCTATTAACAGTAAATAAATCTTTCCAAGTAAGTCAGCATTGGATTCTAGTAAAGAAATAAAAGCACTCACTAATGTGATCTGATCTTTTACACCATGCATTCTCCCCACCGTTCCGATATAAATATTATCTTCAGCAGAGGGTAGTGGACAGTCGTCTATTAATTGTCGATTATTTTCTGGAAAAAATTTACTGGTATCAACACCATTACAAATCCTATGTATTTTATTGGCAGGAACCTTTACTTTTTCAAGCAAATAACTTTGTAAATGTAGGGATAGAGGGATAAACACCTTAATAAAATAACTTAATAACTGCCTGAGTCGTTGATACTTCTTGTTATTACCTTCGGGATCAAAGACATCCCAGCCATGCTCACCCTGCACTCTGTATTTTACACCTGCCAGGAATGCAGGCACTTGATATTCAATAGTTCCCAGGTTTCTGGTATGGACAATATCAACCTGATATTTTTTCAGTATGTGATAAAACCTGATAAAAGAGGACCAATCCTGCCCATCTCTTTTCTCCAGATCAATAATTTCCACATCTTTACGCTTTAATCGATCCCTAAATTCCGTACTGCCTTTAAGACAAATAATGATATGTCTATATTTATCCACTGGCATTTGGTTAATTAAATTAATCAAGCCGTTTTCTAGACCACCAATCCCTAATCTATAGATAACATGTGCAATAAGAGGTGGCTGATTTTTTTTCATACTTCGTTTTTGTTTATTAGGCAGACGTTACAACACTGCCATTAAGTTAAGAAAAATTTAAATAGTAAACAATATCTTATATCGTAGGTTGGATAAGATTTTTTATTGCGAAGCATTAAAAAACGTCATCCGACATGCTTAATTATCCAGGATGTCGGATTTCGTTATCTGCGCTGCGCTAGATAAGCTCATCCAACCTACGCGTAATGCATTAATTATAAAATAATAAGCTCTTAACTTAATGGCAGTGATTCGTTACAAGGAAAAGCAACTAATCAAAATCTCCTCAACCAACCCTCACAATTAAGAGAGGGCTTTTAAGAGCAGTGGTCATTACGTAATATGACTCTGAACAAAAAACAAGTTGCTCATTTTCTACAGCTTATCTTTTGGAAGTGAGGCTTTAGCCTCGCCTGAATCGTGCGAGGCTAAAGCCTCACTTCCTTTTTGTAAAATTA
>Ga0209184_1001801_pt1 | contig 12504 bp, 14 predicted proteins | sample EN8Hudsemesocosm_2_FD_184627 | JGI IMG/M metagenome (GOLD analysis project Ga0209184, IMG submission 184627) | Methane-oxidizing microbial communities from mesocosms in the Hudson Canyon - EN8C Hudson Canyon (SPAdes) (version 2) | ecosystem: Environmental > Aquatic > Marine > Cold seeps | place... | reverse complement strand
TATTCATGTGATCATTGGTAGGAACCGTCGCTTCGATGATTGCTTTCTCTTCACTCAGCTTCGCTAAGTCATTATCTTCCTGGCGCACGGTGAATAACTGATTGAGCTGACGTCTACGCAGTGGTAAAGCTTCATCAGATTGCTGGCGGGCTAATCGTTGCGCTTGAGCTTGCTTAATTTGTGAATAAATATCAGTACTTTGATCTTCATTGCGATAATGGTAACGATCACTATTTGGATCGGCTAAACGATCAATAAAGCCGGCGCTACTAGCACGAGCACGAGATACCAATGATGCGGTAAAATCGTAGCCCCCATTACTGATATACGCCATCGGTAAGCTTGGATTTTTACTTGCGGCAAATAATGCGGCTAAGCTAGGGTAACCCATTTCTAAGTTACCACTCCAAGTCGCACGATTACCTGAACTGTGGTTGTTGGTGCCATTATCCACACCATTAATCACGGTCAGTTTATCGTGATAAGTGGTAAAAAAATTCTGGTACTGATTATCAACACGCTCAGTGGTTGCATCATTATTATTGATTCTTGGAGTATCACTCCAAGTCATACCAGAGGTCGCATTTCTTTTGGTTTCCGTATTGATGGCTACTGAATTTATTGAGCCTTCATTACGAGCGTCAGGGCGCTCGGCTAAATACTGGCTAAGGTTCCCTTTAGGATCACAAAGTGAAGTTGGATCCCAGCCACCACCGGCATTCACGATCACCAAAAAATGATCCGGTGCCGCGGCATGAGCCTTAGAGGCTGTTAATGGAAGACTGGCTGTCATTCCAGTCGCTGCAAGCATTTGTATAAAGTCACGACGTTTCATGGCAGTCTCCTTATTCGTAAATATAACGGTAGTCAGATAGAAGGTAAGTAATTACCGACATCCATGAACGGATTACGTAGTTTTCATCACGGTCAATTCTTAGTTCGCTATCTAAACCTTGATCGTTATTTTCTCTGTCCCAGCGAGCACGACAAGTCCATTCTAGATACGTTGAAGGCTCGGGTTCAAAATCATCTGGGTTAGCCAGCATATTATTACCTGCTTGCCAGGTGGATAAGAACAACTGATACGTGGCTTCAATTTCTGCATGGGTAAGAGGTAAGTTTTCACTTAATAGCGTGCTATGAAGATATTGAATGTTCTTTTTAATTGCTTCGATATTTGAAGTCAGTTCAAACCCGTCAGCGTCATAAGGTTGGATACCAGGGCTAACAAACTTGAATAAGCGACGTTCGTTAACGGTGGGTGATCTTGGCTTAGTAAAGTCAAAGGCAGTTGCTCGGCAAGCCATTTCTACAGCCATGCGTTCTTGCATGGCAACCATCAACCCACTCGGTTCGTGAATACGGTCAATAACAGAATCAGAATCTATACCACCAAACATGATACGGTTGTCTTGATCGTTTGCACGCAGTTCATACCAATCAAAGCCTAACGTAGCTTTGAGTTTTCTTTGCAGCATTTCAGGGCTTAAAAGACGAGTAGAGCCAATATGACTGGATGCTACAACCTTGTTGCTATCAACGGTATTGGCGCGATAATAAGGGCTCAATAATAAACCGGTAATTGCGGTTTTAACATTCCAATTATCTTCGGCCATAGCTTGGCCAATATTGGATAAAATACTTCTTTGGGCGTTGAAAGCCGTTACAACATCAGCATCAGCATTATCACCAGGAGCATCTAATAAGTCTTGGCCAATGATGCCTTTATATAGGTGGCGTGTAATGGCGCGCATGTAGCGGGGATCTTGCGCTATTTCAGCACCGAGCCACTGCAACATATTATCAATGGCACTAGTGCCTCCAGAAAGGGGAAGTACTTTTCCTGCAATACCTGGAGGCTCAATACCAGCGCCTTTCCATGAACTGTTGTCTGTAGTACTTAATATACGACGACCTCTGTCATTCCAGTGTTGGAAAGTTGATGCTACTGGATCCATCACAGCATGGCAGGTATAGCATGCTGGATTGTCTAAGGTCGGATGGCTACTGGTTGTATCAATGGCGTCTTCTGGACGAGAGCCTTCAATTTCTAAAATATCGGTATCCAAAAACTTGTCGTAAACCACATAAGAGCGGTGACGATTACGATTGGTATTAGTGGTAGGGAAGCGATTAAGAAACATTGCAGAAGTCATGATTCCAGCGTGAGGAATTCCTGCAATTTTTGCTGGCTTAAAATCGTAAGGGTCGTAACGCACCGTCGCGTCTGAATAACCTGAGTAGTATGCCTCACAAGGTGCTTCTTCATCACTTAGCTCGGTAAATTCTGCTTCAGAATTAGTTAGCTCGGCGTCGTAGACTTTCTGACTATACCAATTCACCATTGTATAGTCGGCTGTGACGAGTTCAGTGATAGGGCGATTATTACGAACAATATAGTTAATGAGCTCTAAGCCTTCACGAGCGACGGCATCGTTGGCAAAAATGTTGGCACAGCCACGATTATCATCATCAATATTATCTTGTGGGATGTTCTCTACAATATCGCGATCTAGGTTAGGATACGCAGTGTCATACCAGTTTCTATTAGGGTAATCATCACGATCCAGTAGATTAAGAGCACCATTGAACTGATTTACTCTTAAATACTTGTCGGTTAAGAACACATCATTGAAAATTTCAGTTAAACGTACATAAAATTCATCTTCGTTCATGACTCTGGCCATCACTGTACTAAAGCCAGCTTCTCCTTCGTTGACCACTTCTGTTATTTCAGCATCAGTAGGAAGACGACCTGCAAGTTGAACCGTCGCATTTCTCAAGGTATCGGTTAGTGGAAGTGCAGATACCCCATCTAAGCTCGTTGTTGCTTGATGCAGTGATAAACCATTAAAGGCATACATGATGTATTCAGCGACATCATTCGCACACTGGCCATTACAGTCAGTTACTTCGGCATTTTTGCCGATTGGCATCGTTAAAGATATTTCTTCTGCGAGGGCTGAAATAGTTGAGCAAGTGGCACAAGCTACAAGCGGTGTACCAATTTCAGTTCCATTACCTTCTACTCCATGACAACCTGCGCATTGCTGGCCATAAAGCCTGGCACCTTCAGCGTTGTAATTGCCAAAATCTAAATTGGTCTGTACGGATGCACCGCCGACATCACCACCATATTCCTGTTGGCAGCCTGCCAGCGCTGACAGAAAGCATATTATTGCTAATAAGCGGAAAGTATTCATTGGGAGTACCTGATTTCAATATTAGAGTTATAAAGTACCTAATAGTGTGGCTGATGTATGCTAATTGCGTCACGTAAAAAGGGAAGGAATGGTTTGTTTTTGTGACGAAGTGTAACTCACTGCTTTTAGGGCTAACTTAAGTACTAGATGCCCTCAGTTTTAGGGCTTCAGAGTAATGAATTTGCATGGGGCTTTTGAAGTACCTAGCCATGCTTAAAATGAATACCTGTCTATACTAACAATCTATGTGCAGATAAAAAGAAGGTATCGACAGTTGCAATATTTTTTAGGGATTTGTTTGTTACTCAATATTTCTTTGGTTTCAGCGATTGAGTCGGTTGAGATCGGACGTTTAATGCAAGGGTATTCTTTGAACGATCATGTTGAGTACTTTATTGACGATAAAGGTGAGTTGAATGCTGAGCAGCTAATAGATCCTCTACAAAAATGGAATATTCATGATAAGGAAACCCTGTCATTTGGTTATAGCAGCGCTGTATTTTGGTTTCGCTTTAAAATTTCAAATTCATCCATCGAAGATGTATCTCACCTATTAGAGATCGCTTATCCAGTATTAGATGATATTAAAATATTTGTGTATGACGAAGCTGGCGAATTACTTAATCAATATGCTTTTGGTGATAAGCGTCCTTTTAAGGAGCGATTAGTACAGCATCGAAATTTTCTAGTGCCCTTGAGTATTAATCCAGACAAAGAGCAGCTTTGGTTAATTAGAGTTGAAACGTCTAGTGCCATGCAGCTACCAATGACGCTTTGGCCTGAGCGTGATTTCTTTATACAAGATCAGTCACGCTTGATGGGGCTAGGGCTATATTATGGAATCATGCTGATTATGGCTTTGTATAATTTATTCGTATTCTTTTCTGTTAGAGAAAAAGATTATTTATATTATGTGTTTTATGTTGTTTCAATGGCAGGGTTTTTAGCCAGTTTACAAGGCTTAAGTTTTCAATATATTTGGCCTACTGCGACAGTATGGAATGATAGTGTAATCATTGTTATGTTGTCGGGAATTGTATTTTTTACCAGCATATTTACGCGAAATTTTATGAATCTTAGAGAGTATAATAAGATTCTGAATAATCTTTTTGGTCTTGTTATTTTTGCTTCTGCTCTAACTGTTTTAATGGTTAACTTTATTCCCTATTATTTATTAATAAAAGCACTGATTGGCCTAGCCGTAGTCGGTATTAGCTTGGTTATGTATACCGGAATATTACGCTGGAATCAGGGTTTTAGTGGCGCACGTTATTTTACCATCGCATGGTCATCTATGCTGTTGGGCGGAGTTATTCTAGCACTCAATAAATTCAATATTATTCCAAGAAATGGTTTCACTGAAAATGCGGTTCAGCTAGGCTCTGCAATAGAAGTTATTTTATTGTCTTTCGCTTTGGCTGATCGATTACATCAAGAGAAACGTGAGCGTTACGAAGCACAGGTTCAAACATTGGAACTTGAACGTATTGCTAATAGCGCACAAACGGAAGCATTAGAGCAAGAGCGCTATGCACGCATTGCTCAGGAGAGAGCACTGATACATGAGCGTGAGGCGCGCGAAGCTCAAGATCGAGCGCTAGAAATACAACGTAAAGCGAATGAAACCTTAGAAGACAAGGTAAAAGAACGCACGAATGAATTAGAGAATGTTAATCATAAACTAGCTGAGTTAAGTACGACTGATGCTTTGACAGGTGTTCGTAATCGCCGCTACTTTGATCAAATGTTAGAGCGTGAATTCAATCGTGCACGACGAGAGCGCGAGCAACTGTCGATTCTAATGTTAGATATTGATTTTTTTAAGCGGGTTAATGATGATTATGGCCATCAGGTCGGTGATGATGCTTTAAGGCAAGTATCGAAGGTGTTACGAAAAATTATTCATCGAACAACCGATTTAATAGCACGCTACGGTGGAGAAGAGTTCGCCATCATACTGCCGAATACTGATGTCTCGGGTGCTTACCTAGTTGCGGAAAAAATACGCGAGAATATTGCTGAACAGAAATTGAAGGCTGATGGAATTGAATTCTCTATTTCAGTATCAATAGGCCTTATGGGGGATGAGCCGAGCAGCGGTGATAGTTCAGACTATTGGCTAAAAGAAGCTGACGATGCCTTGTATAAAGCAAAAGATGAAGGTCGTAATAAGGTGGTATTGGCCAGCTCTTGTTCAACGAAAAACTCATGATTTGAGTTTGATAAGTCTTCTAGGCAATACCTTCGACATGTCATCGTAGGATAAAATTAGTTACGCATAATTGGAGTGAGTAAAAACGAAAAGACATATCCTAGAGCCCATAGCATAACCAGTAAGGATGTTTGGCTAAGTTGTAAATTAAGTCGTTTGCCTGTCCGCTTCCTTATTAGCCAACATAATCCAAGATGCAGTGGAAATAATGCAGTATTCAGCCAAGGTAGATAAGGGTTGAAAGGAATAGAAATAAAAGGAAGCAGTAATAATACGCTGTATAGCATACGGCTTTTAATGGGGCCTAAGTGCAATGCGAGTGTTTTCTTTCCGGCTAGGCTATCAGTTGAGATGTCTCGAATATTATTGACTAGCATAATAGCGGCAATCAATACGCCAATCTCACTAGCAGGAAAGAATAGCCTCCAGTTAAAGTGTGACGTTTGTAGGTAATAGCTTGCCATGACACCTAGCCAGCCAAAAAACAAAAATACTGCAATTTCACCTAAAGCATTTGAAGCTAAAGGCTTTTTACCGCCGCTGTATGTGTACACTCCCGCTAGAGATATAAGGCCGAGGAAAAAGAATAGCCAGCCCCCTTTAAGTATCAGAACCAAACCTGTAATAACCGCGATGCTGCTGGTGATAAATAGGGCCGTCAATAATTGTTGGCTGCTGATTAAACCTGCCTGACTCGCACGTAACGGACCCAAGCGTGCGGAGCTATCAATACCTGATTTGTTATCAAAGTAGTCATTGGCGAGGTTGACGGATATTTGTAAAAAGCAGCAGCAGAGCAAGCAAAGAAGTGCAATGCTCATATCTAAACCATCGGTGTATTGGTAGAGTTCTATGTCACGCGCCGCTAATAATTGGCCGAGTAAAATTACGGCAATGGATACCACTAATGTCTTAGGTCGAGCGCTAATCACAAGGGCTTTTAGTAAGGTCATGAATTATTAATCGAGAGTAAGGTATAATATTTTCTTTATAACATTTTTTGAATATCAGCTGGGGATGCAATGAGAGTGTTTTTTTATTACCTTGTACGATCCCCATTGAAATTGGCTCGTGTTGGGCATAAACGAGGCAAACGTCGTATTCGACGAGATTTGTTAGCGATCAAGCAAGCTTTGGCTCAAGAAAAAGAAGAGACACGAGAAATGCTAGCGATCTATCGGAAGTTTACTCAAGGTGATGCGAGTGATGCCGAGATGAAAGTTGCTAACGAGCAATTAGTCGATGTGGTTAAAGGACTAGGTATAGGCGTATTTGCAGCTTTGCCGTTTGCGCCGATTACGATTCCTTTCATCATAAAACTGGGCAAACGATTTGGCATTGAAGTATTGCCCAGCGCATTCTATGAAAAAGATAAAGACGTCTCATAGAAGAGACGAGCGATTAAGAACTAGCTTAGTGATCAGTAGGAATACTGTTTAGGTATACGATCTTAGGTGTAAAACTTCGATAACAGATCTATTTTATGAAAATCAGGCCATTGTCCTTGGGCCGGTTCGCACTGAAATGTCATGACTTGTTCTTGCCAGCTAAAGGACAATGAAAAAGCATGTAGGTAGCAACGATCGGCCTCTGCGCCTTTATAACGTTTATCCCCTAAAATCGCACAGCCTAAGCTTTTTAAAGCAACGCGTATTTGGTGTGTCTTGCCGGTTTTAGGTACGACGAGATATAAACGCTTAGCGAACCCCTCATCAGTTACCAAGGCGGTAGAGGTGAAATAGGTCGATGCAGGATTTTTTTGATCTCTGGTTAATAACCAGCTGCCATTACGGCCTTTTTCCATATCGCCTTTAACCCAGCCTTGCTTCTTCTTTGGCTTACCGAGAGCAATGGCTAAATAATGTTTTTCTACCTTGTGCTGGCTGAACAATTGGCCAAACTCTGCAGCTGCGGCGGCACTTTTAGCAAAAATCACCAGGCCAGATGTGGCTTTATCTAAGCGATGGACAGGCCAAAGCTTGATTGTTTTAGCTTCTATTTTACTAATTTCGGCCAGAGCGACTTGCAGCAAGCTAGGAATACTTAGATCCCCTTGTTCATGCTGCATGCTGATTCCTGAGGGTTTATTCACAATGATCCAATCAGCATGATTATGAATAATAGGAATCGGCTGCTCAATAACCTGAGAGCATTCCATTAACGATTTTGCTCTTCTAAAATCGCTAATAAACGGCGGACAAGGGCTTCAAACGTTTGTGCTTCTTCATTGCCTTTGCTGGCATTAAAGCTGTACATCAAGCGCTCAATTTCTTCTTTTGACATGTATTGAACGGCGACGGGATTGATCATAATGTGTCTTCTCTTCTAAAAACTCTATTGTCACTCGATAGGCTATTGATTAGCTCTGCCCAACGGCTGCGCATTGTATCTGAATGTCTTGATAAAGGAAGCAGGATAAGAACGCTTGTAACAAATAACAACAGCAACTTCTGTGTAATAAGCGATACTGATAAAAACGCTAATAAAACAGTGAGGACGTCGTGAGAAAATCACTACCGATGTTTGTTATCTTATGTCTGTTGTTCAGCTTTCCTTCTATCGCTTTGGAGGTCGCTCTTAATAATGGTCTAGTCAGCCCTGCATTGGATGCCAAACAAGCCTATAGTAAAGGAAATTTAGATTTGGTTGGTATTCAGCTAGCTGATGGGATTATTTTGCCTGGCATTAGGCCAGAGCAGGAGAAGAAAGTACGAAAGCGGCATCGAATACGCGCTTTGAACCGTCATTTTAGAACATTGAGTGGTGCCGCTCAGGATGCTCGGGAGCTTTATAGTCTGAAACGCTATGCAAATCGATATAACCTCACAATGATGAAGCTGATTAAATCAAAAAAGCTTGAACAACAGCAGCGGTATCGGTATTAATAGCGCTTAATTTTAAGCTACTCCTATTGGCAGGGTAACTAACATATGAAAAGCACTAGTATATGATCTGTCGCCTGAGCTGTGGGGCTTGTTGTATCGCCCCATCAATAAGCTCACCTATTCCTGGCATGCCCAATGGCAAAGCGGCTGGTCAGCGCTGTATTCAGCTGGATGATAACAATCTTTGCTTATTGTTCGGACAGCCAGAAAGGCCAGCAGTATGTTCTGCTTTTGGTGCCGAAGAATGGGTCTGTGGAGAAACGAACGCACAGGCAATGCTTATTCTTACCGATTTAGAAAAGAATACTCACTAGTACGATTCTAGGTTTTCCTTATGTATAAACTTGTATTTTATGTTCCCGAAGATCACGCTGAAGCTGTAAAAGCCGCCGTGTTCAAAGCTGACGCGGGGAAAATTGGCAATTATGATCAGTGTTGCTGGCAAGTGTTAGGGCAAGGTCAGTTTAGGCCCTTGTCTGGATCTCAGCCTTTTATAGGTGATGCGCCTATCGCTGAGGGAAAAGAGAGGGTTGAACAGGTTAGCGAGTATCGGATAGAAATGGTCTGTAGCGATGAGTTTATTAAAGCAGCAGTATCAGCATTAAAAGCGGCTCATCCTTATGAAGAACCTGCTTATGATGTGAGCCAGCTTGCCGAGTTTTGACCTTAAGTAATTAAAGCTTCAATTTATTCTTTTCAGGAATGTCAAAAACGTGGGTAGGAAAGGGTGTATTTTGATCCTTGTTATTGGTGTGCTGGCGATCAGTAAAATAGCGTCTTAATGTGGTACTTATCGTAGGAAAGGCCAGCTCTTTCCATGGGATGTCAGCTTCATCGAACAATTGAACCTCAAGGCTTTCGGGCCCACTAGAAAAATTCAAATCTGCCAGCTCGCCATGAAAGAATATATGCACCTGGCTAATATGTGGCACCGCAATCATTGTATATAAATGTGGATTCAGTATACGTGCATTGGCTTCTTCTAATGTTTCTCGCAATGCGCCTTCTTCGGTTGTCTCGCCGTTTTCCATAAAGCCAGCGGGCAGTGTCCAATAGCCTTTTCTAGGCTCAATAGCGCGTTTACAAAGCAAAACTTGGCCTTGGTATGTAGGCAGCGTGCCTGCAATGATGCGTGGATTTTGATAGTGGATAATATCGCAATGAAGGCAAGTATAGCGCTGACGGTTATCACCTTCCGGCACGAGTAGGCTAATTGGCTTGGCGCATTCTGAGCAGAACTTCATGATAATGTCCGTTGTACTGAGGATGAAATGTTGTTGCAAAAAAGTGATTGTCCACTTTTCTAGTATAGCGAGGAATAAAAGAAAAAACCCATCTTAACGTGGGCTTAAAATGCAAACGGTGAGAATGCAGAAGGAGGTTTTGAACGTTACTCAGGCAACGCGGTTGGAAAGGGGATTATTGCCGCTAAAGTTTGTTGGCTGTCATGAAATCTGGGTTCGTTTTGATGCGAGTCTTTGATCACGTCTTGCAAGTTAGCAAGACCATCGTGCATCATTTTTGAAATGCGTACACAAGCAGAAACGGGATTACTTGCTTTCTCTCGCTCCATATCAATTTGAAACTGTAGGCCTCGTAAACGACGCTGAAATAACTTAGGGGCATTATTAATCGTTTCATCGACCCATATCTGTCGCAACTTTTCTAATTTATCGGGTTCATTTAGAGCTAAGTCCATTAATTCTTCAAAGCTGGGTAACATTGAACTCACTCCTATTTTAATAAATATGTGCAAAATTATGTAACTAGTCTACCGCGAAATTGTTCATTTTTTAATCTTGTAGAATGTTAGATAAATATGCTAAGCGCTTGAAAATACAGGGTTATTTCGGATGTCTGGTTAGACAGGTTGCCTAAGCTAGGGAGCAAAAATCGTTTAGAAACAGGATGTTAAGTAAATCTCCAAGTTTCATTAAGAGAAAAGTTTATAATGATTTAGAATTAACGCCTGTTCTTTAATGATATTTAAATATATGCATTTTTTAGTAAATTCATCGAGGATAGGTGAAAGGTTTGATCTAATGTGTGTTTTTTCTGTATTCCGAAGGGTATCAGCCGTAAAATAGTTTGATGACAAATCAGATACTCTTAAAGCAATTAATCAGTAGCGTGCAGCAGCATGACGCTCGTACTATCGATCAGCCCAGTTTTGCTCAGGCGGGAGTATTAATAGCGATTACTGATGAAGCGGAGCCGCATCTTATATTAACGCGACGTGCTGATCATCTTAATACCCACAGTGGCGAAGTCGCGTTTGCCGGTGGTAAGCGAGATGATACTGACCCTGATATTGTATTTACAGCATTGCGAGAGGCGCATGAAGAAATTGATCTCGCCGCGCAAGATGTCACGGTAATTGGTCCTCTTGATCAAGTGGTTTCGCGGTTTGGCTATGTGGTAACCCCTATTGTTGGCATCATTCCAGCGGATATAACCTTTACTGCAAATCTAGACGAGTTGGATGCCGTATTTAAGGTGCCGTTACGCTTCTTTCTTGAAACGGAGCCTCATGATTATTTTAAGGCCGGTAAAATTTCGATTCCCAGCTTTCATTATGAAGGTTTTCGAATTTGGGGATTAACGGCCATGATGATTACAGAAATGATGAATAATCACCTTGATGCCAATATTGCAATTCGGTTCTAAAACAAGAGTGCAATTCGCTTTTAAAGCAAGAGTGAAGTTCGGTTTTTAAAATACCTAAGAATCGATAACCTAAGAATAAGAGAGATAGAATGCTATACCAATTAGGCAAACGTAAACCCGTTATTGAAGGTGCACATTTTATTGCTGACAACGCGAGTATCATTGGCTCAGTGATTATTAAAGAGAATGCCAGTATTTGGTTTAATTGCACCATTCGCGGTGATAATGATGTGATAACTATTGGTGAAAATAGTAATGTGCAAGATGGTGCAGTATTGCATTCCGACCCAGGATTTAAGCTGACATTAGGGAAAGGCGTGACTGTGGGCCATAACGCCATGGTACATGGTTGTGAAGTCGGCGATTTCACCCTAATCGGAATTAACGCAGTGGTGCTTAATGGCGCTAAAATTGGTAAAAATTGTTTGATTGGTGCCAATACGTTTATACCTGAAAAAATGGAAATCCCAGACGGTTCGCTGGTGGTCGGTTCACCGGCGGTAATAAAACGACAACTGTCTGAGCAGCAACAGAAAATGTTGGAGTTAGGTGCGTACCATTATGTACAAAATGGTCAGCGTTATCAGAAAGAATTAACCGTTGTAAGTGTTGAAGATGTTTTGATGAGTGCTAGTGAGGCCTAAGGTTGAATACTTGCTAGTAAAAAGCGTACATTGTTTTTATTAACGGTATTCTATTTTAAATAGAACGATCCTATCTTTATTAGATAGAAGAAGGTTGGTTGTGAGCGAAGAAAATAAAGATGTTTCAGCCTTGGTTAAATCTCCATGTGTTCATATCTGCTGCCTAGACGAAAAAGATATTTGTTTAGGCTGTTATCGCAGTTGTGATGAGATTTGCAAATGGGGCGCTATGTCTAATGAAGAACGTAAAGATGTAATGAAAAAAGTAGCTGAGCGTGAAGATGCCAGTGGCAATGTAATGAAGTTTTAAAATAAAAATATTGAGAAATATATGACAACTTTAGGAACGCCATTCTCAACCTCGGCGACAAAAATATTATTGTGTGGTGCCGGTGAGCTGGGTAAAGAAGTAGCGATTGAATTTCAACGCTTGGGTTGTGAAGTGATTGCCCTTGATCGTTATGATAATGCGCCAGCGATGCAGGTTGCCGATCGTAGTTATACTTTGAGTATGCTTGATGGTGATGCGCTAGAAAAAATAATTAAAAACGAAAAGCCTGATTATATTATCCCTGAGATTGAAGCGATTGCGACGGAAACTCTAGCTGAGCTGGAACAGCAAGGGTTTAATGTTGTACCTTCGGCGCGAGCGACTCAACTAACGATGAATCGTGAAGGCATTCGACGTTTAGCCGCTGAGACATTAGGTATTCCAACATCGCCTTATATTTTTGCCGATAATAAAGAAGATTTTATTGCCGCCGTTAAAAAAATCCAAGTGCCTTGTGTGGTTAAGCCCATTATGAGTTCCTCGGGTAAAGGTCAGAGCACATTAAAGAGTTTCGATGAAATTGATGCCGCCTGGGATTATGCTCAAGAAGGTGGACGTGCCG
>Ga0209184_1001799_pt1 | contig 12531 bp, 8 predicted proteins | sample EN8Hudsemesocosm_2_FD_184627 | JGI IMG/M metagenome (GOLD analysis project Ga0209184, IMG submission 184627) | Methane-oxidizing microbial communities from mesocosms in the Hudson Canyon - EN8C Hudson Canyon (SPAdes) (version 2) | ecosystem: Environmental > Aquatic > Marine > Cold seeps | place... | reverse complement strand
GTTTCGAAGCGTTTTAATATTTCGTCAAAGTCGTCGCGTGCAACGAAGCTATGGTCACAGGGAACAGTGAGCGGGTTCGTTTTATTTAGACCCGCGTCGCTATCGTTAAGGCTATCGCTAATTTTCCATGCCTTGCCGTTGCGCATCGCACCGCCACCGCGAATAGCTGAGTAAAGTATTTCGTTTGTAGGGTCGTAGACAACGCCAATCTGAGGTGTGCCTTCTTGCGACACAAGCGCGATTGAAACGGAATAGCCGGGTTGAGAACGACTAAAGGCTAATGTTCCATCTAGAGGGTCGACGCACCAAAAGTAGTCCTTCGATAGACGCAGCCGATTGTCTTCGCTTTCTTCAGATAGCAGCGCTAGTTCGAACCGGTCTAAGGTGCTTTCGAGATGACTTAGAATCAGCGTTTCGCATTTTAGGTCGACCTCTGTGATAACTTGCGCGGCTAGACTATCGACTCCCGATTTGTAGCTCACACTGATGGCGTCTTTTTGCTCTTGTGAGTAGTGAGCGATTAACTGTCCCGCTGCTTTGGCTGCATTGATGGCTACTTGACTTAACTCGGCTAAGTCATCGTTGGTAAGTTTCATTCTAAGTTAAGCTCTGCAATAACGTTCTGTGTGATGCGCTCACTAAAAGCATGAATTTTCCAGTGATCAGGGCTCCACCCTTTTACGAATCGATGAAAATCGGCCCAAGCATAAGAATACAAAGGGCGCCATTCGGCCTCAACTTCACCTACGTCAATCGGGATAGAGTATTTTAGAAATGCCTGTTTAAGGTGATCAAAGTATTTATCCAGTAGTCTATCTGCGTGTTGCTCACATTCGCTTTCATCCAGGCAGCTGCCTATAAAGTATGCGATATCTTTTATTCCACAACCTCCGCCAACATATTGAAAGTCAACGGCGGCAGCGGAAAGCCCATCGGCTGAAAAACAGAAGTTAGCGAGTTTCGCGTCGCCATGCACAAAGGTTTGAAACTTGCAGTTATTGAGTATTGTGTCGATTTTGGGAGCCGCCAGCGCTAGCAATTTATCATCTAGTGCCTCGAGCTCATCTGGTCGGGTCGCCAAATGCCAGTATGTGCCGACGGGCCATAAATCTTTAGGTTCGCTACCCAGAAAACGAGTGTGAAAAAATGCTAGCCATTCTAAGCATGCATCCATTTGTTCGTGTGTGACATGTTCTAGCCGTCTAGGAAAACCATTGATATCTAAGTCTTCTAGAAAGATGAGGCATGTGTTCTCATTCTGCTCACTACCATAGCATTCGGGTACTCGACTGTACTGGTCACATCGTTGGGCATATTGCTGATACCAGCTTGTTTCGACTTGATATGACCGAACTTTTCGTTGGTGAGAGAGTGTTGTGTTCCAGCCTCTTGGGTGATCGACCTTATCAGGCAAACGTATATGTTTGACGATAACACTACTGTATTTTCCACCCTCTAAGGTATACCTGCGAATCTCTCCGTAGTCGCTCCATAGTGATTGCAGTAAATGGCTGTTAACAGCGCTTTTTGCGCCGCTTAATCGAATGATCTGCTGTTCAATGTGTTCATTCATGCAGTGAGTCGCGCTGGCTGAGTAAGTAAGAGTCTCGTTAGTACTTTACGCGCATTTGCAGAGAAATGAATAGCGCCGCAAAGATGCGGCGCTATTATAAGTCGAGTTATATGTCGAGATATATCGAGCAACACAAGAAAAGAAGTGCCTTCTGCTTACTATTCTATTAGTACTCTATCAGCACTCTAAAAGGTTCTTGGAGTCGGCGGTGTCGTTGAGTAATCGTAGAAACCAAGGCCGCTTTTTTTACCTATTTGTTCAGCAACAAAAAGTGTTTTTAACAGTGGTGGTGGCGTTAAGCGTGGTTCTTTGAATGTGTCATATAGATTCGACGACATGTGATAGACAATATCTAAGCCGATATAGTCTGCCAGTTCTAGCGGGCCCATTGGGTGATTGCATCCGAGCTTCATCGCGGTATCAATTTCAGCTACGCCAGACAGGCCTCGCTCACAGGAGCGAATGGCGTCAATAATGTAAGGCGTTAATAAGCGGTTAACGATAAACCCGGTTTCGTCTTTGACGACGACGGGAGTTTTTCCAATGCTGTTAATCCATTCGACTAGGCCGTCTACCGTTTCTTGTTGGGTGTGCAGGGTAGGAATAACTTCAACCAGCTTCATCACTGTGGCTGGGTTAAAAAAGTGCAACCCGACTAGGCGCTCTTTTCGGGTGACTGCTGTTGATAGCTCTGTTATTCCGAGTGTCGAGGTGTTGGATGCGAGAATGGTGTGGTCGTTAACGATTGACTCGAGCTGCGAGAAGATTTCTTGTTTTTTATCCATCTCTTCCACGATCGATTCGATCACTAAATCGCAGTTTCTCAATGCATGAAGATCGACCGTGATCGTCATCAATGAAAGGGTATTTGACCTTTGTTCTTCAGTGATTTTTTCTCGATCAACTAGGCGCTGAAGACTCTTCTCAACTTGCGTTTGCTTTGTGCTGACATCGCCGCCGGTCATTTTGACCGAGATGGTTTTAATGCCTTGCTGAGCCAGTAATTGGGCCATGCCTAGACCCATTTGTCCGGTACCGACGATACCGACTTGTTTAATGTTCATGTGCGCTCCTTGAATTATTATTTTTTTATGTGCTTGTTGTCTTGATGGTCTTCTCTGATGACACCGCGGAGACTGCTGGGTGGCAAACAGTGAAAAGGCTTGTTAGGTTTTCCCGCCTTATCGTGATCTAGATTTTACTGGGGGGAGATGTGATGGCAATGTCTTTGGCGATATTTGGCTGTTAATGCACTTAACTGTGCGCTAAGTCATTTTTTATCGAGCGTGGCGTTCATTGCTTTAATGACAGCTGTCGCGGCTTCAAAAGGTGTCGCTGTATCTTGTGCTACCTCATGCCTTGCCTGAGCGAGTCTAATTTGCGCTTCGCTATGCTTCTTGAGCTGGTCGAGCAGCATTTCCCGTATCAATGCATCCAACCAGCGCTGGTTTTGCCCGTCCCGTTTATGTTGGAAGTAGCCGCTTAAGGTTGTTTGCTGTTGATAGTCTTCGATCATCATCCAAATGCTATCGATGTGCTCGTTATGTAAGGCGGAGCACGTTTTTACTGTTGGCTGCCAAGGGCCATCATTTTGAAGGAGATGCAGCGCATTGGTGTAGTGGTTTTGTGTTTGCTGTGCCGCTTTCGAAAAGTCCCCATCTGCCTTGTTGATGACTAGGGCGTCGGCGAGTTCCATGATGCCGCGCTTAATGCCCTGCAATTCATCACCGGCGTTGGGTAGCATTAGCACCAGAAAGAAATCGACCATTGAGGCGACTTCATATTCTGACTGACCAACACCGACGGTTTCGACGAGAATGACGTCGTAGCCACCTGCTTCGCACAGCAACATGCTTTCACGTGTTTTTTGAGCGACGCCGCCGAGCGACCCTTCTGAAGGAGATGGGCGAATGAACGCTGCGTCACTGCGCGATAGCTCTTCCATTCGTGTTTTGTCGCCTAGAATGCTGCCTCCTTTTAATGGAGAGCTGGGGTCGACAGCTAACACGGCTACTTTGTGGCCTTGTTGAATAAGGTGGAGGCCAAGTGCTTCGATAAAAGTAGATTTCCCCACGCCTGGCACGCCAGTAATGCCTACTCGAATACTTTTGCCAGTGCGCGGCAATAGCTCGTTGAGCAGAGACTGCGCCTCTATATGATGTTGAGGGAGCTTGCTCTCGACTAAGGTAATCGCTTTCGCTAAGGCGCGGCGATTGCCGAGTAACAGCGCTTGTGCGTCAATCACGAATCGAAGCTCTCCTTGTAGTCACAAATATAGAGTTTTCCCGGCGCTTGTGATCGCAAAGGGGTCCACTCGACGTGGGTTATTTAATTGCTGCTAACACTTGTTTTGCCGAGTCGGTAATTTTAGTGCCTGGGCCAAAAATTCCTTTTACGCCGGCCTGAACAAGGTAGTCATAGTCTTGTTTAGGAATGACGCCGCCTGCGACCACAGCAATGTCCTCAGCACCTTGAGCTTTAAGTGCCTCAATCAAGGCAGGAACTAGGGTTTTGTGCCCCGCCGCTTGCGAGCTGACGCCCACGACATGAACATCGTTTTCAATGGCTTGTTTAGCCACCTCTTCAGGGGTAGAGAACATTGGTGATAGATCGATATCAAAGCCTACATCAGCAAAGGCTGTGGCGATCACTTTTGCGCCGCGATCATGGCCATCTTGTCCCATTTTACAGACTAACATTCGTGGGCGTCGGCCGTGTGATGTCTCAAATTCGCTAATGTCTTTTTGTAGTGCCTGCCATTGTTCGTCATCTTGGTAGGGGGCGCCATAAACGCCGCTAATCGTGCGAGACTGCGCTTGATAGCGGCCGAACTCACTTTCCATTGCGTCAGAAATTTCACCAACAGTGGCTCGAAGTCTCGCGGCATCGATACTCAACGCAAGAAGGTTTCCTGTGCCGCTAGCCGCCGCATCAGTGATGGCAGACAGTGCTGACTTGACGGCCTCATTGTCGCGCTTTTCACGGAGAGCCTTAAGGCCTGCGATTTGTGATTCACGCACAGCGACATTATCTACTTCTAAGATGTCGAGATCGTCTTCTTTTTCCAGCTGATATTTATTAACGCCGACGATGACATCTTCGCCACGGTCTATACGAGCTTGTTTCTTTGCAGCACTTTCTTCAATGCGTAGTTTCGGTAGTCCCGCTTCGATAGCCTTAGCCATGCCACCTTCAGACTCGATTTCTTCGATCAGTGCCCATGCTTTGTCTGCGAGTTGTTGCGTAAGGCTCTCCATCATATAAGAGCCACCCCAAGGGTCGGCCACTTGGGGGATGCCCGTTTCTTCCTGAATAATAATTTGAGTATTTCGAGCGATACGCGCAGAAAACTCGGTTGGCAGCGCAACCGCTTCATCTAAAGCGTTGGTATGTAGTGACTGTGTGCCACCAAAAACAGCGGCCATCGCTTCGATGGTCGTTCGCACAACGTTGTTGTAAGGGTCTTGTTCGGTGAGCGACCAGCCTGACGTTTGCGAGTGTGTGCGCAGCATCGAGGACTTAGGATTTTTCGGATTGAACTCTGCCATGATTCGGTTCCACAGCAAACGGCCTGCACGCAGTTTGGCAATCTCCATGTAAAAGTTCATGCCGATGCCCCAAAAGAATGACAGGCGAGGCGCAAAAGCGTCGACATCGAGACCGGCATTGATTGCCGTGCGGACATACTCCCTGCCGTCGCTAAGGGTATAAGCCAGTTCTAAGGCCGCATCGGCACCGGCTTCTTGTATGTGATAGCCCGAGATAGAAATACTGTTAAAGCGGGGCATCTTTTCCGAGGTGTAGCCGATAATGTCGCCAATAATTTTCATTGAGGGGGTTGGCGGATAGATATACGTATTGCGGACCATAAACTCTTTCAGAATGTCGTTCTGAATGGTGCCGGCTAGCTTCTCTTGGCTAACGCCCTGTTCTTCAGCCGCGACAATATAACTGGCGAGAACTGGCAGAACGGCGCCATTCATTGTCATTGAGACGGAAACTTTATCGAGCGGAATGCCGTCGAACAGTACTTTCATGTCTTCAACTGAGTCGATCGCTACGCCTGCTTTACCGACGTCCCCGGTGACACGCGGATGGTCCGAGTCGTAGCCGCGATGTGTTGCTAGATCAAATGCGACTGAAATGCCTTGTGCACCTGCGGCAAGGTTTTTTCGGTAAAAGGCATTGGACTCTTCTGCGGTTGAAAATCCGGCATATTGACGAATCGTCCAGGGACGCCCTGCATACATGGTGGCCATCGGGCCGCGAACATAAGGGGCCATGCCCGGTAGGCTGTCTGTATTGGGTAAGTCCTTCGTATCTTCTTGGGTGTACAGGACTTTAACAGGCACGCCTTCTGGCGTGTGCCAGTCCATATCTTGTGGACTAACGCCCTTCATTTGTTTGGTCGCTAACGCCGCCCATTCAGAAAGATTTGGTTTTGAACTGTCTGTCATACCCTTGCCTTTTTCGAAGCCGTCGACATGCGTCAAACGGGTGTCATCATCGTGTGCTTATCTGCAGCTCTAAAATCGTTATTGATTCACTGTCGCAGAACGATTTTAGTGGTCCATTGGTTGATTAATTTCAACTAATACGCCGTCGCAACTTTTAGGGTGAATAAAAATAACTTTGCAGTTGTGAGCGCCCGGTGTTGGCGCGTCAGATAAAAATTGGTAGCCCTTTGCTTTTAGTCGCTCAACGTCAGCTTCGATATCGTCACTGCTAAAGCACAAGTGATGTATGCCGCCGCCTTTTTTGTCGAGGTACTTTTGAACAGGGCCTTCGCCATTTAAGGGGTGCACGAGCTCAATATTGCTTTTTTCTATCGGTAGAAACGCTGCACTGGTTTTTGCTTCGACAACGTCTTCACGGCCTTTTAGTTCTAAGCCAAAATCTTCAGCAAATCGTTCAATGGCCTTATCGAGGTCTGGAACGGCAATGGCGATGTGGTCTAGTCCTGTAATCATGTTAACTCTCTTATTTGGCTGTTCGGTTCTTTCTTTTAGTCGCTTTTACTAGTTTTAATGTGCAAGGCAGCGATAGGTTACGCAACTGCTTAGCCGCAGGCGCATAACCCATGCTTAGGCGACTTAGTTAAGCTTAGCGATAAACGCATCGGTTGCTTTCTGTTTGCGCAGTGCCGCCTCTTCATCCGTTTCCGTTTCCATTTTTTCGTCAGGCTTGATCTTAAAGATAGGTTGGCCTTTCTTGATGATCGTGCCGTCGCCTTCTACCAGTACTTTTTCAATGATGCCTGAAAAAGGAGCTTTGATTTTGTTGAACATTTTCATGACTTCCACAATGTAGAGCGCTTGCCCTGCTTCAAAGTGGTCGCCAGCTTCAACAAACGGTGGCGCATCTGGCGATTCGCATGAGTAGAACATACCACCTGACGAAGCGAGTATCTCGTCGCTTTTGGCAACCGGCGGCGGCACCAAAACTTTCGCCATGGAGGCTTGTAAGGTTTCTTGCGTTAGGTTGTCGGGAATCGTAATGCTTAGGTCTTTATTGACACATAAATCAAAGTACGCGGTGTGATGCGCAACGCTTGGTAGCAACAATAGAATGTCATTGCCAAGCTGATAACCTGCGTGCGCGGCTTGGACGTCCAGCCAGCTAGCGGCATCAAAGCCTTTGGGTGCTTTTTTGCTTGCCAGCTTTTTGCATAGATCTTGGAAATCGGCACTTGGCAGACGATCTTCCAATGTTGCATAGAAGCTTAAGGCGTCGCCTAGTACTTGATGATCATGGTCCCAGATCATGCTGGCCGGCGGATTCTCTTCGCAGTAGTTCATATTCAAATAATGGTAGGTGTCGGCGAGTACTTGTATGGGGTTCTTTTGCCATGACACAGCGCCACTTTTTGCAATGGAAAAGCTGCTTTGATGAAGGCTTAGCCAGCCTGCGAGAATGTGAGGTTCGCTAAACAGCTGCTTGATAGGTCGTGTTAGCAGCAACTGTTTGCGGCTAAGAATTTTTTTGGTGTCTGCTGCTTCTTCTTTGTTCGCTTTGCCGACCGCCGCTTGGCTAAGCGACTGATAGGCATAGTCGACATCTAAATTGTTTGCTTGCTGTTTTAGCAAGCCCACCGCGGTCAGGTAGGGCACGATAAAGCGAGTGGTTGGACGTGCATTGATATTGTTGCCGATAAACCAATTCACCAGTCCGTAATGGAATTGCAGGTTGGTGGCTAGATCTTTTCCTTCCATGCGTGTGACGCGCAGAATTTCAGAAAGGCCTTCATAGGTGGCCGCGCGATTGTTGCCGGTGGTCAATAGCAGCGCGATGTTGCTGTCGTAAGCGCCAGCCAAGTGGTAAGCCATGAAGACCCCTGTATCGGGGTTGTGTAGGCTAATACCTTGGTCGTCTCTAATCTCGCCGTCTTGCGGATCTGACCAAAACTCAATTTGACCGCCTGCGTGAGGAGCAAGAGCTTGGTTGGTAGCGTTTAAGCGTGCTTCGACTGACGCGGTATGTCTGAGTAATCGTGTCGGTCGTGGTAATTGCTTACCGTGGGCGGCCAGTAACACCATGGCTTCGACCAATGACTCGACGACAAAGCTGTCATTGTCGTCGTCAGGATTGGTGAACTGAAGGCTGTAGCACAATTCAGTAACGCGGTGTTCAACCTGAATACGGGTGTTCATTTCCATAAAAAAGTGTTGATCGCGATCTACGATACATTCGAAGGTGGAGACGTTATCGAGTCCAACCGCATCACCGAAGCGCTCGGCTTCTGTTTCCATTGCCTGTAGCGTTTTGATGTCTTGGCTGAGCACTTTTGCCTCGGTGTCCTTGCCCTCTTTGACTGCTTCGGCAAGTGAGTTGCTCAGATCTTCAGAGGTGACCGATACTTCGAGTAGTTTTTGCTCATGCATTTGCAGTGAGCAGTCACGACCACCTAACGCTAGTGTCCACTTGCCATTACCGATGACCTGAATCTCTTGATGCCGAGTGGTTTCGATATTGAGCTCGATCAAGATGTTTTTATTGTCACCAAGGCCGGTGGCTTTCACTTCGTTGAGAATTTCCATGACCAGCGCGGGGGCTAAATCAGCGGTTTGCTCAAGACGCTTATTTAGATCGCCGTCGAACGAATTAGGGTTGGGCAATATGCGCTGCCCTTTACCGCCGCCACCACCAATGCACTTCAAGCGAATTCTGTTATCCGGATGGTTTTTACCCATCGCCATAACTTGTTCTCGAATGGTTTCCTGCAGTTCAGCTATTGAAAATAGATCGATGCCTTTTTTGTAGGACGCCATCAATACAAGGTCGGCTAAATCATCTATGTCATCAGTGCCATTGAACGCTGTCATGTCCACAGGCAGTTGCTCTTTCTCGATCAATTTAGCTAATGCTTTCTTGTCGGCATGCTTCTTCAGTAATGTGATCGTCGTTGCGTTATCAACACCGGGAGTCACACTAACGCCGACTTTTAGGGCGGTGCGTTTTGCTTCGTCTTTCAGGCCTGCGTCGTGAACTGTTCTTGAGCAAGGTCCGATAAAGGTTAGGCCCGCTGCTTCCATTGCCGCAACCATGCTTTCGTCTTCAGCCATGAAACCATAGCCTGCAAAGATCGAGTTGTAGCCATTTTCTTTGGCAATGCTAATAATTTGCTGGATACGTGCTTCACGCTCTTCTTTGTCTGCACCGGTGTAATCGGGCACTCGGTGCACACGACCCGGATCGGTTAGCTGCCTTAGTTCAGGCGCGAGGGCGTCTTGGTAGACAATACTGTCTTTTTCAGAGAGCAAAATGCCATAGGTGTTTATCCCCATTTCTGAAAACACGTCCATCGCTTCTTTGCGAATAGGCCCGCGACAAATAATAAGAGGGTGCATGTGTTCGCACTGAAACTGCTTGGTCCATTTAGAGGAAGCGTTTTTCAGACGTCGGTCTTTGCTAATAAGAGGGTTGCTTAAGTAATGTTCGTTGCTCATGTTCGGTTCCGTTTCGTTGTATGCCTAGACCTGATTAATGGAATTCGCGCTGTACACTGTTTAGCGGTTCAGGTTTGTAGTGACGTAGGTGAAAGGCCATGTTCTCGCAGAGTAACTTGCGTAAATCACGTGGCATAACGATCTGAGAGATTGAGCCTAAGCTTAATGCCTCATTGGGGTTCATCAGTTCTTCTTCGTAGCGTTTTGCTAGTAGTGCTTCTTGCTCGACCTGCCATTCGGCCGTTTGCTTGCCACTTTTAACGGCGCCTCGGATCTCGCGAAGCTCTTTTTTATAGACAAACTCTACGCCGGCTGGGCCCATCACGGCGGCGCGTGTTGAAGGCAGGGCGCACACAAAGTCCGCCCCAGTGTTGTAGCAATTGTATGAGGCGTAAGCGCCACCGAATGCATTTCGAATGATGACCAAAAAGCGGGGTGTTCTGAGGTCGATAATAGACTCGAGCATTGCTCGTCCTGCCTGAATGATTCCCGCTTTTTCTTGTTCAGAGCCAGGCAAGAAACCGGTGGTATCTTCCATGAAGATGACAGGGATATTGTAAAGGTTGCAGAAGCGCACGAAGCGGGCGTTTTTGTATGCCGCCGGGATGTCAATTTGTCCTGATGCCACGGAACTGTTGGTCGCGACAAAACCCACAACATTGCCGCCCATTCTACCTAAGGCGGTAATGGTGTTGCGGGCTCTTTCTTGTTGGATTTCCATGTAGTCGCCATGATCGCAAAGTTGCTGGATCATAATGGTGACATCTAATGGCGTATTGAATCCGCTCGGGCTGTTGAATGCCTTCTTAAGGAGGATATCGATGTCCCATGTTTTTCTATCAACAGGGTCTGACGTTGGCTGGTAAGGCGCTAGCTGGCTGTTGTTGTCAGGAATGTATTTAAGTAACTGCCTGACCTTTTTGAGTGCGCTGACCTCGTCTTTGACAACAAAGTCTGTCACACCGCTTTGGCTATGCACGCCTGGGCCACCCAATTCGTCAGGTGTTACGTCTTCGCCTAATACGCTTTTGACAACACCGGGGCCGGTGAGACCAAAAAAGGTGTCGTTAGGTTGAATCATGAAACTACCTTGGCGAGGAAGGTACGATCCGCCGCCGGCATTAAAGCCGAACATGCACATGATGCTAGGAACAACACCACTAATTTTACGCAGTGCTGTAAACGCATCGGCATAGCCGTCTAGACCACCAACTCCTGCTGGTACATAGGCGCCGGCGCTATCATTCAAGCCTACGAGCGGAATGCGGCGTTTGCCCGCGAGCTCAATAAGTCGGGCAAGTTTCTTGCCGTTAGTAGCATCCATAGACCCCGCGCGAACGGTGAAGTCATGACCGTAAAGGGCGACGTCGCGACCGTCGATTTTAACGATCGCCGTGACGAGCGAGGCGCCGTCCAGGTTTTTTCCCCAGTTTTGAAACAATACGGTTGGCTCTTCATCTGTGAGGACTGAAATACGTTCCCAAATAGTCATGCGACCTTTGCTGTGTTGGCGGGTGATCGCATCAACACCGGCGGCTGTTTTGGGGCGCTTGGTCAGGGCATAGCCTTTACTTAGACTTTCTTCGTATAGTCCAGGTTCGTATGAGGTTTGGCCGGGAATAGAGAACTCTACTTCTTGCTCTTTGGTAAACGGGTTGTTCAGCGTCGCTGGTTTGGAGGTAGATTTTGTCACTATGAAGTCGCTCTTCGGGAATATGGGTACTGGTTTAACAAATGTTCGGCAATGCGAGGGTCGAACAATGAACGTGATTTGAGCTGGATGATAATAGCAAATGTCTAGTTTGTGAATAGCGGGGCCATCACGTTTTAGGCGGTAGGTTGTGCTCTTAAGTTTATGATTATTATGGCTATTGGAGCTATTTCGTTTATTTAAGGGCACAAAAAAGTTAATCGAAAATAGACATATTCGCTCATGTTTTTATGTGGTTTGCTTGCTGAGACGAAATTCTTTGGGGCTGATGCCGGACCATTGCTTGTACGCGCGAGAAAACGCTCTGGGCTCGCTAAAGGCTAAGCGAGTCGAAATTTCAGAGATGGAGAGGCCGCGTTTCGCAAGTAGAGTGTTTGCTAGGCTATAACGAAGTTCATCTTTAAGGCGTTGGTACGACATGCCTTCGTCGCTAAGTTTTCGGCGCATGGTTTGTTCACTCATGTCCAGAGACTGCGCAAGTTGCTTGCTGTTGGGTAGCTTCAGCGGGCCATTACTGGCGATAGATTTTGGTTCAAGAATTTGATTTATTTTCGCGCTCAGACTGGTGTCCTCACCGGGGATGGTGAGCAAGTCGACCGGAGCTCGCTTCAAAAAACGTTGTAAGTCTCTGGGTGTTTTGACAAGGGCTTTGCTTAGGTAGTTGCGATGAAATACCAAGCGGTTGTATTTGCTTTTTTGGTAGGTTGGGCAGCGAAAAAGTAGCGAAAACTCATCCGGATCCAAAGGCTTGTAGTTGATATAAGCACCTAGTAATTTGATCGGTTCATCAATGTACCAGCAAGCAAAGCGGTGCCAGATGACATGCCAGTATTCAATGTAGAAGTGCTCGAAGTCGAGCTCAGGGCGGCGCTGTTTTGTTGTCAGATAAACATGCTCACCTTCGACCTCTAAGCTCATGTGTAGCTCATTTGTGATCTGATTGTAGAAGCGAATGGCTTTTTCAAGCAGCTCTTCTAGGGTGTGGCTATGACTTACCCAGTCAGCCATTAATGCGAAGGTGCCAACCTTGATGGGATGTTGTGTAAAACCCATGCACTCGTCGTTTAGGGCTTTGGCGATGCCGTCATACAAAAGTGCGACATTGTCGACAGAGAAGCGCGACTTTGGGTTTGAAAGTAATCTTGTCGGAATACGAGCTTGGCGCAGTAGAGGTTGTATATCGAGGCCTTGTTTCTTAGCTCCGCCTAACGCGCTTAGGATGTAATGTGTTCCGATACTTGCCATAGGGCGGTTACTTAGCTCTTATTGAGGCTAGGCTTTGTTAGGAATTTGAATTCTAA
>Ga0209184_1001796_pt1 | contig 12552 bp, 12 predicted proteins | sample EN8Hudsemesocosm_2_FD_184627 | JGI IMG/M metagenome (GOLD analysis project Ga0209184, IMG submission 184627) | Methane-oxidizing microbial communities from mesocosms in the Hudson Canyon - EN8C Hudson Canyon (SPAdes) (version 2) | ecosystem: Environmental > Aquatic > Marine > Cold seeps | place... | reverse complement strand
AAATTAATTATAAAAGTAAAAGATAAAAAATGCTTGATTAATAAATATACCCTATGAATCATACTGAGGCTCAGAAGCCAGAAAATTATGTTTGTATGCCCGCTTATGGCTGGCAAGCGACCGATTAAATTGAAGGTGATGAGTCTAGATTGAAGAGCATTTTGAACAGTCACTTAAGGTTATCTTTGGTAGCATGATTATATTTAGCCGCATGAAGCTCAGCCATAGCTGAAGAAATTACGCGAATAGCGGAACGCATTAAGAGCCACACGAGACCTAGAGCAACCAAAATGTCGGGCCAACCTGAACCAGTAAACCAGACTGCACCAGCCGCCACAAAAACAGAGAGATTTGATGCTATGTCATTTCGTGAGCACTCCCAGACCGAACTCATATTCACATCTTCGTTGCGGTGTCGCCACAGAAGAAAAAGGCATAGGGAGTTTGCGGTTAGGCTAAGAATACTGAACGCGCCCATAACCTCGAAAACGGGGATGCTTGGAACAAAAAACTTGTAAATGATTTGAGTAGCCACGACGAAAGCTGCGAGAAAAATGAGTCCACCTTTAAATAGGGCGACTTTGGCTTTTATGGTAGTGCTTTTCGAAACGGCGAAAAGGCTGAGACCATATGTCAAAGTATCACCAAAGTTATCAAGACTATCCGCTAATAGTGCGGTCGATTTGCTATAGAGTGCAGCGGTAGCAATAACGAAAAACATAACGAGGTTAATTCCAAGAATAATTTGTAATGTTCTTCGCTGCCGCTTGTGCAGCCGATCTAAAGAACAATCTTGATTACAACATCCGCTCATGGTTAAAACCTAACAATTAATTAACTCGTTTTGTATTTCTCACACTCTATCATCAATCATTTATCAATAAGAAGGTTTAAGAGCTATAACTTTACCTTCTAAGTAATAAAAACATAATATTAATCGTTCCAAAAGTTCTTATAGTCTCTTTCACCCTCAACCCAACCTTCTCCCTCAAGGGAGAAGGGGCTATATGCGAAAACTTTTGGAACGATTAATGCTTAGATTATATTGTGTATTTTTCTTGTAGTTGGGTGTCCATTCCTTGGTTTAAGGTGCTTCTCAGTAACAAACCTTTCTGTATACATAGGGGCGCTGGCTTTAGCCTGCATTTGTCAGATAAAAACAAGCAGATTGAAGTCTGCGCCCCAAACATAAATTGTTGCTTGTAGCAGGGTGGCCCGTAGCGGCTTAAGGTGCTGATTACTTATAAACTTCAGCTAATTTCCATAGATAGTCTTGTTTGCTAGTTACGAATAAAGCTGGAATGAGTTTCATGACAACTATGATGTCGGAGCATCCGCCCCCTACTTGTTCCTCATTCAAATTAGAGGTCTACACAGTGATGGAAAGTGATGCTAACAAATCAATTAATCCCTCTTCATCAAGCACAGGAATATTAAGCTCTTGTGCCTTGGTCAATTTTGAACCTGCCGCTTCACCCGCAACAACACAATCGGTTTTACTTGAAACACTGCCAGACACTTTTGCGCCTAAAGCTTGTAGTGCTGCTTTGGCATCATTTCTCTTCATCTTATTTAAAGTGCCTGTTAAAACGTAAGTTTTATCAGCTAAAGGTTGTGATTGTGTTTCTTTCGCAAACAGGGTTGGCCAGTGTATTCCCGCTTCAAGTAAGGCATCAATAACTTCAAGGTTGTGTGCTTGGCGAAGGAAGGTATAAATATGTTTAGCGACAATTTCACCCACATCGCTTACTTCCAGTAATGTTTTTTTATGGGTTTGAGCTAAATACGATAATGCCTGTTCAATGATTGGTTTTTCATCTCTCTCTGACTTTTTCTTATTAAGTTCTATTAATAAAAGCTCAGGAATTGTTTCAATTTCTATGCTTGTTAATTCTTCCGCATCATTAAAGCCATTAATAAACCATTTTTCATCTGAATCCATTTTATTGTGAACAATTAAAATGGCATAGGTATTTTTAATGGCTTCAAATTTAATTCTAAATTGATTGATTATGTCTTTTTGCTGGTAAAGGTCTTTAACGATTGATATTTGCAGCTCATAGCCTTGGACTTCAGCTTGCTTTAAAGCATCCAGCGTTAAAAAATATTCAGCCAAATTTTTTGCAGTGGCTTCGCCCACTTCTCTAATACCAAGAGCGAGTAAAAACTTTGCAAAACTTGTTTCTTTGGCATCTTTTAGTGCATTAATCAGATTGTCAGCCTTTTTAGGCCCCATTCGTTCTAAATCGACTAATTGCTCTGCTTTTAAGGAAAATAAGTCTGCGGGATTATTTATCAGTCCTTCATCAACGAGTAGATCGACTACTTTTTCCCCTAAACCATCAATATTCATCGCTTTGCGTGAGGCAAAGTACTGGATAGCTTCTTTACGTTGAGCTGCACAGTATAAGCCGCCGCTGCAACGGGCTACAGCTTCACCTTCAACTCTTTCTATTTCTGAGTGGCAAACAGGGCAAGCGGTAGGGAAAATGATAACTTTAGCAAGGCTGTTTTTTTCAGGTAAAGAGCGAGTTATTTGAGGAATAACATCGGCTGCTCTGCGAACAACAACGGTATCACCAATTTTTATCCCTAAGCGTGCAATTTCATCTTCGTTATGTAGGCTGGCACGGCTGATAGTTACACCGCCAACAAATACGGGTTCAAGTATGGCTACTGGCGTAATGGCACCTGTTCTACCAACCTGAAAATCAACATCAACTAATACGGTTTGTTCTTCTTGAGCTGGAAATTTATGGGCGATAGCCCAGCGTGGTGCGCGTGAAATAAAACCAAGTTGATCTTGTAAGTCTATGTCATCGATTTTATATACAATGCCATCAATTTCATAATCTAGCGCATCTCTTTTTTGTAGTAGAGTTTGATAATAATTCAGGCAGCCTTGAGCGCCAGCTTCCATGTTTACTTCATTAGTTACTGGTAATCCCCAGTGTTTTAATTGCATTAAACGTTGGTAATGGCTATCAGCTAACGTACCATTTTTTACCAGCCCAATACCATAGCTATAAAAGGCCAAAGGTCGTTTGGCGGTGATTTTTGAATCTAATTGACGCAAACTACCCGCGGCAGCATTTCTAGGGTTGGCAAAGGCCTTTTCGCCTTTTGCTTCAGCTTGTTTGTTATAGTGATTAAAAGCTGCAATAGGCATCACTACTTCGCCTCTTACTTCAAGGACTTCTGGAATGTTGTTGCCAGATAAGCTGTGAGGAATGTTTTGAATGGTTTTTACATTATGAGTGACATCTTCCCCCACAGAGCCATCACCACGTGTTGCAGCCGTTATCAATTGTCCATGTTGATATAATAAGCTGATAGCCAGCCCATCAAGTTTAGGCTCAGCACAAAAGGTAAGTTCAGTAGTCGTTTTTAATCGCTTATTTAAGCGTTCGATAAAGTCAGATAAGTCTTCACCATTGAAAACATTATCCAGAGAAAGCATAGGGACTTGATGCTTTATTTTGTTAAAGCTCTCCAGTACCGTGCCACCGACTTTTTGAGTTGGAGAGTCAGTGCTCATTAACTCAGGATTTTCTAACTCCAGTTTTTTTAACTGCTGAATTTTTCTGTCGTATTCGGCATCGGTAATAACAGGGTTATCATGCGTGTAATAGTGTGCGTTATGCTGGATTATTTGCTCACGCAATAAAGCGATTTGATCGGCTACAGAGTTTGACATTAATGCTTATGGGTTAGTTTGCAGTATGGCTTGTAAGGTATAAATTTTAACATGATGTTATTTATATTTACGTTTTTTAGTCACTATAGGTTTGTATCTTTGTATTTAACTGCTAGAATTTAACGCGGTCTATATACATTACAGAGAACCTATAAGTTGGAAGAAGATATCACAACAGACTTGCATGTTTTACAAAGCCATTTAGATGGTATGCTTGACCGAGTCCAGAAAAATAGTCTGACGCTAAAAAGATTTCAGGTTTTTGAAATGAGATTGCTTAATCTTAATTCATTGGCTGAAATGATTGATCAACTATTAGATGATGCAAAATCTTTTTTTGATTTAGATGTAATCAGTTTTTGTTTGATAGATGAGAAAGCTGAAATAGCAGGTTTTCTCACGGATGACGGTTATGATTATGAGAGTAATAATGGTCTTGTCTTACTGAAAGATAAGGAATTATTAAAAAGTACCTTCGGTGTTTCTCCCACCCCCTTTTTAGGCACCTATAAACAATCGAGTTGTTCAGGGTTTTTCCCTAAGCAAGATAGAAAACCCGTCTCTGTTGCTATTATCCCACTCAGTAGGCGAGGTAGGTATTTAGGCTCATTAAATTTTGGCAGTTTTATGCCAAATAGATTTATTAATGATATGGCAACTGACTTTATTGAGCATATGGTTTCTGTTGTCAGTATTTGTCTTGAGAATAACCTTAATTTTGAAACCATGCGTAGAACCAGTCTTATTGATACCTTAACGGGAGTCAATAACAGACGGTTTCTTGAACAGCGTATCGGGGAAGAGGTTGATAGAGGTCAGCGACATGATGAGTCTTTAAGCTGTTTGTTTTTAGATATTGATTATTTTAAATTAGTCAATGATACCTATGGTCATCAAGCCGGAGACTATGTGTTGGCAACAGTGGCAGGGATTATTAAAAAGCAGCTTAGAAGTAATGATGTTTTGGCTCGTTACGGGGGTGAAGAGTTTGTTGCTCTATTATCAAATATTAATGAACCGATGGCTTATGATATTGCTGACAGGATAAGGGCTAGTATAGAAGAGCTTTCTTTAGCTTATAATGAACAGACGATTAATGTCACTATTTCAATCGGTTTATCAACCTATCTACCCAGTAAATCCCCTTCTAAAAGTTCCTCTGATGTCTCCTCAAATTTAATTCATTCGGCAGATTCTGCATTATATGTTGCAAAAAATAGTGGTAGAAATCAAGTAGCCAAAGGTGAGCTTGTGTTGGATATCATTGAAAAAACACGTTTAGCTTCATAAGGGTGATGGAAAAAAATAATTATCCAATCTTGCTGGTCTTTTTGTCCGCCTTCAGCGAGGTAGTAACAGTTACGTAGCTGGCTATGCGCCTGTTGCTACCCCACTGAAGACAAACAAAAATCCTGCCCAATATCGGACGCTTATTTCTTTCCAGCTCCCTAATCCCCTTCCTTTTTTGTCAAAATCTCTATTGTTGAAACACAGAATTAAAATTTAATTCTTAGTTAGGCTGGGAACGAGCGCCCGTTATTGATATTATAAGCGCCTTATATACTAAAATAAAAAAGGTAACATGGATAGTCCCCCCATAGAAAGCAGATGTTTTGAAGCAAAAAATTTAAGCTGTATTCGAGATGATAGGGTCTTGTTTGAAGGCTTGAATTTTAAGCTGACTAATCATCAGGTTTTGTTACTGGAAGGTAAGAATGGCTGTGGTAAAACCTCTTTATTACGCATTATTTGCGGTTTTAGAGAGCAGGATGCTGGTGAGATGCTGTGGTGTAATACAGAAATTAGAGACAGCTTGTATTTTGCCGAGATGGCCTATGTTGGCCATCTGGATGGCGTAAAAAAAGAGCTGACGGTGTTAGAAAATTTAAAAATGTCTTTAGCACTAGGTCAACAAGGAAGCTACTCTATCGATCAAGCTTTAGATAAAGTTCATTTGGCTGGCTATGATGATTCTTTAGTTCAATCTTTGTCTGCAGGACAAAAACGCCGCTTGTCATTAGCACGACTTTTGATAACTAATAATAGCTTGTGGGTGCTTGATGAGCCTTTTACTTCTATCGATAAAGAAGGTATAAAACTAATCGAATCATTAATGCATGAGCATATCGCAGCGGGTGGTATGATTATTTTAACTTCACATCATGAACTGGTCTTGCATGAGGCCGATGTACAAAAAATAAATTTATCTACATGTCATTAATGTCTGCGTTTTTCGCCGTTATTCGGCGTGATTTGATCTTGGCTTTTCGTCGTCGCGCTGAAATTGCTAATCCTATCTTTTTCTTTATTTTAATCGTTACCTTATTTCCTTTAGGGGTAGGGGCTAATACTCAATTACTACAAGCTATCGCCCCTGGTATTATCTGGGTATCAGCATTACTTGCAGTCATGTTGTCATTAGATAGCCTGTTTCGCTCTGATTTTGATGACGGATCTTTGGAGCAAATGCTATTAAGTGCGCATCCTTTAACGGTTTTGGTTCTTGCTAAAATTATTGCGCATTGGTTGGTGACGGGCTTACCTTTACTACTTGTTGCACCATTATTAGCGGTTTTTTTAGGGTTACCTGAACAAGCACTGGGAACTTTATTGATTACTCTGGTCTTAGCTACACCAGTTTTGAGTTTGATTGGGTCCATTGGGGTTTCTTTAACCGTTGGACTTAGGCGAGGAGGGATGATTTTATCATTATTGGTATTGCCTCTTTATGTACCGGTTTTAATTTTTGCCAGTAATGCTGTCGAAATGGCAGGTAATGGCTTAGCTGTTGATGCCCAAATTAATATATTGATTGCTATATTTTTTATTTCTGCTGTTTTAGCGCCTTTACCGGCAGCAGCGGCTTTAAAAATGAGTGTTAGTTAGTGGCTTCGGGGCGCAGGCTTTAGCCTGCTTGTTTAGATGAATAATGCAGGCTAAAGCCTGCGCCCCAATAATTCAATTCTTATGATTTTTGTACAATTTGGAGCTAAGGCTTTAGCTTAGCTAAATTTTCGGCTTATATATACAGCCAGTTATAGATGTAGAACCTTTGTGTCTACAGTAATTTTTACGAACTATTAGTTTATTTATGTCCATTATTCCAGCACCTATTGTCCGTTTTTATCACAAAACCGCTTCACCTCCCTTTTTTTATAACTTAAGCAATAAACTACTGCCCTGGTTAACGGTGATTTTCTTAATGCTGCTTGCTTATGGTTTATACGCTGGACTCTATTTGGCACCGACTGATTATCAGCAAGGTGATAGTTACCGAATTATTTATGTCCATGTTCCCGCTGCCTGGATGTCTTTATTTATTTATGTGGTTATGGCTGTTGCGGGTGCAATTTCGCTGATCTGGCGAATGAAAATTGCTGATGTCGTTTTGATTAGTAGTGCGCCCATAGGGGCAAGTTTTACTTTTATTGCCTTAGTCACAGGTTCTCTTTGGGGTAAACCCATGTGGGGAACCTGGTGGGTATGGGATGCGCGCTTAACCTCTGAACTGATTCTATTGTTTCTTTATTTAGGTGTTATCAGTCTTTATGGCGCTATTGAAGATAAACGAACGGCTTCTAAAGCAGTCGCTATTCTGGCTTTGGTTGGGGTGGTTAATATTCCGATTATTCATTATTCCGTGCAATGGTGGAATACTTTGCACCAAGGACCCACAGTAACAAAAATGGATAAACCCTCTATCCATCTTGATATGTTGATTCCATTATTAGTGATGGCAACTGCTTTTAAATTTTATTATGGAATAGCCATGTTACAGGTAGCAAAGGTTGAAATACTCATGCGCGAACAAAATACTCAATGGGTTAAAAAGCTACTGGAGAAAAAATCATGAATAGCTTTGATGAATTTTTAGCGATGGGTGGCTACGGCTTTTATGTTTGGACATCCTATGGGATTGCAACAGTCGTTCTGCTTCTTAATGTTGTTGTTCCGATGATGCAAAGAAAACAATTTTTACGTGAATTAGCCTTAAAACAAAAGAGACTAAAATAATGACCCCGGTTAGAAGACAACGATTGATACTTATTTTATTAATGGTAGCTGGTGTTGCAACTGCAACCACTTTTGCTTTAAAGGCCTTTAATGAAAATCTAATGTACTTCTTTTCTACTACAGAAGTTGCAGAAGGAAAAGCGCCTAAAGATGCCAAATTTCGACTAGGAGGCATGGTTGTGGAAGGCAGTATTACTCGGCCAAATAAAGGGATTATGGTCCGTTTTGATTTAACGGATTATGGTAAAACTGTCACGGTAGAGTATTCAGGTATATTGCCAGATTTATTTAGAGAGGGGCAGGGTATTGTGGCCAATGGCCGCTTAAACAGTTCAGGCATTTTTGTGGCTGAAGAAGTGTTAGCAAAACATGATGAAAACTATATGCCTCCTGAGGTGGCTGAAAGTTTAAAGAAACCAGCAGAAAAAATGACAGGACAATAATATGATCGCAGAAATAGGACATTTTTGTTTAATCATCGCTTTATTTATGGCTGTTATACAAGGGATATTGCCCATTATTGGTGCTCATCGCTCGATAAGTGGCTGGATTGCAGTGGCAAGGCCTTCAGCCTATGCTCAGTTGTTGTTTATGCTACTTTCATATGGTTGTTTAACGTATGCTTTTTTAGTGCATGATTTTTCTGTGGCTTATGTCGCTCATAACTCAAATACAGCATTACCTACACTCTATTTAGTCTCTGGTGTTTGGGGCGCGCATGAGGGTTCATTATTATTATGGGCATTAACCTTATCCATCTGGACTGGATTGCTGGCCTTTTTCAGTAAAAGCATTCCAGAAACAACGGTTGCACGTGTTTTAGGCGTATTAGGTCTGGTTGCAATTGGTTTTATTTTGTTTTTATTATTAACGTCCAATCCATTTGAACGATTATTCCCAGCCCCTATGGAAGGCCGTGATTTAAATCCTTTATTACAAGATCCGGGATTAGCCATTCATCCGCCCATGCTTTATATGGGCTATGTGGGGTTTTCAGTGGCTTTTGCTTTTTCTATCGCGGCATTATTAGAAGGACGATTAGATTCTGCCTGGGCTAGATGGTCCAGACCTTGGACCAATATCGCCTGGATGTTTTTAACGATTGGTATTGCTTTAGGTAGTTGGTGGGCTTATTACGAATTAGGTTGGGGTGGCTGGTGGTTCTGGGATCCGGTAGAAAATGCTTCATTTATGCCTTGGCTGGTAGGTACCGCGTTAATCCATTCTCTGGCAGCCAGTGAAAAGCGTGGTGTGTTTAAAACCTGGACGGTTTTACTCGCTATATTTGCTTTTTCTTTAAGTTTACTGGGTACTTTTCTGGTACGTTCCGGCGTTTTAACTTCGGTCCATGCTTTTGCCAGTGATCCTTCTCGTGGCTTATTTATTCTGATCTTTTTGGCGGTGGTCGTTGGTGGTTCTTTATTACTGTATGCAATCAGAGCACCTCAGGTAAAAAGCAGTGTTTCTTTTGAATTGGTTTCTCGTGAATCAGTTATATTACTTAATAATGTGTTACTAGTGGTTACCGCAGCCAGTATCTTATTAGGTACATTGTATCCATTAGTAATAGATGCTTTAGGGATGGGGAAAATATCAGTGGGTCCTCCTTATTTTAATGCAGTGTTTATTCCTTTAATGGCGCCATTAGCTTTAGCTGTTGGCATCGGTATGTTGATACGCTGGAAGCGTGATGATATCAAAGTGTTAAGCTGGCGATTAAAAGGACTAGTTGTTTTTAGTTTAGGCGCTGGTTTTTTAATTCCTTTAATGATGCCTTATTATTCCTGGAGTGCAGGACTGGGCACTTGTCTGGCAATATGGACAATGATGACAGTGGGCTTGTCATTTAAAGATCGTCTAGGCTCTCAGGGTTTTAGCTGGCAGCGATTAAACACTATTCCTGCCAGTTTTTATGGTATGACAGTGGCGCATTTAGGAATTTCTGTTTTTGTTATTGGAATAACTTATACCTCAATATACAGCATAGAAAAAGACGTGCGTATGGCACCTGGTGATAAACTGGATATGGCAGGTTATATCTTTGAATTTCACGGCGTTAACGTGACTGAAGGACCCAACTATATTGCCAAAGAAGGGGATTTAACGGTCAGCTATGATGGCAAGGAAATAGCCAAACTGCATCCTCAAAAAAGAGAATACCGAGTGCAAAAAATGCCGATGACCGAAGCGGCAATTGATGCAGGTCTATTCAGAGATTTATTTGTTGCCATTGGCGACCCATTAGATGATCAAGGGGGATGGAGTTTACGGATTTACTACAAATCCTTTATCCGCTGGATATGGTTAGGGGCATTGTTTATGGGCTTTGGTGGCTTAATTGCTGCCAGTGATAAGCGCTATCGTAAGGGAGGCCAGGTTAATGCTTAAGTATTTAACGCCATTAGCCTTATTTACAGTGATGGCTGTGTTTTTAGCGCTAGGTTTAAATCTGAATCCAAGAGATATTCCTTCGCCTTTAATTGACCAGCCAGCCCCTAATTTTTCATTACCTGTATTGAGCAATGCCAGTCAAACCTTGAATAAAGATAAGATGCTTGGCGAGGTCTGGTTATTAAATGTTTGGGCATCGTGGTGTGTTTCTTGTCGTTCAGAACACCCCGTATTCAACCAATTAGCCAGAAAAAAATTAGTTAAGATTGTGGGTTTGAACTACAAAGATGAACCGGCGGCGGCAAAGCAATGGCTGGCTCAACTGGGTAATCCATATAACGTCAGTATGATGGATCAGGAAGGACGTACAGGAATCGACTATGGTGTTTATGGCGTGCCAGAAACTTTTGTTGTCGATAAAAAGGGCATTATTCGTTATAAGCATACAGGGCCAGTAAGCTGGCAAGATGTAGAAAAAATATTAATCCCTCTGATTAATCAATTAAAGGCTGAAGTTTAAATGAAATTGTTTCAAATTATAGTTTTATTGGCGCTTTCGCTGAATTGTTTCGCCGCTGTGGAATACAAAAAGTTTGCAAATCCGGAGCAGGAAGAGGCTTATAAAATATTGATTGATGAGCTGCGTTGTCTGGTTTGTCAAAATCAGACTATTGCAGATTCAAATGCCGAGTTAGCACAAGATTTGAGACGGCAAGTCTATGAAATGTTGCAACAAGGAAAAAGCAAAGATGAAATAGCCGAATTTATGACCCAACGTTATGGTGACTTTGTTTTATACAATCCACCTTTTAAAGCAAAAACAGGTTTGTTATGGATTGGGCCTATCGTATTTTTAGTGATCGGTTTAGTGATGCTGTTTTTATTCAGTCGAAAAAAGAAGCTGGCTGACCGTGGCGATGTTTCAGATGCTGAGCTTATGGAAAAAGAGCAGCAAAAAGCCAAAGTAAGAGCTTTACTTAGAGAGGGAGAATAATTGTGAATACTACTTATTGGATTGTTGTATCTATTTTATTAGCGACTGCTTTTATTATTATTATCCCCCCTTTATTGAAAAGAAAAGAAATAAAGCAAGCTGATTCAGACCAAAGAAATATCTCTATTGCACAAGAGCGAGCCAAAGATTTACAACAACAGTTAGATGCGGGCATGCTTACCCAGCAACAGTTTGATGAACAGTACAATGAACTGGAATTAACATTGGGCGATGATCTAGGGATTGAACAAAACATTAATGATTTTTCCACTCAAGGAAAGTGGGTTGCCCCCGTCATTATCATCATTGTTTCCTTAAGTTCGGTCTTTAGCTATTTTGCATTAGGTGAACCCGATGCATTAATTAAAGCTGAAATGAAGCCACCGCAGCAAGCCGGTAAGGCTGGGCAGGATATTAATGCTATGGTCATGCAATTAGCTCAACGTTTAAAAGAAAACCCTGATAATGCAAAAGACTGGATTATGCTAGGCCGATCTTTTAAATACTTAAAACAATATCAGCTAGCCGTTAACTCATTTAAAAAAGCCCATGCTTTATTAGGTGATCAACCGGAAGTGCTGTTGCATTATGCTGATGCTTTGGCAATGGCCAATAAGGGCAGCCTGGCAGGTAAAGCCTCTGAGCTGGTTTTTAAAGCATTAGAAAAATCACCCAATGATGTAACGGGTTTATGGCTAGCTGGAATGGCCAAGGCTGAGGAAAAAAACTTCCCTCAAGCATTAAGTTACTGGAATAAGTTGCTAACTATCCTGCCAGCAGGTTCTGATTCTTATCAGCAAGTACAAAACCTCATTAAAACCATTCAAACTCAAAATTCAACGGCTGAACCCATTGCCAACACAGTTGTTAAGGCTGAATCAGCAGTCAGTATTGATGTTCAGGTTAGTGTGAGTGATAACTTTAAAGCTAAGGTAAGTGATACCGATACGGTTTTTATTTATGCTAAAGCATTGACCGGGCCGCCTATGCCCTTAGCGATAGTCCGAAAACAAGTGTCTGACTTGCCGTTAAAAGTTACTTTAGATGATGCCATGGCGATGATGCCAACAATGAAATTATCTAGTTTTAAAGCGGTAAAAGTAATGGCCAGAATTTCAAAGTCGGGTTCTGCCATGCAACAAAAAGGGGATTTTGTAGGCGAATTAGAATTAACGGAATTGGCTAAAGAGCAATCCGTAGTGATTGTTATTAATAAAGAAATATAACGATGGGGCGCAGGCTTTAGCCTGCATTCTTCGAATTAACTAAGCAGGCTAAAGCCTGCGCCCCAAGCCCGACTATAGTCTATTTTACTTAAGCCCAAATAAATAACTAAAATATGGACCAATCAATAAAATTTGATCTTGATTTAATACATCGCTATGACAAGGCGGGGCCTAGATATACCTCATACCCTACAGCATTAGAATTACATGAAGGCTTTGCTGATAAGGAA
>Ga0209184_1001795_pt1 | contig 12553 bp, 10 predicted proteins | sample EN8Hudsemesocosm_2_FD_184627 | JGI IMG/M metagenome (GOLD analysis project Ga0209184, IMG submission 184627) | Methane-oxidizing microbial communities from mesocosms in the Hudson Canyon - EN8C Hudson Canyon (SPAdes) (version 2) | ecosystem: Environmental > Aquatic > Marine > Cold seeps | place... | reverse complement strand
TGGCCTAACCGATGAGTTGGTTGAGCTTAGTGAACAAATAGCTCATAACCCTATTATTTTAGACCCCTACAAGGGGAAAAATAATTTGTTTTCAGATGAACAATCAGCCTACCAGTACTTTACTGAAAACGTAGGCTTGGAAAAATATGCCTGTTACGTGTTTTCAAACATACCAAGTTTGCAAGAACCCGTAACTATCATTGCATTTAGTGTGGGTGGTGCTGCGATTTGGCAGCATTCAGACAAACTAAACGCCACTTATATTAAACAGGCCCATTTGTTTTACAGCTCCCAAATTAGAAATATGCTGAATGTTAAACCAGCCATTCCAGTTAACGTTATTGTGCCAAGACTGGAAGAGCATTTTTCAGTTTCTAGTATGGCTGAATTCTTAAATAAGCTTGATAATGTATCTACTGAACAATGTACAAGCTTGCATGGTTTTATGAATAAGCTTTCGTGTAATTTTAATCCAATAGATTATGAAACTTACATTTTAAAATTACGCCAATCAGCCAATTTATCGAACTGCTAAATTACTTGGTTCTCCCCATTGGCTTACCTACACAGGAGTAGATTATGGACAATATACAGTATCCTATTGAAGGGTCTTGCCAATGCGGGAACGTCACCTACGAGCTTCTTGCACCACCCTTAATGGTGGCCGCTTGCCATTGTAAAGAGTGCCAGAAGTTATCTACCAGTGCCTTTAGCATTACCGCCATGGTGAACGCTGATAGCGTAAAATTCAAAGGGCCGATGAAAGATTGGAGCCGAAATTCAGATAGTGGCAACATCAGTGCGGCAAAGTTTTGCCCAGGCTGTGGCAATAGGCTTTATCACTTTAACCCTAACGAGCCTGATAAAATTAAACTAAAACCCAGCAATTTGTCTGATACTAGAATCATAAACCCAACTATTCACGTTTGGGTGAGTGAAAAACAGGATTGGTATCAAATACCCGATGGTGTCAAAGCCTTTGACAAACAGCCCTAACAACCGGCATACCCTATTCATAAGCCCGTGAATATAACCATGATCTATGATCATTAAACGTTAGCATGTAAAGGAGAATTCATTGAAAATATATGGCGATTCCCAATCTGGAAACTGTTACAAAATTAAACTGCTCACCTCCATCTTAAACATTAAACACCAGTGGGTTGAGCTGGATATTTTGGCCAAAGACACCCATACGGCTGAGTTTTTACAAAAGAATCCCAATGGCAAGATTCCGTTACTTGAATTAGACGATGGCCGTTGTTTGTCTGAATCCAATGCCATATTAAACTACCTGGCACAAGGCAGTGTGCTTGCCAGTAACGACGCCTTTAAGCAGGCAAAAATATTGCAATGGCAGTTTTTTGAACAATACAGTCATGAACCCTACATTGCGGTGGCGCGGTTTATTGCCAAATATTTGGGATTACCGGATGACAAAAAAGACGAGTTTAAATCTAAACAAGCGGGTGGCCATAAGGCGCTAGGGGTTATGGAAGAACAGTTGTCTAAGTCAAACTACCTGGTAGGCAATGCCCTTACCATTGCCGACATATCGCTGTATGGCTACACCCACGTGGCCCACGAAGGGGGCTTTGATTTAGCGCACTACCCTGCCATTCAACGGTGGATTAAGCGCATACAAAGCCATGAACAGTATGTTGCCATGGCTTAGATTAGCGTTATAAAGTCATCGCGGTGAAGGTTATTCCCACACCACTGCCTTGGCTTCACTGTGCTGGGTTACCAGCGCCTGATAATAATCGGCTAATTCATTGCGTTTCATTTTAAGGGTTGGGGTCATGAGGCCATTTTCGGGAACCCACTCTTCTTTTACTACCAACAATCCATTTAGCACCTCATGGGATTGCAGCTGCTTGTTCACGCTTTGATAGGTGGCTTCCAGTTCCTGGTTTACCACTTCTTTGGATTTATGCTGCGCCTGCTCAGACAGCACCACCAGTGCCAAGGGCTGTGTTAAACCCAAACCTAAGACACACACTTGCTCGATGTTGGTATTTTCACACAGTAATTCTTCAATCACGGTGGGGGTAATAAACTCACCCTTAGTGGTTTTAAAGGTGTCTTTAATGCGCCCGGTTATTTTTAGGTACCCGTCGCTGTTTATTTCACCTTTGTCCCCTGTGTAATAAAAACCGTCTTTAATAACCTCACGGGTTTTTTCATCATCCAGATAATAGCCTTTCATGTTAGCCGGACTCTTAAATAAAATTTCGCCCTGGTCTGAAATCTTTACCTGCCCGCCATACATGCACTTACCCACCGTACCAAATTGAATGTCATTGGCCGGATTAATGGTGCCATAGGCCAGGTTTTCGCTCATGCCATACCCTTCCTGAATATTAATGCCCAAGCGAGCAAACCATTCCAGCACCGATACCGCTAACGGTGCTGCGCCAGAAATAAACATAGTAGTGTTATCCAAGCCCAAACCTTGGCGAATTTTTTTCTTCACTAGGGTGTTCACCAGGGGAATACTTAACAGAATATTGAGTTTTTTCTGGGGCATTTTTTCTAATATGCCCATTTGAAACTTGGTCCACAACCTGGGCACCGAGAAGAAACTGGTGGGGCTTACCAAACGTAAATCTTCGGCGAAGGTATCCAAAGACTCGGTAAACGACACGGTAAAGCCCGCGTAAAGACTGGGCAATTCCACCAGCACCCGTTCGGCAATATGCGCTAACGGCAAAAACGACATGCTGTGATTGTTCTGGTCTAAATTAAATTCCTGCACACCATGGGTAGCTGCAAACGAGGCCCCCGCAAAATCATGCACTACGCCCTTAGGGTGGCCGGTGGTGCCCGAGGTATACACTATGGTAAAAGTATCGCTTAAGGTGGGGTGATACGGATTATTAATAGGGGCGTGTTTGGCAATTAGGTCGTTCCACATTAAGGGCGCTTTTACCCCGTCGTAATTAAAACCCACTTGTTTAATGGTGTGGGGAATTATATTTTGAATATGCTGCGGATTATCCAGTTTGCCCACAAATACCAAAGACGCGCCACTGTGTTGCAAGACATACGTCATGGAGTCATCCGATTGCGTGGGGTACAAGGGCACACTAATGGCCCCCACCATCATGATGGCCAGATCGGCGATGATCCACTGGGCGCAATTTTTTGAAATAATGGCCACACGATCGCCTTTTTGAACTTTTAAGTCCTGCAGAGCGGCGGCCATTTTACGCGCTTCATCGGCTACTTGTTGCCAGCTGTATTCTTGCCAAATTCGCTCACGAGGTTGCCTTAAATATATTTTGTTAGGCGATTTTTTTTCCCATTGGTACAAGTAATCAAGTGGCGTTAAGTAATTGTTAGACATGGGATAGCCTCTACTTTCATTAGATTTTTATATTGGCATTGGCTCTTTAGCAAAATGAAGGCAGCTTTAGAGCGGCAATTGCTTTGGGTAAAAGAATTTGATGTTGATCGATAGTAGAGGATGCATAACGAGCCGCCCATTGCGCAGAGTAACAACTAGCATGGCCATATCCACCAGCCGCATTTTGTTATTGGCCAATAGGGTTTCTAAGTATTGGCTTTCACAGGCGATAAACGGAACGTTTAAAAACTTAAAGCTTGCCCTGAAACGAGGGGAAAATAAGGCGTTGATAAGAATAATTGGCAAAATACCCACCCAAATCAGCAAAAAACCAACAAATAGCCCCATAAACTACAAATTTCAGAACTATCTGTTATAACTAAAGAATAGCTATAATATTATTTGTCTAACATTTGCCGATGTTGCATTAACGGCTAGTTATCGGTTCATTTTAAAGAGATACCCATGTTGCGCCCTTTTTTACTAACACTGCTGATCCTTAGCGCCCCGTTTACCAGCCAAGCCGAAGACGTGATTCAAGGGCAGGCCCAGGTCGCCCCTTCCCGTTTACCCCTGGAAGAATTACGTACCTTTGCTGAAATTTTTGAACGCATTCGCGCCAGCTACGTGGAAGAAGTGGACGACAAAACCCTATTAGAAAACGCCATTCACGGCATGTTAGGCGGGCTGGACCCACACTCGTCTTATATGGGGCCAGATGACTTTAACGATTTAAAAACCAGCACCAGTGGCAAGTTTGGTGGCCTGGGCATTGAAGTGGGCCTAGAAGACGGCCTTATTAAAGTGGTGAGCCCCATTGACGATACCCCCGCATCTGAAGCGGGCATTCAGGCTGGGGATTTAATCATTAAGCTGGATGACATGCCGGTGAAGGGCATTGGCCTAAACGACGCCGTTGAAAAAATGCGTGGTGAACCTGGCAGCCCCATCGAGATTACTATATTACGTGATGGTGAAAACAAACCCCTGGTCTTTAACCTTAAGCGTGCGCAAATTAAGATCACCAGCGTGAAACACAAGCTTCTGAGCGATCACTACGGCTATGTGCGCATTACCCAGTTTCAGGAAAATACTGGCCTGGATATTAACAACGCCATCACTAAGCTCATGGATAAAAGCCAGCAGCCCCTCAACGGCCTAATACTGGATTTGCGTAACAACCCCGGCGGCGTGCTAGATGCGGCGGTGGCGGTGAGCGATGTGTTCATAGACCAGGGTTTGATTGTGTATACCCAAGGCCGAGTGGCCAACGCCGATGTGCGCTATGAGGCCACGGTAGATACATTAATGCCTGAGGTGCCACTGATTGTATTGATTAACGGCGGCTCGGCCTCGGCTTCTGAAATTGTGGCCGGTGCCCTGCAAGACCATGGACGCGCGGTGATTATGGGCACCCTAAGCTTTGGTAAGGGCTCAGTGCAAACCGTGCTGCCATTAAACGGGGATCACGCCTTAAAGCTCACCACCGCCCGTTACTTTACGCCCCAAGGGCGCTCCATTCAGGCCAAGGGCATTACCCCGGATATTACCGTGAACCAGGGGCAATTTACCCCGGCAAAAGATGGGCGCTATTATAAAGAATCCGACCTTAAGGGCCATCTGGAGAACCCCAAGGACGGCGCTAAACCCACGGCTGCCGAAAAAATTGCCCAAAGTACTCAAGTCTTTGTGGATAACGACTACCAACTGCAACAGGCCCTTATTGTCTTAAAAGGCATGAAAGTATTAAGCGCCAGAGCCCCTAACAGTGATGAGCCACCGCTTGAAGACGCTGCTGAGCCTACTGGTACTTAGCCTACTGTCCACTCCTTTGCTGGCCGAGCCCACCGCCGTTCGCTTGGCCATCATCATAGATGACTTGGGCAACAGCCTAGAAAAGGGGCTGGATGCCATTGCTCTGCCTGGCAATATAAGCTTTGCAGTGATGCCCCATCGCAAACACAGCACTACTCTTGCCAAACGCGCTGGACGCCTGGGCAAGGAAGTATTGTTACACGCCCCCATGAGTACAGTTAATCAGCGCGCTTTAGGGCCAGGGGCCTTGCATGAAGGCCTTAACGAGCAGCAATTTAAAGACAGGCTCAGTTATGCCATCGATGCCATTCCCTACGTGCACGGCATCAACAATCACATGGGCAGCCAGCTCACCACCAATGTCCGTTACATGCTGTGGGTGATGCAGGTATTGAAAACAAAGGGGCTGTTTTTTGTGGACAGCCACACTCATCCAGGCAGCATCGCCCACCAAACCGCCTTAAAAACCGGGGTGAACAGTGCCCGCCGTGACATCTTTTTAGACAACGAACCCAACATAGATCACATCCACCAGCAGTTTAAAAAGGCCCTCAGCATTGCCCAGCGATACGGCAGCGCCATTGCCATTGGCCACCCCTACCCCAGCACCCTGTTTTACCTTAAGGAAGTTTTGCCACAACTCAATGGCAGCCAGGTTGAGCTGCATTTTGTCAGCGATTTGTTAAAAGGGGGCATACAAACACGCCCCCTTAGTGCCAGCCGCACCCCATCCCGCCCCAACCCGTCTTTGGACCAGTTAGTACGCCAGCTGCGGGCGGCTAACAACTAGTAAGACTCTGTACTTGTGAACGGGCTTAGCGGGGCTAAAATTTAAGGAACCCTTAGGTTTTACGCTGGAATAGATGCCCCATGACGCACTTCCCTACTTCCATAATACTGCTGTTTATCTGGGCTTTAGCCGGTTTAAGTCAGGCCAATGAGCCCGCTTCCCTTGAAAAAATTGCCAGTGCCCTACAGCCGTCTACCTTAAGTGAGCGCCAAATGCTCAAGGAACTGGCCTGGTTTCGCCAAGCCGGCCAACCCTTTCGCGGTAAAACCGTGCACGTGGTCAGTGAAGATATTCCCACCCACCACTGGGAAAAAAACAAGCTGGCCAAGCAGTTTACCGCCCTTACCGGAATTCACATTGATCACAGCATTATAGGGGAAGGAGCGGTGGTGGAGGCCATCTTCAAACAAGTGAGCCAGGGCACACATTTGTACGATATTTACGTGAACGACGCCGACCACATTGGCACCCATGCCCGTGTGAAAGGGGTGGTGAACCTCACTCAATACATGACGGGTGAGGGTAAAAAATACACCAACCCAGACCTGGACCTAAATGATTTCATTAACCTGGAATTTGGCCAGGATTACGATGGCCAGCAGTTACAGTTACCCGATCAACAATTTGCCAACCTCTATTGGTTTCGCCATGACTGGTTTAAGCGCCCCGACATTCGTAAACTGTTTCGTGCCTTCACCGCCAAAAAATACGGCCCTAACATGGCTTATGATCTGGGGGTGCCGGTAAACTGGGCGGCCTATGAAGACATTGCCGAATTTTTCACTAATACGCCCATTGATGGCAAACAAGTTTATGGGCACATGGACTTTGGCAAAAAATCCCCGTCCTTGGGCTGGCGTTTCACCGATGCCTGGTTGTCCATTGCCGGGGCCGGTGACAAGGGCCTGCCCAACGGCACACCTGTGGATGAATGGGGTATTCGTACCGTGGATCGCATTCCTCGTGGCTCACAAGTGAGTCGAGGCGGGGCCACCAATAGCCCGGCGGCTGTGTATGCCTTGCAAACCTATATTGACTGGCTGGCCAAATACAGCCCGCCCAATTCCCGTAAAGGCACCTTTCGTGACAACAACATAGGGTCGGCCCAGGGCAATGTGGCCCAACAGATTTTTTTATACACCCTGTGGTTGAATGAAGAGGCCTTTCACCGCGGCAACATGGTGGATGAACAAGGCAATCCGGTATGGCGGGTAGCCCCCACCCCCCATGGTCGTTACTGGCAAAAAGGCATGAAGGTGGGTTACCAGGATGCCGGTAGCTGGACCATCCCCAAGGACACCCGTGGCGCACGACGCGCCGCCGCCTGGCTGTGGGCACAATTTTGTGTGAGTAAATCGGCGGCAGTGGTGAAGTTTAAGGCCGGGGGCACGCCGGTGCGCCACTCCACTTTGCGAAGCGAATACGCCCAAACCAACAAGAAACGCTGGGGTGGGCTCATTGAGTTTTACCAAAGCGACGGCGTTAAGAAGTGGACCGATACCGGTTTAAACGTACCCCACTACCCTTTGTTATTTCGGGTGTGGTGGCCCAATTTGGATAACGCTATTCAAGGCAATATCAGTGCGCAGCAAGCCATGAATAATATTGCTAAGGCCCAGGATGACATTATGGCCAACTTACGCATCACCCAATATCAGCCTAGGCTAAACAAAATATCCAGTGAACAATATTGGCTGGACCGACCCGGTGCACCCAAAGCCAAACGACCGCGAGAGCGGCCCAAAACCTTGCCGTATGAAAAAGCCATTTTGCAGTGGCAAAAAGTACCGTGATAAACGAGTATGCAGGCCTTTTTTTTACGATGGATGATTGCACAGGTGGATCATGATTAACCTTCGTTTTTACCGGCAAACCCTTTAAGAATGCTGGGCATGAACAAAATCAGTCGCCAGCTCATTGCGCTGGTGATTGTAGTATTTAGTGTATTTACCATAGGCGTGGCGAGCCTGGTGGGGTATCAGTCTTACCACGATATGGAAGACATCGCCCTGCAACAGGTGGAGGGGTCGGCTAAATTATTCAGCTCGGAATTTGAAGCCCAAGTACGCCGCACTCACACCGCGTTAACCGATATGGAGTCTAATCGCGCGGTGCTGGACCAGCTCATTGTACTTAACAACTACGGCCCCCTTTACAGTGAAGACCAGACCCAGCTTTACAAGCCCCTATCCCATGCCGACAACAGTTATTATTTTCAAAGCCAGTTACAGCTGGCTCGCACTCTGATTCATTTATTACCGCTTTATGAGTTAAGTCAGGTGGCTCTATATCAAACCGACCCGTTTAACCAATTTAGAGACGTTAAACCCTTACCCAGTGTGGTGATTGACCATCAATTTATCTGGCTTTATCGCTATCATGAAAAATCGGCGCAATCGGCCTTCAGCGTTTATAAACTGCCCATCGCACAAATAAACTTTGAAGATGACTTCTTTAATGTGAGCTCTATTTACCAACAAAAAGCCGATTACTTTTATGAAAAAATTGGTGCCCAATTAAGCGAAGAGGCGCCGTTTGATTATTTGAATACCCTGTCACGACCGCGCTCTTTTACCTCGGGCAATGCGCTTAACCTGGCACAAGATGTTTTGAATGTGGCCATCTGGTCTCCCATTGCCATGAGCTTAACCGACCCGGAAACCTGGCAACCGCAAATACACCACAGCGTAGTAATGCTGGCCATACACACCCCCAGCGCCACCAGCCTGAATGCCATTGCCGAGCGTATTGGGGCCGATTTGGCCATAGTGGATGAAGAGCATGTGTGGGTCTCCAGCATCGACAATCGCCAGCAACAACAAACCAGTAATACCAACATAGAAGTGAACGAACGGCCTTATGTATTTTCGGAGGTGGCGTTAAATTTACCCAGCGACACCGAATACCAATACAAGGTCATGGCGCTAAGCTCCACCGAGGACCTAGGCAAACGCACCACTAACCTAATTGTGCGCCTCACTGTCATTACCGGCCTGATAGTATTGGTTACCGGCCTTGCCATGTACTTACTGGTGCGCATTAAATTACGTGACCCGCTGGAGGCTTTGCTGCACGGGGTGCAGGAAATTCAGCAGGGCAAACAAGACGTGAAGGTTTTTATAAAATCACAAAACGAGTTCACCACCCTGGGCAAATCGTTTAACAAGATGGCGTTGGACATTCAGCTTAAGTCCCTGGAGTTGCGCCAGGCCAATGACACTCTGGAGCAAAAAGTACAGGCGCGCACCAATGAGCTGAACAATGCCCAGCAGCAATTGATCATGGCCGAAAAGATGGCATCACTTGGGCAGTTGGTGGCCGGCATCGCTCATGAAATCAATACGCCTTTGGGCAACTCTATTACTGCCCTGTCATTTATTCATGATTCACAAAAAAAGGTGAAAAAACTGTACGACACCAATGCCCTCACCAGCAGCGACTTTGGCCAGTTTTTACAAGACAGCGACGAGTCCATGTCGCTCATGGAAACCAACCTGCGCAAGGCCAGCGAGCTGGTTAAAACCTTTAAAAATGTGGCGGTGAACCAATCGGTGGAAGAGCTGGTGCAATTTTCAATTGGCGAACATGTGCATGAGGTGATGTTAACCCTTAGGCCGCAACTGAAAAAAACCCAGGTTCAGGTGAACTTTGATGTGGATGACAAACTCATCATCACCAGCTACCCGGGGGCGTATTACCACATAATTAGCAATATGATTATGAACAGCCTAAAACATGCCTTCGCGGATAACCGCGGGCACATACACGTGAGCATTCACGTTAAAGGGGACAAACTCATATTGGTGTATGAAGATGATGGCAAGGGCATGGAGCCTGAAGTGCTTAATCGAATTTTTGATCCCTTCTATACCACCAAACGTGGTGAAGGGGGCACCGGGCTGGGTTTGTACATGACCTACAATATCGTCACCCAGCAGCTTGACGGAGAGATTGAAGTACACAGCACACTGGGGGAAGGCACACGTTTTGATCTTTCTTTGCCGCTGGTTTTAAACGACAGCCAGGGCCACCATAAAACGTTTTCGGTTTAGCGGGTGACCCCAGATTGAATTAATCTGTACTTAATTGTTGGGTAAGCTCTTCCAGCTCTTCCAGTTTTTCCATCCAGCTTTCTTCTATCTCGGCCAATTGCTGGGTGCACTTGGCTTGCTCGCTCAGCACCGCTTGCAGTTGATCTTTTTGTCCGGCCTCATAAAGACGGGTATCGGCCAGCTGCTGCTCTTGTTGGTCGAGCTGCTCCTGCACTTTTTCAAGCTGAGCTTCTAACTTATCCACCACCTTTTTAAGCGGGCTTACCTGACGGCGAATTTCTGCCTCACGACGTTTTTTATCTTTTTTGGATTCACCACTGGCCAGGGCTTCGCCGGGTTCTGAGGTTACATCCAGTAGTTGGCTCTGTTTGATAAAGGCGCGATAGTCTTCCAGGTCACCATCAAAATCTTTCACTTTACCATCGTGCACCAGCCAGAATTGCTCCACCGTGTTGGCCAGTAAGTGACGGTCGTGACTCACCACTAATATTGCCCCTTCATAATTTTGCAAGGCCAGGGTCAGCGCGTGGCGCATGTCTAAATCAAGGTGGTTGGTGGGTTCATCAAGAATTAACAAGTTGGGTTTAAGCCAAGCGATACGGGCCAGCGCCAGGCGCGCCAATTCACCACCTGAAAACGATTCACAGGTTTCCACCGCCATGTCCCCATGAAAACCAAAGCCCCCTAAAAAGTTACGCACCTGTTGCTCGGACGCCCCTGGGTTTAATTGTTGCAGGTGACGCATGGGGGTAATATCCAGCTCTAACTCGTCCACCTGGTGCTGGGCAAAGTAACCCACCGCCATGTATTCACCCGTATAATAGTCGCCACTTAATAATGACAACTGACCGATAATGGCCTTGATCAAGGTGGACTTACCGGCGCCATTAGCCCCCAACAAACCAACCCTATCACCTGGACGTAAACTAAACTTCACCCCTTCTAACAAGGCCGTATCCCCGTAACCGATACTCACACCGCTAAAACTCATGAGCGGGTCACTGTGTTTGTCGGCGTTGGGAAATTGAAACTGAAATTCGCTGTCCACGTGGGCGGCGGCAATCATCTCCATGCGCTCCAGTGCCTTAATGCGGCTTTGGGCCTGCTTGGCTTTGCTGGCCTTGGCCTTAAAGCGAGTAATGAAACTTTCTATGTGTTTAATTTGATCTTGCTGTTGCTCGTACATGGATTGTTGCTGAGCCAAGCGTTCGGCACGACGACGTTCAAACGCCGCGTAGTTGCCTGTGTATAAATCCAGTTTTTGCTGATGCACATGAATGATGCCATTGCTGACACTGTCGATAAAATCCCGGTCGTGACTGATTAACAACAAGGTGCCACGGTATTTTTGTAGAAATGATTCCAGCCACAAGGCCGCATCCAGATCCAGGTGGTTGGTGGGTTCATCCAGCAGTAACAAATCACTGGGCATGATTAACGCTTTCGCCAGGTTTAGACGCATGCGCCAGCCACCACTAAAAGCACTCACGGGATCATCCGCTTGCTCGGCCTTAAAACCCAAACCGGCCAACATCATCTTGCCCAGTTGTGCCACCTCATAACCGTGGATGAGTTCAAACTCACCATGCAATCCGGCCAGGGTCATATCGTCTTGTGCTTGTTCGGCGGCCTGCATTTTTTTCTGAATAGTGCGAAAGGCCTTGTGGCCATCCAGCACATAATCCAGCGCGGTCTGTGATGAGGCTGCCACTTCCTGAGCCATGTGAGCGATACGCCAGTTTTTAGGCATGCTCAACTCTCCCTGGTCCAGGGGCAGTTCGCCTAAAATTAATTTAAACAAGGTGGACTTACCCGCGCCATTGGCCCCAACGATAGCCAGGTTGTGGCCATCGTGTACGGTCAAATCTGCTTGTTTAAAGATTTCTTTAGAGCCTAGGTTCAGGTTTACCTGCTGCAGACGTATCATGTTGGTACTTCACAAATTTCAAGGGAGGTGGCGGTGATTACAGACAACACTCGCGCCCAGCATGATGCCACAAAAGCGTTGGATAACCCATTGTGGATCTATGCCGTTAAGCAATATCAACACACTGACTGTGCACGGTTTTTACTGCAGGCTCAGGATGAAATGGCTCTGGAGGTAAATATTTTACTGCTGGCTGGTTGGCTGGCTTCCCGTAATCAAAACCTAAATATGAAAGTCGTCAATGACTCAGACGCTTACCATTGGCAGCAAGATGTCATCAAACCTCTACGAGAAATACGCAGGCGAGTGAAAAATGACAGGCAAGACGGGTTTTATCAGCAAACTTTAGCGTTGGAGTTAAGCGCCGAACAGCATCAGCTTCGTGCGTTATATGAACTTAGAGATAGGATGCCCAAAGGACAGGAAAACTTCGCGCAAAATGTACGCTTGTCATGTGAAGAATATTTTCAGGGGAAAAATATGACGTTACCGCAGAGCTGGCTGCAAACACTGATTAAGCATTTGCAGCCAAACAGACTAGGAACCTAGCTGTTTTCAGCAAATACAGCTTTAACAGGTGTAGCTGGCATTTCAGGCTTGATATCTACTACTGGAGCAGA
>Ga0209184_1001791_pt1 | contig 12577 bp, 13 predicted proteins | sample EN8Hudsemesocosm_2_FD_184627 | JGI IMG/M metagenome (GOLD analysis project Ga0209184, IMG submission 184627) | Methane-oxidizing microbial communities from mesocosms in the Hudson Canyon - EN8C Hudson Canyon (SPAdes) (version 2) | ecosystem: Environmental > Aquatic > Marine > Cold seeps | place... | reverse complement strand
GCGCCAATAGTAGTGCCCGGAGGTAATTTAATATTTTTAATTGCTCGGCCTACTACTTTTGAAGATTTTTCATCGCCCTTAGCGACAATTTCAATCGCCTCTGCAGCACCGCCACGTAAACTATAAACATTGTCGATAGTGCCTCGTCTAACGTGAGTTAGTAGTGCGGAAATTGTTGCTTGCTGTGGCGAAATAGCAATATCAATTGCTCCTCCATGTACTAATTCAATGTAGGCATCACGTTGAATAAGTACCATAGTTTTGCGTACACCTAATTTCTTCGCTAGTAATGAAGACATAATATTGGCTTCATCATCATTGGTAACAGCAATAAAGACATCAAATTGTTCAATGTTTTCTTCTGCTAATAATTCAATATCTGAAGAGTCACCTTGAAAAACTAAAGTTTGCTCTAGCTCTGAGGTTAATTGAGCAGCTCGTTTGGCTGAACGCTCTATTAATTTAACTTGATGATTACTTTCTAAAATACGAGCTAACCCAGCCCCTATGTTACCACCACCTACAATCATTATACGTTTATAGGCGGGTTCTAATTTTTGCAGCTCGTTCATTACCGCGCGGATGTGAATACTAGCTGCAATGAAAAATACTTCATCATCGGCTTCAATTACGGTAGTGCCTAATGGGCGAATGGGTTTGCCGTTACGATAAATTGCAGCTACACGTGTATCTACATTGGGAATATGGTCTCGTAAAGTTGATAAAGCATGGCCAACAAGTAAACCTCCGTAATAGGCTTTTACTGCTACTAAGCTGACACGGCCATGGGCAAATTCTAATACTTGTAATGCGCCAGGGTAGTCAATTAGGCGAGCAATATCACGGGTCACTAATTCTTCAGGAGCAATAACATGATCAACAGGAATGTGGTGTTTATGAAATAATTCCTTTGAATATTTTAATACTTGATTCGAGCGAATACGGGCAATTTTTTTATGAGTGTTAAACAAAGAAGAACAAATCTGGCAGGTGATCATATTGGTGGCATCATCAGATGTAACAGCAATAACCATATCAGCATCTTCTGCGCCAGCATTTTTCAACACATCTGGGTGACAACCTTGGCCAGTAACAACTTGAAGATCCATTTTGTCTTGCAGTTCACGAAGCTTTTCACCGTCAACATCGACAACAGATATTTCATTATTTTCACCAACAAGGTTTTCTGCTAAAGTTCCGCCTACTTGGCCTGCACCTACTATGATTATTTTCATTTGTTATTATTTTCTCAAGCTTAGCTGTTCTCAAGTTTAGCTTCGTGTTTCTTGAATTTAACTATTATGTTTTTATTTTTAACAGTTTAGCGTAATAAAAACCATCCATATTTTTTTCGTCAGGCAATAATTGCCAACCGATAGTTTCTTTATTTTCTTTGTCTGAACAATCTATATCAAGTAATTTTGCATCAGCATTATTTTCAATAAAGTGCTTTATTTGTTCATTGTTTTCTTGCGGTAAAATACTACATGTAGCATAAAGTAAAGTACCACCGGGTTTAAGCAAAGACCATGTTTCTTTTAAAATTTGCTGCTGTAAAATAACTAAAGCATCTATATCACTGGCTTTACGCAACCATTTTATGTCAGGGTGGCGACGAATTACACCGGTGCCCGAGCAAGGCGCATCTAGTAAAATCCGATCAAAGTATTGTCCTTGCCACCATGTTTTGGCGTTAGCAGCATCTGCGGCAATTACTTTGGCTGTCAATCCTAAACGTTTAAGGTTTTCTTCTACTCTCACCAAACGACTAGCTTCAATATCAATAGCTGTCATTGAAGCGATATCAGGTGTTTGCTCTAATATATGACACGTTTTACCGCCGGGTGCAGCGCAACAATCAAGTACCGTATCACCTTTTTGACAATTTAATATCCGAGCAGCTTGTTGTGCTGCACCATCTTGTATTGATACCCATCCTTGCTCAAAGCCGGGTAAGTTAGATACATCAGTAGGGCGTGTTAATTCAATGGCTTGGCTTAAAGGGTCAACAGAATTAACTGATATCTCTGCTGTCGCTAGAAGCTTTTGATAACTTGCACTACTGTGATGCTGTTGATTTACTCTTAACCACATTGGTGGTTTTTGCTGATTTGCATTGAGTATCGCTTGCCAATTTTCGGGGTAACCTTGTTGTACTTTTTTAATAAACCAACTGGGATGGTTGTATTGTATTGGAGCCGGAAGGGCTGAAGCTTTTGAGTCAGTTGCTATGGCTCCTTCACCAGCACGAACAAAATTTCGTAACACACCATTTATTAATGCTTTCATTTGGCGATTTTTAAGAATGCTAGTGGCATCAACTGTTTCACTTACCGCTGCGTGATCTGGAATACGCATAAATTTAATTTGATAGACGCCAACCAATAATAGAAAATGGAATACGCGCTGTTTGCCAGTTAAAGGCTTTTGCATCAAGCCACGAACATCATGCTCTAATTCAGGTAAATAGCGCAGTACCCCATAACAAATCTCTTGTAATAAACCTTTATCTTTGTCAGACGCTTTGTCTTGTTGTTTGGGTAGTTCATCCCCTAGGCTGCGTCCCTGATCAACTACGCTATAGCAACACTTGGCGGCCAAAGCTCGAATATTGACAGGCTTTAGTTTGCTTTCTTGAGCAGTTTTAACAGTCATCTAGTTCACTTCACTATTGATAAAAGCACCATTAATGTTGGCGCCTACTTTAAACCAGTCTGCTCGCCCATTTAAGATATCTTGCACAGGTAATGATTTTTTGTTCGGTAATTGTAAAACCTCTAAACAAATAGCATTTTTGGCTGTAGCAACGACAATGCCGTCTTTATCTGCAGATATAATTGTACCCGCTGGCTTAGTTGTTTCTACCTCTTTAACGGATGCCTGCCAAACTCGAATTCTATGCTGTTTTCTATTTTGAGTGTCTTCAGTAAAAGTAAATTGTGCCACTGGCCATGGGATATAAGCACGAATTTTTCGATCTAATTCGTTAGCGGTTATTTGCCAGTTTACTTCAGCTTCGGCTTTATTTAGCTTGTGTGCATAAGTGGCAAGGTCATCATTTTGGCTGACAGCTTTATGAGTCTCTGTTGTCATTAATGCAAGAGTATCAACTAAAGCTTTTGGGCCAAGTTGAGCAAGCTTCTCATAAATGTTAGCGCTAGTATCAGTATTTCCAATTAAGCACTCAGCGGTTAAAATCATATCGCCAGTATCAAGGCCTTTATCCATTTGCATAATAGTTACGCCAGTTGTTTCATCTCCAGCTTCTAAAGAACGTTGAATAGGGGCGGCGCCTCGCCATTTAGGCAACAATGAACCATGAACATTAATACAACCTAAACGCGGAGCGTTGAGTATTACTTCTGGCAGCAATAGCCCATAAGCAACCACCACCATCACATCAGCATTATATTGCGCTAATTGTTGTTGATCGCTTGTTTCTTTAAAGTTAACCGGTTGCTCAATGGGCAGGTTGTTTTCAATAGCTAACAGTTTAGTGGCGCAAGCTGTTAATTTCTTACCCCGACCTGCAGGTTTGTCTGGTGGACAATAAACGGCAACAATATTGTGTTCACTACGAATTAGTGCTGCTAGATGTTGCGCGGCAAAATCGGGAGTGCCGGCAAAGATGATATTTAATGGCTTTGACAAAAGAGCTATCCTAAAGTTAAGTATTAAGCGTTGGCTTGATCTAAACGTAATTCTTTTTCTAGTTTGGTTTTAATACGTTGACGCTTTAGCGGTGATAAATAATCCACAAATAGAACACCATTCAAATGATCAAGCTCATGCTGAATACAAATACTTAATAACTCTTCACCATCTAGAGTAAACTCTTTATTGTCTCTATCTAAGGCTTTTACTGTGCAGCTAGTATGTCGATCTACTTTGGCATAAACACCAGGAACCGATAAACAACCTTCTTCATTGATCAAAGTTTCATCGCTTTTAGCAATAATTTCTGGATTAATAAGCACTATAGGTTGGTCACTATTTTCAGAAACATCAATCACTACTATGCGTTGATGAATGTCAACTTGAGTTGCGGCTAAGCCAACCCCCTTTTCGTCATACATGGTTGCCAACATGTTATCTATGATGGTTAAAGTCTCGTCGGTAATTTCGGCAACGGTACTAGCCTTTGTTTTTAAACGAGGATCTGGATATCGTAATACAGTTAATATGGTCATAATCTTATAAATGTTTGATAAAAGAGTTAGCGATAATTCTTTTAGAGTGTTATGTTTATCATTATAGCAACTAATAATGCTGCATTTCTATAAAAGCATGAAAAACCATCATAAAGGAACGAGCCACATGCTAAAAAAAATAATGTTAACACTCTCTTTATTTGCATGTTCTTTAATTTCATTGGCTGATCAACTGAAAATTAATGAAGATGCACCTAAAACATATGTCGTTGTCAAAGGTGACACCCTTTGGGATATTTCAGCTGTTTTTTTAGAGCAACCCTGGCTATGGCCTAAAATTTGGCGCTTGAATCCTGAAATTAATAATCCGCATTTAATTTATCCTGGAGATATTATTAGCTTGGTTTTTGATGAAAATGGTGAGCCTACGCTGGTACTTGAGCCTGTTAAAGGCAAACCGAGTTATAAATGGTCGCCTAAAATTCGTCAAAAAAATAAGGAAGATTCAGCAATAAGGTTATTGCCTTTAGAAGTGATAGCACCGTTCCTTAAGTATGATCATCTGTTTAGCGCAGAGCAACTTGAACAATTGCCTCATGTAATTGGCAGTGATGAAGGTTATAGATCAAGTATTAACGGCTTCAAAGTTTATGTTAATAAAAATTTAGACATATCAAAAACTTATGCAATATATAATAAAGGCGAAGAAATCATTGATCCTGATTCAGAAGAGTCGCTAGGTTTTTATGTTGACCTTGTTGCTACAGGTCAAGCGGTTGGTGGTGGCAATATAGAAGGAAACGAGCCGGCTACACTAAAAGTTAGCACGGCTAAACGTGAAATACGTTCGGGGGATTATGTTGTTCCTGTACATGAGGGGCAAATGTTCCCTTCAGTTTTTACCATGAAAGCAGTTGATAAATCATTTCGTGGAACAATTATTAAAGCCGCTAGTGATGGACGTGAGTTTGGCAAGTTAGAAGTAGTGATGCTTAATCGTGGTCTTGAACATCAAGTGGTTGTTGGTGATGTGATGTCAATAAAACGTTTAAGTCCAGGAGTGGTTGAAACAAGCACAGGCCCTAAATATACAAACGAAGCTCCTCGATGGAATCGTATGCTAACTTCTGATGGTTCAGATTATAAAATGCCAGAAGAATATTTAGGAGAGCTAATGGTTTTTAAAGTCTACCCACAAGCAAGTATGGCACTAATATTGAGAACAGAAAAGCCAGCACGATTACAAGATGTGGTTGCTGCACCAGAATAAACTTTTAGTTAAAACTATGTATTAAGGATTAGTGTCTTAGGGAGAAGACAGGTGCAAAAAAGCAATATCCATTACTGGCTAGCGTTAAAGCTTGTTCCTCGATTGGCCATTCATAAAAAATTAGCGTTAGTTGACTCTTATGGCTTAACAGCGCTTTTTTCATTTACAGAAGCATCTTCCTCTGTCCTAACTTCAGCAAATAGTTTAACAGCAAAGCAACTTGCTGCATTTCATCATCCAGATTGGCACGCTATTAATGAAATTGTTAGTAATAGCAAAAATTGTCAAAGCGAAATTATTACCTTTGATGATCTTGCATATCCTAATTTACTTAAACAAATTTACGATCCACCCTTAATTATTTTTGTGCAAGGTAACAAAGATTTATTAAATAAAAATCAACTTGCTATTGTTGGTAGTCGCTCTGCGAGCATTAGTGGCAGAGAAACAGCCTTTGAAATAGCGCAACAATTAGCTGAGGTTGGCTTGGTGGTAACGAGTGGTTTGGCTTTAGGTATTGATGCCGCGGCACATAAAGGGGCGCTAACTGTTTGTGCAAGTACAATTGCAGTAGTTGCCACAGGGTTAGATAGAGTTTACCCAGCAAGGCACAGAGCTTTAGCGGCAAAAATTCTTGAAAATGAAGGTGCTATTATCAGTGAATTTTTACCCGGTACTTCACCCAAGCCTGGGCACTTTCCGAAACGAAATCGTATTATTAGCGGTTTAAGTGAGGGGGTCTTAGTAGTTGAAGCCGCTTTACAAAGTGGTTCACTTATTACCGCTCGCTGTGCTTTAGAACAAAATCGTGATGTTTTTTCAATACCTAGTGGTATTGGCAACCCACAAGCTAAAGGTTGTCACTGGTTAATTAAACAAGGAGCTAAACTAGTAGAAGAAACGGCCGATATAGTGGATGAGTTGGCTTTTATGGATAACTCTGGTCTACACTTAAAGCAACAGCAAAAATTACAACCAACTGTAAATAAAGAAGTTGATGAAAAAAGTATGAATAAGGACTTGTGTGTTGATGAATTGTTGGCTAGTGTGGGATTTGAAATTACGCCCGTAGACAAAGTAGTTTCCCGAAGTAAGCTTCCCATAGAGGAAGTATTAACTCGGCTAACAATGTTAGAGTTGAGTGGTCTGGTAGCTGCGGTACCAGGAGGCTACCTTAGATTGCAGTAATTATTAATCATAGGTGAAAAGGGGCTAGTTATGTTCGATATTTTAATGTATTTGTTTGAAAATTATATACATAGTGAAGCCGAGGTCATGGTTGACCATGATATATTAACTGATGAATTAACTCGAGCAGGGTTTCATCAAGATGAAATATATAAAGCACTTAATTGGCTAGAAAAGCTAAGTGCCTTGCAAGACTCTGATTCGTATCCTTACTTAACCCGAGTAGGTAATAAGTCTTTTCGTATCTATACTGAAGATGAAATGCAGTTACTTGATACCGAAAGCCGAGGTTTCATTCTATTTTTAGAGCAAATCAACGTACTAGATTTTACTACTCGTGAAATGGTGATTGATCGGGTAATGGAGCTTGATACTAACCATTTTTCTATAGATGATCTGAAGTGGGTTATTTTAATGGTGCTATTTAATGTTCCTGGTCAAGAAAATGCGTACTCACAAATGGAAGACCTCATTTTTGATGAACAAGAAGGTCTATTACATTAGTATATCTATTAGCCTCTAGTTTTTTTAAGGTAAGTTGTGGCATAATATGTCACAACTTACTCACATCTTTTGTTCAGCTAATGTCTAACTCACTTGATCCCAATAAAGGAAAACCGCTATTTTCTCGCCATGAGCATGCGCTAGAAAAAGCTTATGAGGTTTGTCCTGAGTGTGGCTCAGAGTTAACAATGAAGCGAGGAAAAGCAGGTGCCTTTTTTAGTTGTTCCAATTATCCTAACTGCCAATATACTCGTTCTGTCGTTGAACATGAGCGTGTAGAAGATACTATTTTGCCCGGAAGTGAATGCCCTTTATGTGGGCAAGAGCTAGCGGTTAAACAAGGGAGATATGGGATGTTCATTGGCTGTACAGCTTACCCTCAATGTCACCATATAGAAGAAGGTCAACCACATGATAATGTAGGTGTTATTTGCCCGTCTTGTAAAAGCAAAGGTAAAGTTGGCGAATTAAAAGAAAAAACCAATCGCTTCGGAAAAACTTTTTACTCTTGCGAGAATTATCCCAAATGTAAATATGTTTTAAATCATCAACCTGTTGAGCAAGCTTGTCCTCAGTGTCAATGGCCAGTATTGATTAAACGTACCATGGCAAGTGGAGAGGTACTAAGCTGCCCACAAAAACAGTGTGACTATAAACAGAAAACACTATAATTTATTTATCCGCTATATCCTAAAAGGAATAGACTTCAATTTTAACCCTTTTTATTTTTAAACTTTAACTTTCAACTTTGATTAAGAGAAATATTATGACTTCACCATTTGTTGCCATTTTAATGGGTTCTGACTCAGACCTACCTGTAATGCAAGCTACTATAGATATTTTAAAGCAGTTTGATATTAGCCATGAAGTTCGTGTTCGTTCAGCTCACAGAACACCTGATGCAGCTAAAGCTTATGTTAAAGATGCAGAAGAGCGTGGTTGTAAAGTATTTATTTGTGCTGCAGGTTTAGCTGCTCACTTAGCGGGTGCTGTTGCGGGCATGACTACTCGCCCTGTTATTGGTGTTCCCGTTGATTGTGGCCCATTGCAAGGCCATGATGCATTACTTTCAACGGTAATGATGCCAGGAGGCATTCCTGTCGCAACAGTTGCTATTGGTAAAGCAGGCGCTAAAAATGCGGGTTACTTAGCCGCTCAAATATTAGGTGTTGCTGATCAAAGTATGGCCGATAAAGTCAAAGCTGAGCGTATAGCCAATGCTAAGGCTTTGTTAGCTAAAGATGAGGCGATGCAAGCGAAATTGAGCTAACAATTGGTGCTTGTCGATGAACTTTTGTTCTTGTATCTGTAAAGGTTCATTTAATACAATTATTTTTTCATGATAACTTTATGACTAATATCTCAACCATTAAAGCCGCCGCAGAGGTGTTTTTCAGAGGTGACATTATCGCTTATCCAACTGAGGCTGTTTTTGGTCTCGGTTGTGATCCTGATAATGAGTTAGCCATTCAAAAGTTATTATCAATAAAGCAAAGACCTGCCCATAAAGGTTTGATCTTATTAGCTGCTAACTACTCACAACTTTTACCCTACATTGATGATTGCGTTATTAGCCGAGATCATCACCTGGAGGTCTTATCTCGCTGGCCAGGCGCTATTACCCAAGTATTACCCGCGAATAAAAATATCTCACCATTACTTTGTGGTAATTTCGATTCAATTGCTGTTCGCATTACCGATCATGAAGACGTGGTGGCATTATGCCAACAAACAAATAAACCACTAGTATCAACTAGCGCTAACCTCGCCGGCCAAAAACCAGCTATTACGTGGCAACAAGTTGAACAACAACTTGGAGATAAAATAGACTTTATCCTTAAAGGTAAAACTTCTGGTCTATCAAAACCTTCAACCATTATCAATGGTTTAACAGGCGCGATATTGCGTAAATAACAAGTGCGTGTTCAGGTGGCCTGTTGTGACATATGTCAACGACGATAATGTTCGTGCTGTGTTTTTGTTAACGATCTCATCGGATAGGTTGATTTAAATCAATAAACACCTACTCGCCTAGTAATAGCTAAAAAACCTTGCGCTAAATCAAACTTTTAAATATCAGCAGTTCTATTATACCCACAAATTTTAAAGGGGTATAAAACATGAAAAAATCATTATTAACAATCGCATTATTATCTAGCCTGTCTACAGCAGCTTTTGCAAACCAAGCAGGAGACATTTTAATACGTGGCGGTGCAACGTCAGTTAATCCAGATAGTAATAAAGCCGCCATTTTTCTTGCTGGCGATGATTCAACAATGTCACTTTCTGTTGATGATAATACGCAGCTAGGTCTTAATTTTGTTTACTTTTATGATGCCAATTGGGCTATAGAACTTTTAGCTGCAACACCATTTACTCACGATATAACTATTCATGACCCTAATGAAGTATTAGAAGTTGATGGGGTTAAGCTTGCAAAAGTTACACAATTACCACCAACTTTGAGTGCTTTATATTATTTTGACACAGGCACAGCGTTTAAACCTTATGTGGGTTTAGGTGTCAACTACACACATTTTTTCAAAGAAGAGTTTGAAGAAGCTCCAAAAAGTTTAGGACTAAGTAACTTGCAGCTAGATGGTTCATTTGGTTTTTCAGCACAAGTTGGGGCTGATTATGAAATTGATAAAAACTGGTCTGTGAATGCTTCTGTTAGATATATAAGTATTTCTTCTGATGCGACTTTTGATGTTGCAGGAGATAATATTGGTAAAGCAACTGTTGACGTAAACCCAATGGTTTATTCATTAATGATTGGGTATAAATTCTAACTAAAACTTATTGATATAGCCTAGTCTAAAAAGCAGTGACTTTTTCATATAAAATTACTGCTTTCATATGTTCATCTTCCATTTAATCCGCTAATCTTATACAAAATTAATTATACCGTTAACTATCCATGGATCAATACCTTGTATTTGGCAACCCAATCGTACAATCTCGTTCTCCCTATATTCACCAAGCGTTTGCGTTATCTACAAAGCAAACATTAACTTATCAGAGTCAGTTAGTCGCTTTAGATGAATTTAGTACCACTGTGAAGAAGTTTATTTCAGATGGAGGTAAAGGCGCTAATGTAACCGTACCATTCAAAGAACAAGCACTTTTACTCTGTGAGCAATTATCTGATCGGGCTAAACAGGCCGGTGCAGTTAATACGTTAAGTTTTAAAAATGGTTTAATTTACGGCGATAACACTGATGGCTTAGGCCTAGTGCAAGATTTACTGCGAAACAAAATCAATTTAAAAGGCAGCAGTATATTAATATTAGGAGCCGGTGGTGCTGCGAAAGGAGTAATCCTACCGTTATTAGAACAGCATCCGTCTTCTATCGTTATTGCTAATCGTACCATCAGTAAAGCAGAAAAATTATGCGAGCAATTTGAGAACAGTAAATTATCTTTCTGCAGTTTTGAACAAGCTATCGATCATGGATTTGATATTATCATCAATGCAACCTCAGCAAGTTTATCGGGTGACGTACCACCTATATCGACAGAACTTATTAATACAAATGTGATTTGCTACGATATGGTATATGGAAAACAATTAACACCATTTTTATCTTGGGCTAAACAACAAGGAGCCTCTCATTTAATTGATGGATTAGGTATGTTAGTGGGGCAAGCAGCTGAAAGTTTTGCAATTTGGCGCAATGTTAAGCCAGAAGTAGAAACGGTGATTGATGAATTAAGACGTTCTTTAGTCAATGAATAAAAGTAATATTACCTGATGAACCAAGCAATTCTGTTTAATGATGATTTAACTTTTGATGTAATAGAAGATGCTTGGTGTTTTACTGCTCAAATGGCAGGGCAAATACTGACAATATATTTCCATTCTATGCAATTAAAACAATTAGGCGATATTGATAACTGTACAAAGTTTGATTTAGAGGAAGTTGTAGAGCTCTGGTTAGAAAAAAATGACTTAGAGGGAAATGTTATTCATATACAAATGAGATGATCTGTCGTGGTTAACATAACAAATCATCTATGAAGAGCACCTAAATGAACTTAGCTATCTTGATTCAAGTAGTCATTTTTTAATTCAATATAGTTTGTAGCTGACTGTTTAAGGAAGTCAACCTCACTTTCCTTTAATTTTCTCGCCTGTTTAACAGGGTTGCCAACATATAAATAACCACTTAGTAAAGTCTTGTTTGGTGGAATTAAACTTCCGGCTCCAATAAAAACATCATCTTCAACAACAGCTCCATCCATAATGATAGCGCCCATTCCTACCAGAATTCGATCACCTAAAGTGCAGCCATGTAACATACATTTGTGCCCTATAGTTACGTCTTCACCGATGATAAGGGGATTCCCCGTGGGATTAGGCGCACTTTTGCGAGTCACATGTAAAACGGTTCCGTCTTGTACATTAGTTCTTGCTCCTATAGTAATAGTGTTTACATCACCACGGGCTGCGACTAAAGGCCAAATGCTCACATCATCACCTAAGGTGATATCGCCAACAAGTACCGAAGAAAGGTCAATATAATTAGAATGGCCTAGCGCAGGAGAGATGCCGTTATATTTTCTTAAGTTAGTAGTTGTCATAAATTACCTTGAATGAGGTTTATTTGAAAATAAGAAGAATGTTAGTAAAAATAACATAATGTTAGTCTAATTATAACTAGAAGAGGCATGTAGTTGTTAGTAATGAGTTAAATACTAATTCGTTCCACTGGTTATTTATGGAGTTAATTTTAAGCGCTTTGTTTGTTTTAACATCAACAGCAGCAAGGCTTGTATGAAATCCGTGCACTTAAACAATTAATTTAACTTTTTATCAAATAACAGTTGACGCAAGAATATAAATCTCTACAATGCGCTCCAGTTCCAAGGGGTTCAGGCAAAAAGCTTAACCAACGGGATGTTTTGATAAGTTATCTACTTTCATTTACTGAGTATTAGCTAACTAAACGTTTCAAAATGAATTGTTCTAAAGTTTGAAAATAACTTTTAAATTACTTCAAAAAAATGTTGACATCAAAACTGAGACGCGTAGAATGCGCATCTCGCTTCGGGCAAGGCTTTACAGCGACCCAGAGCAATGAAGTAAAACGAATGCGATTTTACTTTTGTTAACTCACTGAGTTAACGTTCTTTAACAATTAGTTATCATGCAATTTGTGTGGATACTCACATTACTTGTTTTTACATAGTTCTTTACCCTTTATAAGGTAAGAACAAAAAAACGCTTAATGAATGATGTTCATGCAAATAAATATATACTTATATATGTAATGCGATATCAACTTCGGTTGGTATCACGACAGAATTCATTGAGCAGTTATGCATCGCTTGCGATGACGTAACACAAACGATTTTTAATTGAAGAGTTTGATCATGGCTCAGATTGAACGCTGGCGGCAGGCTTAACACATGCAAGTCGAGCGGTAACATTTCTAGCTTGCTAGAAGATGACGAGCGGCGG
>Ga0209184_1001790_pt1 | contig 12578 bp, 12 predicted proteins | sample EN8Hudsemesocosm_2_FD_184627 | JGI IMG/M metagenome (GOLD analysis project Ga0209184, IMG submission 184627) | Methane-oxidizing microbial communities from mesocosms in the Hudson Canyon - EN8C Hudson Canyon (SPAdes) (version 2) | ecosystem: Environmental > Aquatic > Marine > Cold seeps | place... | reverse complement strand
AAAGGCATTCACTCTTCCCTTATTTAATGGCAATGAAAGAGCAGAAATTAAAACACTGATACCACTGACTGGCCTGACTAAAACCGGCATTTTTAAGACGATCAATATGATCCTGAGCGGTCTCGGGTAACAAGACATTTTCCAGGGCGCTGCGCTTCTGGCTGATTTCCAGTTCGCTGTAACCATTGGCTCGTTTGAAGTCCCAGTGCAGTTGCTCCTGCAGGCTTTGCTCACCACCTTCAAAACATATTTTTTCAGATAAAATTAAAGCGCCGCCGGGCAGCATGGCATCAAACAGGGTTTGAATTAATGCCTGACGTTTATCTGGGTCAATGAATTGCAGAGTAAAGTTAAGAGTGACAACGGACGCTTTTTCATAGGGAAAGTTAGTAATGTCCCCGTGATGCAATTCCACTGGCACAGTGTTGGCATCTTCATCCACATAGGTTTGGCATTGCTCAAGCATAGCCGCGGCATTATCTATGCCTACCACCTTGCAATTATTGGCCTTCACCCCGTGACGCATAGCCAACAAGGAAGCCCCCAATGAACAGCCTAAGTCATACAGTTGACTGTTGTCTTGAGCATAATGTTCACTGATCACACCTATCATGGGGATTATGGTGGTGTAACCGGGCACCGAGCGTTTAATCATATCCGGAAATACCCGCGCCACCGCCTCATCGAAGGCAAAGGCATCCAATGCTTGATGGTCCTGGGCGTAAATACGATCTCGCGACATGATGGCTCTCATTTAATGTGCAATGGGTGAGGCGTTAAAAGCCGTGCATTGTACGGCAATTATTCCAAGCTGCCAGCGAAAGCTGCCGATACTCTGTTGCCCCTTAACTATGAGCAAATAACAGATTATGGCGCTCACTTTTTTAGGAGGAGGGAGGTGTCATAGCAGGCTCGATTAGCGTCACGATGGCCGCACATAACTTCTTAACATCCAGCGGTTTGCTCAAATAGCCATTCATGCCAGCCTCCAAGCAAATCTCCTTATCTCCCTTCATGGCATTGGCGGTTAATGCGATGATGGGCACATCTCGATAAACATCACTGCCCTGCCCGCTTCGAATGGCTCTGGTGGCTTGCAAACCATCCATGCCCGGCATCTGACAATCCATCATTACTCCGTGAATGGGGCTTGCCGCACTACAGGTTTTAAGTGTGTTTAAGGCCTCCTGACCACTGTTGGCCATGACAGTGGCATAACCCAAATCTTCTAAAATAGCCCCGGCCACCTCCAGGTTTATGGCATTGTCATCCACCACCAGGATTCGAACTTCAGTGCCCGTATGATGCATGGCATCCATATAATGATGGGTTAGTGGAGCTTCGTTACTTAAGGCGCTCGCCACCAACAAAGACAGGGACGAAACTAAATCCCCATAAATGGCCGGTTTTGGAAAGCAGGCACTGACCCCAAGTTCAGCATAAAACGCCTCATTGGCAATGGACTCTATGGGGGTCATCATCACCAAGATGGTGGACACACTATCTTCACGTTTGTTTAAAACCCTGGCCAAATCAATGCCATCCATACCAGGCATTTTTAGGTCTATGAAGGCCATGGAAAAAGATGAACCACTATTTTTTTCAAGCCAACCCAGTGCCTGCTGTGCTGATTGCGCGGTAATAACCTCTGCCCCCCAATCCTTGAGCTGGCCACTCACCACCTGCAGGCTGGTGGCGTTATCATCCACCAGCAATATCTTTTGCGCCGTTAAATCAGGTAACGTGCCCTCGGGGTTGGGTGCCTTGGCAGGTTGCAGTTCGATGCCCATTATAAACTCACTGCCCTGGCCGGGCTCACTCTTCACGCTTACTGTGCCCCCCATGAGTTCACACAATTTTTTCACGATGGCCAAACCTAACCCCGTGCCACCAAATTCCCGAGAGGTAGACGATTCCACCTGAGTAAATTTTTCAAATAAACCGGCCAGTTTGTCCTTGGGTATGCCAATGCCGGTATCGGTGACCGACACCTGTAAATACAGCCTTCCGTCCTTTTCTTCCACCTTGGCAGCAATCACCACCTCTCCCTCATGTGTAAACTTAATGGCGTTACTCACCAGGTTGGAAAGTATTTGTCGCAACCGAGTGGGGTCCCCATGGACCCACCCGGTTGCTACTTGCCGGTAATCCAGAATCAGCTCAAGCCCTTTTACCTCGGCTTGAAAGGCCAGTGCCTCGGATAAATCCCCCAACAGCTCTCTCAGGTCATAATCCAAACACTCTAATTCTTGCTTGCCCGCCTCCACCTTGGAATAATCCAGAATGTCATTGATCAATAACAGCAATGATTCGGCACTGCTGCGCGCCAGGGTGGCCCTGTGCCTTTGCTCCTGAGTAAGAGAGCTATTTAGCAATAGCTCTAACATGCCCAGTACCCCATTAAATGGGGTGCGTAATTCATGACTCATGTTGGCAAGGAAATCTGATTTATGGCGATAGGCCTGCTCGGCTTTTTCTTTTTCCTTAATTAACGCATCACTCAATAAACGTCGGCTGTTGTCGTAAATTCGTGACACTATGGCCACAAACATCACAGCAAAAACACAGGCCACCAAGCGGCCCAATAGTGAATCACTGGGTACCTGGCTAATAATCACTTGCATGAGATGCAGGTAATATAAAGCCACTAACAGCAGGCTTAATAGAAAAAACGTCATGAACGCTTTCATGGTATGAGCAATAAATTGTGATACCAGGGGAATAACTGGCAACCAGATAAGAACACGAGAAGACAAACCGCCATCGTTATAAGCAGTCATAAATATGGCAAGCACCGCAAGCCCTACGGCCATATCTGCTACCAGATTTAAACGATTAAAACGGTTGTAAAACAACAACAAACCACCAAACAAGATTGGCCCGACTATGGCCGCTTGGGTGGCAGGGGCCCAACCCTTGGTAAGGTATCGCACCAGCAATAACAGAGTGCCAAATACTAAGGCATAACACAGGATGCCCACTAACAGCCTAGCCCGTCTTAGCTGTTGAACAGACAGGGCTTGGCCGTTGGCTATTAATTTGTCCGTCCACTGAACATGCAATCTCCCAAGTTTTTCTAAAAACGTCATAAACCAAGGTTAATCATGAGGTGATTGTCTACGTAGATACTTATCTTGTGAGTTTAGGACAGGATCGCGAGGGCACAACAGAGCAAAGGCTCATTAACTCACTATCCGTGAGACAGGCTTGCTATAATTCACCTCTTTTTAAGCATAAGTCCCCTTCCATGGCCCTATCCATCCTCTATCAAGACAAACACATTGTGGCCGTGAACAAACCCAGCGGCTTACTGGTGCATAAAAGTTGGGTGGCCAAGGATGCCAAGGAGTTTGCCCTGCAGATGGTGCGCGACCAGGTAGGGGAGTTTGTCTACCCTGTACACAGGCTGGACCGACCTACCTCCGGGGTGCTGTTGTTTGCCTTCAGCGGAGAGCTGGCCAGAATAATTCAAGAAGGCTGGGAGCAGGCGGACAAAACCTATTGGGCGTTAGTGCGCGGCTGGTTAAAAGAGCCGGTACAGGTGGATCATGCTTTAAAAGGCATGAAAGATTACGGCCAGGATGATGGCAAGTCTCAAGAGGCACAAACCGAGTTTAGGCCCCTTGAACTAACAGAAATAGACGCCACCATCGACCGCTACCCAAAGAGCCGCTTTAGCTGGATTCAGGCCACCCCCAAACAAGGGCGCACCCACCAAATTCGCCGGCACTTAAAGCACATTAGCCACCCTATTATTGGCGACGCCAGGTACGGAAAAGGCAATTACAACCGCTATTTTTCCAACGAACTGGACTGCCATCGGCTGCTGCTGCACGCCAGGAGCTTGCAATTTACCCACCCGGTAACTGGCGTGCGAATGAAAATTAGCGCCCCGTTGGAAGCGCACATGGCAGCCCTTTTCAACCGCTTTGGTTTTGCCTAACTATCCTGCTGCAAACTGTGATGCTGGCGAGCCTTAAAGTTATCCTTTAGGTGTGGATACGCCTGGGCCACGCTGGCCACAATTTTTTCATAGGGCACGTCTTCAAAGGTGCCATGTTCGGTGAGGTACTCCATGTGGCGGTCGCCCTCGCCGTTGTGTTCGTGAAAAATAGAATCTTCCAGCCCATTAAATTCCAAAGGAACCACACCCATACGCTTGCATAACTTGGCATCGAAGGCCGGCGTGGCCTTTACCCACTGCCCCGACAAATACATCTCTATATAGCCATGCATTACAAACACATCGCTTTGTAACCACTCAATGAGCGCTGGGCTGGATAAGTGATTACGCACATCTGCTAAACCCAGGCGGGCCGGAATGCCATTTAAACGGCACAAAGCCCCCAGTAATATGGCCTTAGGAATACAATAAGACTGGCCCTGTTCCAAGCAAGCGCTCGCCTTGAAAGCCTCGCTGGCAGGGTCAAATACATAAGGGTTATAGGCGATGTCATCACGCACCCCGTAATAAAGCACCACCGCCTTTTCAACATCGCTCATGCCTACTTCAACTAGCCTGTCACTAAATTGCTGTATGCCCACATCGTCATAATCGAAGAATGGGCTACTGGTTAAATACGCTTGCATCAATATTCCTCACTTAAATGACATTAAAAACGGCTTTCATTAAACCGCGAAGCCTTATTTTGGCCAATAACCACATCAATCAAAATTCATGGCAAAGACGATTTGGGCGCTTTTTAAAACACCTGTATGAAAGAAAAGCCCATGGTTACAGGGCTAAATAGGTTTACCCACAAAACCTGTGGATAACTTAGTTCATAACTTATTGAAAACATCCCGAAAGCCCCATTGCAGCTGCCCCTAGTTCAAATTGGTTTTTTTTCAAACAATTAGTTTTATCGATGTTTTTCAAGCACTTACCATTGTCAACAGATCGAATGAGCCAGCAGCCAGTTTTGAGTGACGTTTATTTACCAGTCATAATTAAATGTGCATAACACCCCAAGCAAATGCTTGTTTCTTCCTCTTATTTACAAGGTAAAGATGTTAATTATGGCCAGGGGCGTCTACCCAAGATGGCATATTACGTTGACGTAAACGTCAACTGCATCTAGACTGATTACATGACTAAAAAGACACCAAGCCACCAAGGTGGCCCCACTATTTATACCATCAGTGATTTGGCCCAGCGCTTCGACATCACCACCCGTGCTATTCGTTTCTATGAAAGTGAGGGCCTACTTAGCCCTGAACGCCAAGGGCAAAAACGCCTTTATAGCCCACGGGACTACGCCACCCTCAAACTCATTATTAGGGGCAAGCGTTTGGGGTGGAGCTTGGCGCAAAGCCGTGAACTGATTCAATTGTATAACCCAGCTGAAAATAACCAGCAGCAATATCAAAAAGTATTAGAAAAGGTGCAGCAAAGTCGCGAGCGCCTGCAAGAACAAATGAACGACATTGAGATCATGATGATTGAATTGAATGACCAAGAAAGTCGTATTCGTGAAGCCATAAACAAAAAGTAATTAGAACTCAGGGCACAGCCCAAAATTAAACCCGTTTACTGAGAGTGAGAATAACAAGATGAAAAGCATTTATAACGAATTTAACTTTGGCCTAGGCGAAACTATCAATATGTTGCGCGCCCAGGTAAATGAATTTGCCAGCCGCGAAATTTCACCGTTGGCGCAAGCTACCGATAAAGAAAACGCCTTCCCAAATGAGCTTTGGAAAAAATTTGGCGACATGGGTCTACTAGGTGTTACCGCCGAAGAAGAATACGGCGGCATCAACATGGGTTACCTGGCCCACGTGGTGGCCATGGAAGAAATTAGCCGTGCCTCTGCCTCCATTGGCTTAAGCTACGGCGCCTTCTCTAACCTGTGTGTAAATCAGCTAACCAAGAACGGCAGTAAAGATCAAAAAGCCAAGTACTTGCCCAAGCTATTAACGGGCGAACACATTGGTGCTTTGGCCATGAGTGAACCCAATGCCGGTTCCGACGTGGTGAGCATGAAATTACGCGCCGATAAAAAAGGCGACAAGTACGTTTTAAATGGCGGCAAGATGTGGATCACCAACGGCCCAGACGCTGACGTGTATGTAATTTACGCCAAGACTGATTTTGAGAAAGGCGCCCACGGCATTACCGCGTTTATTGTAGAGCGTGACTTCCCTGGATTTAGCCGTGGCCAAAAGCTGGATAAGTTAGGCATGCGCGGCTCCAACACTTGCGAGCTAATTTTTGAAGACTGTGAAGTACCCGCTGAAAATATCATGGGCGGCCTTAACCAGGGTGTAAAAGTATTGATGAGCGGCTTGGATTACGAGCGTGTGGTATTAAGTGGTGGCCCCACTGGCATAATGCAAGCCTGCATGGATTTAGTCGTGCCCTACATTCACGATCGCAAACAGTTTGGTAAAAGCATCGGTGAGTTCCAATTGATTCAAGGCAAGGTAGCCGACATGTACAGCACCATGAACGCCTGTAAATCCTATTTGTACGCTGTGGCCGCTGCCTGTGACCGCGGCGAAACCACCCGTAAAGATGCCGCCGGTGTAATTTTGTATTGCGCTGAAAAAGCCACTCAGATGGCATTGGATGCCATTCAAATTTTAGGGGGCAATGGTTACATTAACGACTTTGATTGTGGTCGTTTGTTGCGCGATGCCAAGCTTTATGAAATTGGTGCTGGTACCTCTGAAGTGCGACGCATGTTAATTGGTCGTGAATTATTTAACGAAAGTAAGTAGCAGCGAAGAACTGAACGGGATATTGATGCTCGCGGCACGTCGTGAATACATCCATGCAGACTCTCGCCCGAATCCTTTCGGGCAACGGCCACGATCATCAACATCCCATTCACTCATAACAATTCTGCATATTTTTACGGTTAAGAGGACTGCTCCATGCCCGTCATTCATTCAAAGTTAAATATTCATTCCGCCGAATTTAAAGACAACCAGGCCCACTTACAGGGTCAAGTTGATAATTTAAAAAGCTTGGTTGCCACCATCCAGTTAGGGGGCGGTGAAAAATCACAGGCTCGCCATAAAAGTCGTGGAAAACTCTTGGTTCGTGAACGCATCGCCCACCTGTTAGATGAGGGCTCGCCCTTTTTAGAAGTGGGACAGTTAGCGGCCCATGACGTTTATACTGATAACGTGCCCTGCGCCGGTGTGGTGGCTGGCATAGGCAAGGTTAACGGCGTTGAATGTATGATCGTGGGCAACGATGCCACGGTAAAGGGCGGCTCGTATTACCCGCTAAGTGTGAAAAAACATTTACGCGCCCAAGAGATCGCCGAGAAAAATTACCTGCCGTGCATTTATTTGGTGGACAGTGGTGGCGCTAACCTGCCCCGCCAAGATGAAGTCTTTCCCGACCGTGAACACTTTGGTCGCATCTTTTTTAACCAAGCGAATATGTCGGCTAAGGGCATTCCACAAATTGCCGTCGTTATGGGCAGCTGTACTGCTGGGGGCGCTTATGTGCCCGCCATGGCCGATGAATCCATTATTGTTAAAGAACAAGGCACCATCTTTTTAGCTGGCCCGCCATTGGTGAAAATGGCCACAGGTGAAGAGGTAGACGCACAAACTCTGGGCGGCGGCGACATGCATACCAGCCAAAGTGGTGTGGCCGATCATTTGGCTGAAAACGATGAACACGCTTTGCAAATTGCGCGCAACATTGTGGACCGCCTTAACTGGAAAAAACAAACCGAGTTGGATGTGCGTGACGTTATAGCGCCCTTGCACGACGCTAAAGAGCTTTACGGTGTGGTGCCTAAAGACAGCAAAAAACCCATGGATGTGCGCGAAATTATTGCACGCATGGTAGATGGCAGTGAGTTTGACGAATACAAAGCCAGATACGGTACAACTTTAGTATGTGGTTTTGCCCGCATCTGGGGTTATCCGGTGGGAATCGTGGCCAACAACGGTGTGCTGTTTTCCGAGAGTGCACAAAAAGGCGCTAACTTCATTGAGCTATGTTGCCAACGCAATATCCCACTTATCTTTTTGCAAAACATCACAGGCTTCATGGTGGGCAGCAAGTACGAACAGGAAGGCATCGCCAAACACGGCGCCAAGATGGTCACCGCCGTGGCCTGTGCCAAGGTACCTAAATTTACAATGGTGATTGGTGGCAGTTTTGGAGCCGGTAACTATGGCATGTGCGGTCGAGCATACGATCCCAACTTCATGTGGATGTGGCCCAACGCGCGCATCTCGGTGATGGGCGGTGAACAGGCCGCCGGCGTGATGGCATTAATTACCAAGGGTGCCAAGGAAAAACGTGGAGAAACCTTCAGCGCTGAAGAGGAAGTCGAATTTAAAAAACCCCTTTTAGAGAAATACGAAAAAGAAGGTCACCCCTATTATGCATCAGCTCGTTTATGGGATGACGGGGTAATAGACCCAGCTCAAAGCCGCGATATTTTAGGCCTGGCCATCAGTGCATCATTAAATGCACCGGTTCAGAAAACACAATTTGGCATATTTAGAATGTAAGGGGAGTCATCATGAGTCATTTATTATTTACAGTAGAAGACGGCATCGCTCGCCTGACCCTAAACAAACCCGAAATACATAACGCCTTCGATGACGTGTTAATTGCAGAAATATTAAGTGCACTTACGGACATTGAAAATAATGATCAAGTGCGCGTGGTGGTATTGGGTTCCAACGGCAAACACTTTTCAGCAGGGGCCGACCTTGCCTGGATGAAACGCATGGCACAGCTTAACGAACAACAAAATCGTGATGATGCCCAACACTTAGCCGAGCTGATGCACAAACTAAACGGTTTAAACAAACCCACCATCGCCTTAGTGGATGGTGCCGCCTTTGGTGGCGCGGTGGGCTTGGTTGCCTGCTGTGATATGGCAGTGGCCACTGCGCGCAGTCGGTTTTGCTTGAGTGAAGTAAAAATTGGTTTAAGCCCGGCGGTCATTAGTCCCTTTGTGGTGAGTGCCATGGGAGAGCGTGCATCTCGCCGTTACTTCTTAACCGCAGAAGCATTTGATGCGCAAACCGCCGGCCAACTGGGTTTGGTTCACGAAGTGGTGAATGATAAAGAGGCGCTTTCTGAAAAGGGCCAAACGTTAATTGAGGCGCTATTGAAAAACAGCCCTCAAGCCATTGATAAAACCAAGCAGCTTATTCAAACCGTAAGCCGTGGTGACATTGATAAAGAGATGCGCGATTACACGGTAAACCTCATTGCTTCTATTCGTGTGAGCAGTGAAGGCCAGGAAGGTTTGTCTTCGTTCCTGGAAAAACGCCAAGCAAACTGGGTGAAGGAATCTTAATATGGACACCTCTATTAATACAAAAACAATAACCCGCCTGCTGATCGCTAATCGTGGCGAAATTGCCATTCGCATCATGCAAAGTGCGCAAAAGCTCGGTATCCATTGCATCGCCCTTTATTCAGAAGCTGACCGCAATGCCCTGCACGTAAAAAAAGCCGACGAGGCCTGGTTCATTGGCCCCTCCCCTGCCAAAGAAAGCTACCTAGTGATAGACAAAATTCTGGAGGTAGCAAAAAAATCAAACGCCGATGCAGTACACCCAGGTTACGGTTTTTTATCTGAAAACGCGGAATTTGCGCAGGCCATTATGGATGCCGGCATGGCATGGGTGGGCCCACCTGTGGGTGCCATACAAGCCATGGGTTCAAAAATTGAATCTAAAAAATTGATGGAAGCGGCCAACGTGCCCCTAGTACCTGGCTACCACGGGGACAACCAGGACGAAGCTTTCTTAAGCGAAGAGGTACGAAAAATTGGCTTCCCTGTATTAGTAAAAGCCAGCGCCGGTGGCGGTGGTAAAGGCATGCGCGTGATTGAATCGGAAGCTGAAATTGCCGCCTCCATTGCCGCCTCCAAACGTGAGGGTTTAAACAGCTTTGGTGACGACAAGTTACTGGTTGAAAAATACATTACACGCCCCCGCCACGTGGAGATCCAAGTATTCATGGATGAAATGGGCAACGGCGTGTACTTGTTTGAACGCGACTGCTCTATTCAACGTCGCCATCAAAAAGTTATCGAAGAAGCACCTGCCCCACAGTTCAGCCACGTTGAGCGTGAAAAAATGGGGGAAGTTGCCATACAGTCAGCCAAGGCCATTAACTATGTGGGGGCGGGCACGGTAGAATTCCTCTATGACAACGGCGAATTTTATTTCATGGAAATGAATACCCGCTTGCAGGTAGAACACCCGGTAACCGAAATGATCACCGGCCAAGATCTAGTGGCTTGGCAAATTAAAGTAGCGCAGGGTGAAACTCTGCCGTTAACGCAAGAACAACTAAGCATTAACGGTCACAGCATGGAAGTTCGTATCTATGCCGAAGACCCGGACAATCAGTTTTTACCCACCACAGGCGCACTCGATTTTGTGCAATTACCTGAGCTAATTGACGGCAAGGTTCGCTTGGATACAGGTGTAGTGCAAGGAGACGAGGTAAGCCCGTTTTACGACCCCATGATTGCCAAGTTAATTGTATGGGGTGAAGATCGCCGCCAATGTTTAAGCACCTTAAAAAATGCTCTGCAGCAGTATCAGATTGCCGGTGTCACCACTAACCTGTCGTTTTTACGCCGCTTAGTGAACGTGGCCGCCTTTAAAGAAGGCACTGTGAGCACCGCCTTTATCGAAGAGTTTGAAAGCCAACTCACCACCGATAATTTGGTTTTGCAACATCACCTGATCGCGGCCGTTTGCCAACATATGTTGGTACGAACCAGTGCGGGAATTAATAGCAACGCCCAGGGAGATGCTAATAGTCCATGGCACAACATGAGTGCCTTACGCCTTAATGCCTGCGCCCGTGAAACCTTAAAATTGGCCTACAGCAATGGAGGCACGTTGGAAGTTCAGGTGGATTCACTTGCCCCTAACGAATGGTGCCTGCATTTAGAAACGGGGGCGACTAACGTGAAAGGTCGCTTACAAGACCAACAGTTACAATATGAATTTCATGGCCAATGGCACAACGCCCGGGTGATCAATCACGATCAGCGCATCTGGGTATACGACAGCCTGGGTGAAAGTGAACTTCATTATCAGCAAAATAACTATAACCAGGACGAAGAAGTGGGTGGCAGCCTAAAGGCGCCTATGAACGGCACTCTAATTCAATTGGATGTAAGTGTTGGCCAAAATGTATCCGCGGGTGATTCACTGATGATCATGGAAGCCATGAAGATGGAACACGCCATAAAAGCGCCCCACGACGGCGTGGTAAAATCTATTACCTTCGCAGTGGGTGACCTAGTAGGCGGCGGTGACATATTAATTGAGCTGGACGAACTAAATGAGGCCAGTGAATCATGAGCTTACCCAGTTCCGTAGAAATCATCGAAGTGGGCCCAAGAGACGGCCTGCAAAATGAAAAGAAAACACTCAGTGTCGAATTAAGAGTTGAGCTCATCGAAAGGCTGGCCAAGGCCGGTCTTAAAAAAATTGAAGCTGGCAGCTTTGTGTCCCCTAAGTGGGTGCCACAAATGGCGGGCACCGATCTAGTATTGGATAAGCTCAATGGTAACCAGTCACTAATGTTGGATACCGGAGTGCGCTACGCCGCCCTTACCCCTAATTTAAAAGGACTTGAAGGGGCCATCCAGCACCGCGCCGGTGAAGTGGCTATTTTTAGCGCGGCTTCGGAGTCCTTCACTCAAAAAAATATCAACTGCTCCATTAAGGAAAGTTTGCAGCGCTTCGATGCCATCATGGCCCAAGCACAGCAAATTAACTTACCGGTACGCGGTTATGTGTCCACCATAGTGGGTTGCCCTTACGAGGGGGACATAGACCCGCTAAAGGTTGCCGAGGTAGCCAAGCACCTATATCAGATGGGCTGCTATGAAGTCTCCTTGGGGGACACCATAGGCGTTGGCACCCCGCTTACCTTCAAGCGCATGCTGGAAGCGGTGATGAAAGAAGTACCGGTGAATAAATTAGCCGTGCACTGCCACAATACCTACGGGCAGGCCTTGGCCAACATTTACGCCAGCCTTCAACTGGGCATTTCAAAAATTGATTCGGCGGTGGCTGGCTTAGGCGGCTGCCCTTACGCCAAGGGTGCCAGTGGCAACATCGCCACCGAAGATGTGTTGTTTATGCTCAACGGCATGAATATTCAAACCGGGGTAAATCTGGATGAGGTGGTTGAAATTGGTCACTGGATTTGTAATGAACTAGGCAGGGACAGCCAAAGCAAGGTGGCCCTGGCTCGTTAATGAAGCAAACTCAAGAGTTGCTTTAGGCACCTCAATTAAAAAATAGTTTGATGCATTGGGCAATCGTTACCTAGTGAAGTTTAATGCACCCACAGCAGGTAAAAAATATGAAATTCCAATCGGTACTGCGCAGCGGCACTTTTGATCAACGCACCATTATTGTCACCGGTGGCGGCAGTGGTATTGGCCGTTGTATTTCCCACGAACTGGCCTCACTGGGAGCCCAGGTAATTCTCTTTGGCCGCACCGAAGAGAAATTGCGCACCGTTCAAAAAGAAATTCAACAAGATGGAGGGTGGTGCGAATATCGTTGCGGTGACATTCGTGACACAGATGTGGTCTCTCAAAATATTG
>Ga0209184_1001784_pt1 | contig 12605 bp, 10 predicted proteins | sample EN8Hudsemesocosm_2_FD_184627 | JGI IMG/M metagenome (GOLD analysis project Ga0209184, IMG submission 184627) | Methane-oxidizing microbial communities from mesocosms in the Hudson Canyon - EN8C Hudson Canyon (SPAdes) (version 2) | ecosystem: Environmental > Aquatic > Marine > Cold seeps | place... | reverse complement strand
TCGTCCTGGTGGAAAACATCACCATAAGTAACGGCTTTACCATCAGGACCATAAGTCCAAACAAGGTCATAGATGGAATCAACTTCTTGCAGGTACATGGCGATACGCTCAAGACCAATGGTGATTTCGCCAGTCACAGGATAGCATTCTAGACCACCGACTTGCTGGAAGTAGGTGAACTGAGTTACTTCCATACCGTTTAACCAAACTTCCCAACCTAGACCCCAAGCGCCCAATGTTGGAGATTCCCAGTTATCTTCTACGAAACGGATATCGTGAACCAGAGTATCAATACCAATCATCTTTAAACATTCTAAGTACTTCTCTTGAATGTCTAAAGGAGAAGGCTTCATCACTACCTGAAACTGGTAATAGTGTTGTAAGCGGTTAGGATTTTCACCATAACGGCCATCAGTCGGACGACGGCATGGCTGAACATAAGCGGAATTCCAAGACTCTGGGCCGATTGCGCGTAAGAAAGTCGACGTGTGGAACGTGCCTGCCCCTACTTCTAAATCAATAGGTTGGCTAATGATACAGCCTTGTTCAGACCAGAACTCTTGCAAGGCGGCAATTAGGCCTTGAAAGGTTTTGATATCATGGCGGCTTTGTTCAGATGCTTTTTCAGACACGATGCGACCTTCTATGCTAAAAACGTTAAATATGGAAATACGAAAGGCTGTGATTATAACAGTGCAGAGCGCCACAGGCACTAGGTTTATATACGCGGTACGAAGGTAGAGTGAGGTACTAGATTAGGGTAAAAAAAGCGATGCAATAGCACCCGCTTTAGAGTTGCTGATATTGAGGCTTCCTTGCTTGCCAGCCCCTTGGTGGGCCTGACAGATCATCTCAACAAAAGAGAGCCCTAAGCCTGTTCCTTCTGCCTTGGTGGTGTCCATTAAACCATCGAGAATATCTTGGTCAAAGCCAGGTCCATCATCGTGGACTATGATACTTAAGCTTTGATTTTCACCCTCTTCACATAAAAGCTCGACGTGTTTGGCGCCCGCTTGAGCGCTATTGGTGATTAGCGTAACTAACGCTAATTGCACCAGTTGCTCGTTATAAAATCCCTGCGCATCTAAGTTAATGCGATTATCGATAGATAGCTCGGGGAATTGTATTAGACAAGACGCTATTGCATCGCTGGCTGTATCTCTAGGCCAAGCATCGTCCATCGCAAAGCTGTCTTTATTTTCTAAGCGAAATACACTGACCAGCCTCAATGTATCTTCTTTAATCTGATTCGTTTGCCTTAACATAGGAGTCAGCTTTTGCAGGTATTCTTCGGGTAGTTCGCTGACTAATAGATCTTGTTGTCCGGATAACGATTGCAGCTGATTTTTGAGATCATGCACAAAGGCAGCCACCAAAAACTCAAACTTAGAATCTGGTTTCATGCAGCGGATGCTCTGCATAAACGGTCGAAGGTTTTGCGTAAACGAGCATAACGAGTAAAGCGGTCATCATCCTTCGCAATTGTACCGATGCGGATTAATAGAGAGCGACAATCTTTAAGAATCTTTTTGTCGGGGCTATCGCGCTCCATGAGTGAAATCTTGGCTTGAATAGAATTTAACAAAACACTGATGCCGGCTTGTTCATAGCGAGTTGCTTGATCAAATGCGATGATCGCTTCCTCTAATTCACCACGTTCGTAATGAGCTACCCCTTCATCATTAAGACTGGTGGTATGACGTATTAACGCTTCACCATTCAAGTCATGATCAAGTCGATTTAGCATCTCTTTTTGTTTATCAGATAACTCTAACTCTTTGAGTTCATCGATCATCAACTGCGCTTTAACTGATTGATCTGTTTCAATAAACGTTTCAGTCATTTGAAGTTTATAGTCCATTTTTGGACACTCTAACTTGCCTAATAATTCCTCGGCTTCATTAGCACTGCGCTTAGCATCCTCTTTGCTTTCCATATTAAGGTGCGTTTTACTTTCAACAATAGTGGCTTCAAATAAGGAGTCATGATCTTCGGAAAAATCTTGTTTTAATTCTTCTAAAGCGCGAAAGGCTTCACTTGCTTTGTTTTGAGTTTGTCTTTCTTTAGGGTTATTCAGTAATACTTGAGCAGAGCGAGCAAACTGCAAATAGTTTTTTGCTGATTTATGGCAGGAATACCTTCCTAAACGTACTGCGTATTTAAAGGCGGGTTCAGCCGTTGCCATATCACCATTTTCAAACGCAATCCGGCCTAATTCCATTTGCCTCAAGACTGCTTTTGGAGAAATAGCGATGGCTTTTTCTAGTGCTTCTTGTGCTTCTAAAGGCTTCTCCAAAGTTAATAATATCTTGGCGATCCAGTCGTAACATTGAACATAAAGTGGATGAATAACCAAGGTACGCCTGAGCAAGGCTAAAGCACTATCAGAATCACCTAGTTTGAAAATACAAATAGCCTGTCCTAGTTTTGCCCATGATACAGAACGCTCATCTAATAATTGAGAATAAACTTTCAGGGCTGGTTCGAATTGTTTTTGGTGTAATAATAATTGACCTAAAATACGGGAAGCAGGTAGTCGCAGTCGTGGACTGTTATGCAGCACTTCTAGGCAACGTTTTATCGCGAGATCGTATTTTTGTAAATCAATGGCTTCGTTTACTAGGCGCAATTCTTCTTTAACCGTAATAATTCGAATCAAGCGTTCTTTGAGTATGTTGAGGGTATAAGGCTTAGTAATATAGCCGTCAGGGTCATACTCTAATGCACCCATAACCATGTCGATGGCATTCTCACCAGTTACGACAATGAATAACGATGTAGCGCGTAAGCGGTCGGTAAAACGGGCTTCTTCTAATATTTGTTGGCCATCTTTGGTGCGACCAAGATTGTAGTCAGATAATACGATGTCATAATCATTTTCATGAATGAGATGCATGGCTTCGATACCATCAGTCGCGATATCGATATTGCCGGCCCCTAATATGGTCGCCATTTTTTTTAATGAACTGCGGGCTTCAACGAGGTCGTCGACGATCAGAATTCGTCTTCCCGCTAACGCTTTTTCCAAATTAATCATAAGGCTGAATCATGCATCCTTTGCAACGAGCCAATAGCAGTACTTAAGAAAAGCAGCTATATAACAAGAAGTATGTAGATTAAGTCTAGCAAAGCTTTTCAACTTCGCTTGACCGAATCGACATAAGAATGATGTAGGTACTGGGCGTTATTAATTACGCCAGAAGGCAGGACTCATAAGTACTAGGAAAGTAAAAATTTCTAGGCGACCGAGTAGCATGGTAATGGACAATATCCACTTAGCAACATCACTGATATCGCCATAATGTGCCGCGACGTCTCCTAGACCTGGGCCTAAATTATTGAGGCAAGCACCAACGGCTGAGAACGCGGTCACGTGATCTAGACCAGTGGCCAAAAGAGCAACCATCATTACCATGTAAGTAAGGATGTATACCGAGAAGAATCCCCATACCGATTCAAGCACACGATCATTGACCGGGCGCTTATTGATCTTGATTGGAATAATTGCGTTAGGGTGAATTAAGCGACGAATTTCACGAATCCCCTGCTTATAAATAAGCAAGATGCGTATCACTTTCATACCGCCACCGGTCGACCCCGCACAGCCACCAATAAAGGCCATCATGAATAATAGAACCGGCAGGAATACAGGCCATTCAGCAAAGCCTTCGGTACCAAATCCTGTTGTCGTCGCAATAGAAATCAGCTGGAATAAACCATTACGAATAGATTCAGACAGGGTATAAGTATCGGTTAGCCAAAGAGCAGAAACTGTTAAAAGAGCACCACCGCCTAAGATCCATAATAAAAACTTAAACTCAGAATCCATGAAATAATGTAACAGGGATTTATTCTTCCAAGCGTAGAAATGCAGCCCAAAATTTAATACCGAAATTACCATGAATATCATCGCAATGGCTTCGATTGTCGGGCTATTAAAAAAGCCTAAAGAGGCATCGTGAGTCGAGAAACCACCAATCGCAACCGTGGCAAAACTATGGCCAATGGCATCAAATAATGACATACCAGCAAACCAATAGGCGGTAGCGCAGGCAATGGTTAATGACAGGTAAATATACCAAAGGGCTTTAGCAGTTTCGGTGATTCTAGGGGTAAGTTTAGAGTCCTTAACCGGCCCCGGCGTTTCAGCTCTAAATAACTGCATACCACCAATACCAAGCATCGGTAATACGGCAACCGCTAAAACAATAATCCCCATGCCACCCAACCATTGCAGTTGTTGGCGGTACCAAAGAATGGATTTTGGTAATTCATCAAGACCAGTAATTACTGTTGCACCGGTCGTCGTCCAGCCAGAAAGCGATTCAAAGAAAGCGTCGGTGTAACTCAAACCGGGATGTTCTGCGAGGTAAAGTGGTAGGCTTCCAGAGAAGGCTAAAACTAACCAGAACAAGACAGTGATGACAAATCCATCTCGTGTTTTCAACTCTTGCTTGTGACTACGAACGGGGAGCCAAACAGCAAGGCCTATTCCAAACGTGATCATCAAAGCATATAAAAAAGCATTTAATGTCCCATCTTCATAGAGCGCAGAAACCAGCATGGGCGGGACAAGGGTTAAGCTGAAAATCATCATCAGCAAACCGAGTACGCGAGCAATAACAGAAAAATGCATGCTTAAAAGAACCCTAATCCGACTTGGAACAATCTTTCAACTTCTGGAATTCGACGCTTATCAACTACGAATAGAATGATATGGTCGTCAGATTCCACCATGAGTTTTCCATGAGAAATAATCACTTGATCACCGCGAACGATGGCACCGATAGTTGTACCTTTTGGTAGATCAATATCGGCAACGTTACGGCCTACTACTTTTGATGTCAGCTTGTCACCATGCGCAATCGCTTCAATGGCTTCGGCAGCACCACGACGAAGTGAGTGAACGTTTACTACGTCCCCGCGTCTTACGTGAGTAAGCAAACTGCCAATAGTCGTTTGCTGAGGAGAGATGGCAACATCAATCACACCACCTTGCACAAGATCGACATAAGCCGCCTTGTTAATCAGGGTCATCACTTTGCGTGCGCCTAAGCGCTTGGCTAGCATAGACGACATAATATTGGTTTCGTCGTCATTAGTGACGGCGCAAAACACATCAATATTATCGATATTTTCTTCTTCTAATAATGCTTTGTCTGTTGCGCTGCCCATCAAAACAACGGTCTTAGATAAATTTTCACTGAGAAATTTAGCGCGACCATCGCCGTGTTCAATCAGTTTTAGGCGATATTTACTTTCTAAGGTTTTGGCTAAGCGATAACCAATATTACCGCCCCCTGCGATTAAAATACGTTTGTAAGAATCCTCTTCGCGGCGCAGCTCGTTCATAACCTTTTTGATGTGATTTTTAGCGGCGATAAAGAATACTTCATCATCTACTTCAATCACGGTATCGGCTGTCGGTAAGATCGCTTGGCCACGACGATAAATAGCCGCTACCTTGGTATCCGCCGAAGGCATGTGTTCTTTTAATTTACGCAGTTCTTGGCCAACCAGTAAACCACCGTGATAGGCACGAACCGCAACCAGCTGAACTTTCTCATCGGCAAAATCAAGAACTTGTAAGCTGCCAGGGTATTCTAATAAGCGCTTGATGTAGTTAGTAACAACTTGTTCTGGAGAAATAAGTACATCAATCGGAAACGCATCAGATTTAAACAGCTCTTTCTGTTTAAGGTAGGCATTTGATCGAATACGGCTGATCTTGGTCGGAGTACGAAATAGCGTATAAGCAATCTGACAAGCGACCATATTAGTCTCATCGGAGTTGGTCACCGCAATCAGCATATCGGCATCATCAGCCCCTGCTTGACGCAGAACTTGCGGATATGAGCCTGTGCCTACCACGGTTTTAATGTCGATAGTATCTTGCAGTTCACGCAAACGCTGAGCATCGGTATCGATTACTGTAATGTCGTTTTGTTCGTTGGCGAGGTTTTCTGCCAAGGTGCCGCCTACCTGGCCTGCACCTAATATTATAATCTTCATAACGTACATCCTTGTACGTTACCCTGACGGGCAGCCTGCGGCTGTGCAAATATGCTATCCTGCATATTAGTCACATAGTTAAATTGCTTATTAAGCATCTTAATTTTTCCCTAAACCTTTCTTTTCTAATACTGCGTAGTAGAAACCATCATGTCCCTGTTCTGTTATCTCACCAGAATCTGACTCGATTGCGAGTTGTGGAAATAACTGTCGACCCTGACCGCTATCCACGCCCCAACTTCTATCTTGAAGACTATAAACCTCTACGTCTTGCTGTGCATCATTTTGTGCTTGGATAAAAGTCTCAATAACGTCGGCATTTTCCATCGGCATGATCGAGCAAGTTGCATACACTAAACGTCCGCCTGGCTTCAGTGTCGACCATAGAGTATTTAATAAGCCTAGCTGCACATCGGCAAGCTGTTCAATGTCATCTTTGCGGCGCAGTTGTTTGATGTCTGGATGACGTCGAATCACACCAATAGCCGCGCAAGGGGCGTCCAAAAGAACGCGGTCGAACAATTGTCCATCCCACCAATTATCTAGATCATTTGCATCGCAAGCGATTGTTTTCGCTACTAGCTGCAAGCGTTCTAGATTTTCGTTCACACGCATTAAACGCTTTTCTTCAAGGTCGATGGCAGTAACGTTTAGATCCGCTGCACTTTCTAAAATATGGCATGTTTTGCCACCCGGTGCTGAACAAGCATCGAGAATATTCTCGCCCGCTTGTGGGTCTAATAACTCAGCAGCCAGTTGTGCTGCTTCATCTTGCACACTGCACCAGCCTTCTTCAAAGCCAGGTAATTCAAATACGTTCATCGCATGATCAAGGTAAATACAGTGCTTAGCATGCTTACCCGCACTGGCTGGTATACCTGATTGCTCTAATAAGGCTAAATACTCTTCACGGCTATGGTGTAACTGGTTAACTCGAATGCAGAATGGAGGGTGCTGATTATTAGCCTCCATTATGTCTAAATAATTATCAGGCCAAGCTTTCTTCAATGCTTTCACTAACCATTTTGGATGGCTGTGTAAGGTGACCGGATTATCCCCAAGGGATTTGTTTAGCTCGACATGCTCACGTTCATAACGACGTAAGCAGGCATTGATAACACCTTTACAGTAAGGCTTATCTAATTTTATAACGGCTTCGACAGTTTCAAAAATGGCAGCGTGGGCCGCTTTTTTCTGAATATCTAATTGATACAAACCAATAATCAATAACTGATGTAGATCTTCATCGTGGTCTTGAAAGGGCTTTTCGAGCAACATTTTTGCAAGGGCATTTAAGCGGAAATACCAACGACAGCTGCCGTAGCAAAGCTCGCGCAAAAAAGGGATATCGTCAAAATCGACTTTATCTTCTGCTGCGGGTAAGCATTGGGCTAACGATTGACCATATTGTACTTGAGTTAATACCCGTGCGGCGGTTGCACGAATGTTATTCGCTGAAGAGTCTGTAGATGGAGTCTTTGTTGATCTGGACATAGCGTTAATTAGGCCTGGCTAGCAAACATGTGCTGTGGCTGAAATAAGTTGGGTTGACCATTGATGAAATCGCGAATCACCATGGCTTTTTTGCCGATAAGCTGAATATTTAATAATCGAATTAAACCTGCTCCGGTGGCGACATCAACTCCGTCTATATTGACTCGGGCGATGGTGCCCGGTAATAACGTTGTTGGTTCATCAAGAGCGATGGCTTGCCATACTTTAATGCGCTGATCACCTAGCAAGGTATAAGCACATGGAAAGGGATTAAAGGCGCGAACATTCAGCTCAATATTTTTTGCTGGCAGAGACCAATTAATCAGGGCTTCTTCTTTGCTCAGCTTATGAGCATAGTTGGCAAGTGTATCGTCTTGCTTTTCAGCAATGGCTTCGCCTGCTTGCAATAGCGTCAATGTCTGCAACAACGCAGTTGGGCCTTTTTCTAACAAACGATCGTGAAGACTGCCGCCGGTTTCATCACGATTAATATCGAAAGTGATCTTACTCAGCATATCGCCAGTATCTAAACCGACATCCATCTGCATGATGGTAATACCAGTTTCACCATCGCCCGCCTGGATCGCGCGTTGAATCGGAGCAGCACCACGCCAGCGAGGCAAAATAGAAGCGTGAACATTGAGGCAGCCCATTTTAGGTGCTTCAAGAACAGATAAAGGCAGCAATAAGCCGTAAGCAACAACAATCATGATGTCGGCGTTTAATGCTTTAAGCTCTTCAACCGCCGCTTCTTGCTTAAAGTTGAGCGGTTGAAAAACGGCAATATCATGCTCTAAAGCCAGTTTTTTTACCGGGCTAGGCTGCAGTTTTTTACCACGACCGGCCGGTCTATCAGGCTGGCTATAAACCCCAACAACATTATGTCGACTGTTGATTAGTGCTTGTAAGTGGCCAGCAGCGAAATCCGGTGTACCGGCAAAAACTATATTTAGAGCGTCCATAGAGTCTCTTTTATTAACGGCAATGCTTTTTAACGACGAGAGTTGCGCGCTTCAATTTTATGCTGTTTTTCAAGCTTTGATTTGATGCGATTGCGCTTCAGAGGTGATAAATAATCCACCATCAGCTTGCCTTCAAGGTGATCCAATTCGTGCTGAATACACACAGCTAATAAGCCACGAGCTTCCAGTTCAAATGGCTTACCGTTGCGATCTAGCGCTTTAACAAGGCAATGTTCAACTCGAGTCACGTCTTCATAGAAGCCAGGAACCGATAAGCAGCCTTCTTGCATGCTTTCTAATTCACCGTCTAAAACTGTGACTTCTGGATTGATAAAAACCAGAGGGTCGTCTTTTTCATCCGATAAATCCATCGTCACGATACGTTGATGAACGTTCACCTGACTCGCCGCAAGGCCAATTCCAGGTGCTTCGTACATCGTCTCGAACATGTCGTCGATAATTTTACGAATTTCATCCGTGACTTCTGTAACGGGTTTTGCAATGGTACGAAGACGCTTGTCTGGGTACTCTAATATCTCTAATATGGCCATAGATGTGATGCGCTTATAGAACTAATGGGGCTTAACTTGCTAAGATGTCATAGTTAGAGCTACTTTTAATTAAATAGCGCCTTCAATAATAACAAAGCAAACCAAGACTGTTGGCTGATATGCCAATGATAAAGGGATTATAGGATGAGCAAAACAGTTCGTTACCTAATTACAGCATTTTTTCTGGTAGTAAGCACAATTAGCCATGGTTTAGCGCTGAAAGAGGGTGCACCGGAACGTTATACGGTTCAAAAAGGCGATACCTTGTGGGGTATTTCTGAACGTTTTACCGATGATGCGTGGCAGTGGCCAAATATTTGGTACCAAAATGACCAAATTGAGAACCCTCATTTAATATTTCCAGGGGATATTCTTGGATTGATGATGATTGGCGGCGAAGTGAAAGTAGCGGTCGTTAAGCGTGGCGAAGAAAGTCGTACAGTTAAAATGACCCCTACCGCTCGAATTGAGCCGATTGAATCTGCGATACCTACGATTCCTATGGATGCCATTATGCCATTCATTACTCGCAACCGAATTGTTGAAGCTGGCGAATTAGAAAAAGCGCCTTATATATTATCAGCAGGTGGCGGTCGTATTATGAACGGTGCCGGCGGAACGGCTTATGGACGTGGTGACTTTAGTGGTGGCACTGCCAATGCTTATGGTCTTTTCCGTGCAAGTATCGTTTATAAAGATCCTATTACTGAAGAAGTACTTGGTTTAGAAGCCAAAGAAATTGGTTTGGCGAATGTTATTAGTAATGAAAAAGACATTGTTAAGCTGGAATTAGTAAAGACCAGTCAGCAAGTGGTTGAAGGCGATCGCTTATTAACTACTGAAAATCGTCAAATCGTTACTCGTTTTCAGCCGAAAGCCCCTGATGAATACATCGACGGTTATATTATTTCGGTTCCTGGTGGCGTTACTCAGATTGGTCAGTACAGCATGATTGTGATCAACAAGGGCAAGCGTGACGGTATTACTGAAGGCGCGATGCTCGATATTATGAAGCGCGGTGAAATCGTTCGTGACCGCACTAAAGAAGAAAAGGTTCGTCTTCCTGCAGAAAAAGCGGGTCAGCTAATGGTATTCCGAGCTTACGAAAAGTTATCGTATGCATTGGTGACTAAAGCAACACGCTCACTGAATGTTGGCGATCAGGTTCGTAGCCCTTATTAAGTTTTAGCTAGACGCTACACATATTGGATATACACAAATAAGGAAATAGCATGCTCAAGGATGAGATGCTCTTCGCTTGGTGGACTCTATCAAGCACCCCTGGCATTGGCAGTATTGCGCTGAATAAAATCAGAGAGCAGCTGCCGACCTGCTCTTCTCTTGCTACCTGCTCTGCTCAAGACTTAATCTCAATGGGGTTAAAGCCTAATCTTGCTTCCGCCTGGCAGCAGATGAGAGAGTCTGGTGACAATTTAAATCCCTTCGTCTTAGCCGGTTGGCAAAAAATCCAATCATGGTGCCAGCAACCAGGCTGTGGTGTTCTAGTGCCGGATGACGAATATTATCCGCAAGCATTAGCATCATTGCGTGATGCACCGCTCTTTTTGTTTTACCGTGGAAATCCTCAAATCTTAAACGAGACGAGCATTGCGATCGTGGGCAGTCGTAACCCAACGCATTATGGTCGTGAGCAGGCGTTTCTAATCGCTCAGCAGTTAGTGACCTCAGATTGGCATGTGATTAGTGGTTTGGCGATTGGTATTGATGGAGAAGCTCATCAAGGAGCCCTGCTTAACCCTGCGGGCATTAGTCTAGGTAAAACAATTGCGGTATTGGGATCAGGCCTAGAAGAAATTTACCCTAAACGCCATCAAGCGTTGGCGGATCAAATAGCTAGCAGTGGCGGTATTTTATTATCGGAACACTTGCCGAATATCAAAGCCCTCGCGCAGCATTTTCCGCGTCGCAATCGAATCGTAAGTGGCATGAGTTTAGGCACGTTGGTGATTGAGGCCGCGTATAAAAGCGGATCGTTGATTACAGCACGCTTGGCGGCAGAGCAAGGCCGAGAAGTCTTTGCCTTACCGGGTGCGGTCACCAATCCACTCAGCCGGGGTTGTCACCAATTGATAAAAGAAGGGGCTAACCTCATTGAAAATGCGACCGACATTATTCGTTTAATCGATTCAGACTTAGCCATTGAAATACGAGAGGCTCAAACGCTTGATCAGCCAGCAAACCAGAGCGATCTTTTTGGCGGCCCCGCAACTGAAAAATCAGCAGCATCGCACAAGGCTTCTCCTAAGCGGCAAGCGCCGAGAGTCACAGAACAAAGAGTAATAGAACAAAGAGCAAAAGAGCCTAAGCTAGAGGGCATTAGTAAAACAATTTATCAGGCACTTGATGTCGTCCCAACGTCGATTGATAGCTTAGTCTCCAGAACGGACTTGAATGTGGCAGAAATAGCGCAGCACTTAATTCTTATGGAGCTAAAAGGGGTGGTAGGGCAAGTCTCTGGTGGTTATATACGTCTGTAAGCCCAAATAATATTCACTGTAAGCTTATGCAAGCATACTGTGCGTACGCAACATCATCCTCTATAATCCTGTGAACTCCATCATCTTAGTGATTGAACTTATTTTGTCTGACTCTTCTGAAAATTTACATTTACAGCAAGCCATTACCCGCTTAAAAGCCGGTGGTGTTATTGCGTATCCAACAGAAGGCGTTTGGGGCTTGGGTTGTTTGTGGACGGACGAAGTGGCGATTCAAGAGATTCTTAGGCTTAAGCAAAGGCCGTTAGAAAAAGGCATGATTGTTTTATGCGCCCAGTTTTCTGATATCGAAGCGTTTTTATTACCGTTAGCCCCTATACATCGACAGCAGCTAGAGCAAGATTATTCTCATCCGGTGACTTGGATCTTGCCCTGTAAACTATCGGTTTCCGAGTCCGTTCGAGGTCAGCACTCTAGTATCGCCGTCCGCTTCAGTCGACATCCTCAGGTGCAGGCTTTGTGTTCTCAAGTTGGGCCTATTATCTCTACCTCAGCGAATCCTACGGGGTTAGACGCGGCAATGTCGGTAGATGATGTACGCGATTACTTTCAAGATCAGCTCAGTTATATTTTACCCGGTGAACTCGGTGGATTTTCTAAGCCTTCTGAAATTCGTACTCTAGATGGTCACAAGGTAAGATAGAGTTAGTTTTTAAATCAATGTTAAACGTTTAACAAGAGCCAATGAAACATGAGCCAAGAAAAGGCTAAAACACAGCAAGTTACACATACAGAAATAGAAGCGGTTAAAAGCTTCTTGCTGGATTTACAAGATCGAATTTGTACCGCGCTGGAAGAACAAGACGGCGGCGGTAAATTCCTAGAAGAATCTTGGTTACGTGAAGAGGGCGGCGGTGGCCGTAGCCGTGTTTTAGAACAAGGTGTCGTTATAGAGAAAGGCGGTGTTAACTTTTCTCATGTTATGGGCGCTGAGCTTCCTGCCTCGGCAACGGCAGCGCGTCCAGAGTTAGCGGGCCGTAGTTTCCAAGCGATGGGGGTTTCATTAGTGATACACCCTCGCAACCCTTATGTGCCTACTTCTCATGCTAACGTGCGTATGTTCGTAGCCG
>Ga0209184_1001783_pt1 | contig 12611 bp, 9 predicted proteins | sample EN8Hudsemesocosm_2_FD_184627 | JGI IMG/M metagenome (GOLD analysis project Ga0209184, IMG submission 184627) | Methane-oxidizing microbial communities from mesocosms in the Hudson Canyon - EN8C Hudson Canyon (SPAdes) (version 2) | ecosystem: Environmental > Aquatic > Marine > Cold seeps | place... | reverse complement strand
GTTAAAACTCCTCTTAGCCCAAGCTGATTTGAACATCAACACCAGCTGCAAGATCTAAACGCATTAATGCGTCTACAGTCTTTTCAGTTGGCTCAACGATATCAATCATGCGTTTATGAGTACGAATTTCGTACTGATCACGCGCATCTTTGTTAACGTGTGGAGAAGTCAAGATAGTGAAACGTTCTTTGCGAGTAGGAAGTGGAATAGGACCACGAACCTGTGCGCCAGTACGTTTTGCAGTATCAACGATCTCTGCTGTAGATTGATCAATCAAACGATGATCGAACGCTTTCAAACGAATGCGAATTCTTTGATTTGACATGTATCAAATCCCCTTTTTAAAGAACAAAAAAATACATCCCTCTGCTTCCTTATGTACCGGAAGGGGGTGTATTACTTAAAAACATTCAACGCAAAATTAGCGTTGTTGTATAAGGAAACAACTAAATTGTTATGCCCTTAGTTTGTTTTACCTTTGAATTAAATTTCAAAACGAATAAAACAAAACCACACCCAGTTCACCTGAATGTGGTCGCGTATTATACATAAGTTTGTAAATTGAGCAAGTGGTTATTTTATTTGTCTGGCTTGAATGATTACTTGTTGTTGAATAAAGGCAGCCAATAACCAAAGCCCCATAACATTGTTTGTATAAAACTCATTTCTGTTTTGGTTTTAGCCACAACTTTAGCTTTCAAAGCAAAATATTCAGCAAGGTGTGCGAACAGCACAATACCAACTAAGGGTAAAACATAAAACTGGTACTCTATGGGTAAAGGCGACATTGAAAACATTCCCAATACAGCCACTCCCCATAACCCAATCAACAAAACTTTAATACTAGTTATCATCACATTAAGCATATTCTATTGCCCTCGTCTTAATTAGCTAAAATCATATCTGCAGCCTTTTCACCAATCATGATGGTTGGCGCGTTAGTATTGCCACTCACTATTTTTGGCATGATAGACGCATCAGCAACTCTTAGCCCTTGTATGCCGAATACTTTTAAATGCGCATCAACAACTGCCATTTCATCTTCTGCTGTTCCCATTTTACACGTACCGCAAGGATGATACTGGGTATCTGCACGATTACGAATATCTTGCACCAATTGCTCATCATTGCCAACGTGATAAAGCATGTTTTTACGAATGTTATCAAATGGTGTTCCTTCAAGAATAGTTTGCATCTTTTTTGCGCCATTCATAATGACTTCCATATCTTTTTTGTGACTAAAAAATTTAGGATCAATGATAAGAGAATCTTCAGGTTTTTTACTGTGAAGTTTAACTTCACCTACACTTTCAGGACGCAATACCGTTATATGGCAGCTATAACCATGACCCAAATTTACTTTTCTGGCGTGATCGTCAACTATTCCTGGTACAAAAACAAACTGTGCATCAGGTGCGACAGTATGTTCTTCGGTACTAAAAAAAGCCCCTGATTCAGCGAGGGTACTTGTGATCTTTCCTGTTCGATTATTTTTCCACTCAAACATCGACTTCAACATACTCGCTCCGCCTTTGAATGATAGACCAAAAGTATCTTGATTACTGTCTACCTTAAAGGTTTGCACATAATCAATATGATCTTGAAGGTTTTGCCCGACACCAGGTAAATCATGCACACAAGTTATGCCTTTTTCATGAAGATGTTTGCTAACACCAATACCAGACAGCATCAGAATTTGTGGTGAGCCAAAAGCACCACTGCTAAGAATGACTTCTTCGTTGCAGCTAATATCAATAACAGCATTATTTTTTTGGTAACGTACACCTATGGCTTTTTTGTCTTCAAGTAATATTTTCTCGGTTAAAGCGTGAGTAATAACGGTTAAATTATCTCGCTCCATATTAGGCGTTAGAAAAGCTTTAGCTGCACTACAGCGCTCACCATTTTTGACGGTTCGTTGATACATAAATGCACCGTTTTGATTTGCGCCATTATAATCTGGATTGTGCTTAATTCCGTGTTGCTGACAAGATTTGATGAACATCTCATTCAGGTTGCTTGCATTAGTAGCATTGCTAACACCTAAAGGACCATTTGTGCCATGATAGCTATCTTGAAATGCTTCGTTGCCTTCTGACTTTTTAAAGTAATGCAAAACGTCTTTATAAGCCCAACCTTCGTTACCAAGAGCAGCCCAATTGTCATAGTCCCATTGATTACCTCTAACATAAAGCATGGCATTTGTTGACGAGCTTCCACCTAAGGTTTTTCCCCTAGGTTGATAACCTTTTCTACCGTTTAAACCTGGCTGAGGGGTGGTTTCAAATGCCCAGTTATTTATCTTTGTTGGCAACATTGCCGCGACACCGACTGGGGCATGAATAAAAACACTTTTATCGGGGCCTCCTGCTTCTAAAAGACAAACTGAAACATTGGAATTTTCAGACAACCTTGCTGCTAGAGCGCAGCCCGCAGAGCCCGCGCCAACAATAATATAATCGAATGTATTTTTTTGTGTGTTTTTCATATTTTCACCTGCGACTTATTGCTCTTTGTTTTTACGGGGTAACGATATTGAACCAGAAAGGAAACTCATCCATTATCATCAATAGTTGACCAAATATTTTGTCATTTACATCAAATGTCATTTCGTCTGATTTAAGCGCCTCCAGAAATGGAAACTACCCTTTAACATGTTGTTTCTCATAAATGCGTGACTAGACAAGCTGATTAATAGTTATCTATAAATTAGTCTAAAATATTAATCAGCTAGGATTCATTACAAATTAACGACCTAAACGTCTAAGAGCTGAAGTAGAAAAATCTGTTCTTTTAACTTTTTTACCCCAAACCATAAAGGTAGGCTCTTCATTACTTAACCCGGTAACCAAGTATCGTCCAGAATTTAAGTCATGCAAGGTTTCAGCAACCATCCACGGGGTATCAACATCATAAAATTGGATGTTATGCGCTTCAGATAATTTCCATAATTCACCACGACCATCATATTGATCAATAACTGATGCTCCCCATGAGTCTTCATCAATAAAGAAAGTACGTTTCGCATAAATATGTCTAGCCCCTTCTTTTAATGTTGCTTCAACTTGCCAAACACGGTGAAGTTCATATCGCAAATAATCTGCATTTAAATGGCCTTTTTTCACTAAACCATCATACGTTGCTGTTGTATCAAGTAATTTATACGAGTTATAAGGAATGTATAGTTCTTTTTTACCGACTAATTTCCAATCATAACGATCAGGTGCACCGTTATACATATCATAGTTATCCGCTGCTCTTAAGCCATCAGTACCTGCTCCAGGACCGTCATAAGCGACATTTGGCGCTCGACGGACACGACGTTGCCCAGCATTATAAACCCAAGCTTTACGTGCTTCTTTAACTTGATCTATGGTTTCATGCACCATTAAAGCAGTACCGGTTAAACGCGCGGGTGCGGTAATTTGCTGCAAATAATAAAACAAAATATTATCGTCATATTTCGGATTGCGACCACTTGTGAGAAATTCTGGCCATACTAATTGATCATTCATTTTTACGGGCACAAATGAACCATTTGCTTGCACAGGAATGGTGGTTAAAAAGCGCTTCGCTGAGCCGCCTCTGTATCGGGTAATATGATTCCATATAACTTCAGAACCATTCTTTGCAACTGGAAAAGGTATCGTGGTATCAAATTTAGCTAAACCATTGCCCGATCGAACTAACTCAGAAGTGGTTGCATTTTTCTTTACTACATCATAAAGCTCATTTGAGTAGGCAGCTGTTCTTCTTGTTTTGTAAATAGGCATCTTATAATCGGCATACTTTTCAAACATAGCGATTTGGCCAGCACTTAAACTTTCTTTGTAATCACCAACGTTTGCGTTAGTAATTTCAAATAAAGGTTTATCTTGCATAAAAGGATTTTCAGGTCGACCTGAATCCTTACTTTTAGTTGAGTTTTTACTGTTCAAGCCTCCTGTCCATGCTGGGATTGTGCCAGCTGCATTTGCCGCCATTTCTGCACCTAATGGGGTTAGGGAATTACCTAATTTATCTGCTTCTTGCGAACTAACTTTTGCAAAAGCGGAACTGGTGGTTACTAGTGATAACATCAGTAAACTTGCTGTTGTAATATATTTTTTCATCATCATTCTCTTAATGTTTTTGCAATATAATTAATATGAAACGCCAAAAGTCAGCGATACCAAGTCTTTATCTTCCAAGGTGTTATGACTACCTCCTGAAAAGTTGTTGTAGCCCGCGGTGACAGTATATTTTTGTTGATATGAAGCCTCTAAAGAAAGACCTATGTTTTTACGACCCTCATGGAATTGCTGGCCTGGGTCTGGCGAATAACCACTGACATCATGCGCCCAAGATAATGTTGGTTTTAGTGAAACACCGGCAAACACATCAGAATATTGCCAAACACCACGCATTCGATAACCCCAAGCACTATCAGTGACGAAACCATCGGTTCGACAATCACCCGTTAAATTTCCTCCAGCAACTAAATTTGTACAATTTATACCGCCACCGACATCAAAATCACCTAAACCAAAGACAGAATTTCTCCCATAATGTTGGTCTGAATCCTCAACGCCATCGGTTAAAATTACACCCACTTCCGCAATAACCGTGACGCGAGAAGCCCCCATAGTATTTTCAAAAAATTGAATAGCGGTCATTTGCATTTGGGTAACATCAAATTCATCCCAACCTTTTGCTTCTTCACCATAACCAACTGTTGTAACTCTTGGGGTGTAGCGTAAAAACGGTGCTTCAGATAACACTCCGTTCAACACTTCCGGTCCATTGATTTGAATGGGGGTATCAGGCTTGTAAGAAACTTCACCCGATAAAGCCATGCCACCAACATTGGTGGCAAAACTCACACCGTAAAACTTTAAATCTTCGGGGAACTCAATATTGTAAGCAGGGTTTAATGCAGCTAAAACGCCTCCTGTTGGGTCTAGCGCTTTAGGCACAAAAACGGGTGTTGCACTTCCTGTAGCTAAAGGAATACTAGTTCGAATAGCATTGATAAGAGGAAGGCGTGAATGGATGTTCATGTAGTACAAACCAAACTCAGTATCGTTTAACGCTTCAGCATAATAGCGTGCGGCTAAACCATATTGACCACCGTCATCAGGTTCAACATCAGCTTGGCGCTCTGCAGCAAAACCTGCAGATAAGCCTGCTCGATCTCCAAATGGCCCTATAGAAACATAGTTACACCCAGTTGCCGCAAAATCTGCGCCTGAAAAATAGGTACCACAGCCATCAATCTGAGTTTTCTCCCATTCATATTGATAAAAACCTTCAATGCTTAAGTTTTCAGAAACACCTACATTGGCATACAACATACCTACGGGCAGAATCCCTTCTTTTAAATCTGCGCCAGGGCGTCTTAAGGCTGCAACATCAAACGGGTTTGATGAGTTCATTCCCCCTTGAATAAAAGTACTCTCCCCCCAACTAACCACTTGTCTGCCTAAGCGAATATCCAGAGGAGTCTCCCCTAGATCAAAGGAGGCATAAACATAAGCGTCTAATAATGAAATACCAGAAAACTTAGTATTATTTTCAAAACCATCATCACTTAATGGCGTATTTGGCGTGTAGCCGTTGTTGGAATTGCCATGTAGAACGTCACCATCTTCAAGCGCATAGTCATACCAATATTTAAAACGAATAAAGGCACCAAAGTTACCTTTGCTTAACTGAATATCATGCACGCCTTTAATTATTTGTGAGTAAGCATCATGCTTTGCATAGTTTAAATTACCATCATCTGTGGTCGATGTAGCGCCAGTTCCGCCATTGGTTTTACCAATAAAGCGAGAGTCAGCATCCCCTAATCTCCAGCTTGCGCCAATATCTAATTGTGAGTTGATTTGCAGTAAAATGTCATTGTCTTCACCAAAATTAAAGTCTACGGCGTTCGCTGATGATGCGCCAAGCGTCATAGCGACAACCAGAGCTAATGGTTTGATTTTGCGGTTATTATTTAGCATATTATTCGCCTGTTATTATCGTTGTAATACGTAATTGAATATTTCTTTCGCAATTACATTACGTCAATGATCAGATTAATATTTCGCTAAATGTGCCAACCTATTGTCATTTCGTGCAAAACTCGTAGAATAGAAAAACCTCAAAAACATAGGCAATGCAGTGCAAGATTATTATTCAACATTAACTGGCTGGATGATCCCATTTTCTAGGGCTATGGAAGCGCACAACATTAACACTGCTAAGGCACTTGCAGAATGTAATATTTCTCAAGATGTCGTAAGTGAGCAAGAATCTCGTATTGCCGCAGAGAAATTCTCTCTTCTAATTGAGTACTGTAATAAAAAATTAGCACGTCATGATTTTTCTATTTTAATCGCAGAGCAATTTCACCCCGGTATGTTTCACGCTCTGGGTTATGCCATGATGTCTTCAAACACTTTGCAAGATGCATTAGATCGTATCGCTCATTACAAACGCGTAGTTTCAAACACTTGTAAATTAGTTAACCATGAGCATAATGAACAGTTAGTTTTTGAGATGAACATTTTTACTTATGAAGGAACAAATCGACCCGTTTTATCACTAATAACAGTAGAAACTTTTTTAGCGACCATAATCCGTTTTTCCCGAGAACTTGTCTCCTTAGAATTTTCTCCTGAAAAAGTCTGCTTTGCTTACCCTACTCCCAGTCATGATGTAACTTACCTAGCAGATTTTTTTAACTGTGAAATAGAGTTTAATAGTAGTCAAACAGCAATTCTATTTAACCTAAAACAAGCAAAAGAAAAATTAATGTGTGGTAATCCATTAATAACTCATAGTCATGAAAAAATGCTAGATGAATTTATGGCGAGAGTTGATAAAAATGATTTAAGTCATGTCATCAAAAATAAAATTTTTGAACTATTACCGCTCGGTGCTCCATCACAAACTGAAATAGCTGAATACCTTGGCATGAGTTTGCGTAATTTACAGCGAAAGTTACATGACCAAGGCACAAGTTATAAAGAAATATTAGAAAATACTCGCAAAAAGTTAGCAATGGATTACATTGTTCAGAAACATTTAAGTCTGAGTGAAATTGGTTATTTAGTGGGTTTTTCAAGTGTCGGCAACTTTAACCGTGCATTTAAGCGTTGGACCAATCAGACTCCCGGAGATTATCGACAAAGCAAAAAAGCATAACAAGTTAGCAATTAACTCCCACAATTTCATTTTCTTCAAAAACACCTGTGTTGCAAAGATAATCATTTGGCACGTTTAACACCTCTCAAGCTACCTTTGTTCATCAATACTAATAAGCATGATTTTTTCACTTATTAGGTTTTCTATGCGCACACCTTATATTGCCTTTAGCATAATAAGCTCACTGCTTGTTACTTTGTTTGGTTCACTCTTTAATGTAGCTCAAGCAAACAGTTCCTTAGATTTATTAGAATTACCCGCTAAAGAAAGTTCATTAGCCAGTAAAAGTGTACTGATGGCAATGACCCGGAATAATGACGCTATTCTAGTCGTAGGTGAGCGTGGACATATTATCAACTGGCAAAGCAACAATGACTGGCAACAGCAACAGTCCCCTGTCAGTGTTGCTATAACCGACGTAATTATTCTATCTGATGGTAGTAAAATAGCAGTTGGCCATGATGGTGTCATTCTCAAAGCTGATAGTGATAACACTATATGGCGCAAAGTATTCACTGGCGTTGAGTTAACTAAGCTCCAAATAGAGCTGGTGAAAAAACAATATGAAGCCTTACAACTGATCATAAAGAAAACACAGGATGAGGATGAACTTGAAGACTTAACCTACCAATTAGATGATTTGGCTTTTGCTATAGAAGATAGCCAATTAGAATTAAAATCTGGGCCAAATAAACCGCTGCTATCCATCGCTCGAACGTCAAATGATACATTATTTGCCTGTGGCGCTTACGGTACATTGCTCAGTAGTAAAGACAAAGGCGAAACTTGGCAGCTAGTGAGCGATCAACTTGATAACCCTGATGATTTCCACCTTAACTCAGTTATTACAACGTCTGATAACCAACTTTTCATCGTGGGTGAAAATGGTCTTGGATTTCATTCAGATGATCTAGGTAAAACATGGTCATCAATGACATTGCCGTATTCTGGCAGCTTATTTGGCATTATCTCCAACAATACCAATGCAGCATCAACTGGCAGTACACCAATGGAGAATAACACACAACTTGTTGCCTTTGGTCTACAAGGTAATTTTATGGCATCTCTTGATGGCGGTACACATTGGCAACATAAAAAATTACCTACTAGCGCTAGTTTACTTGGTGGAGTTTTTTCTAAACAAGGTAATGCCTATTTGGTTGGTCATGGCGGTTTAATTGTCAATTTCAAACCTGAAAACCTTGAAGCACTTCACATTGAAAAGCACCCTTCAGGAGCTGCACTTGCCAGTGTTGCTGTAAAAGAAAACGCATTAATTCTCGCCGGACAATTCGGCATTTCAACATGGCCAATTAAGAAGTAGGAGTAAAATTATGCCAAACCAAAATACCGCTCACTCGCCTACCAAGTTAGAGCAAATAATAGAAAACTTTGCCTTTGGCCATCGCGCACTAGTGATGACCATAATTGCCATTGGTATCGCTTTGTTAACCATGCAAGCAGTTAAGGTTAAACCTGAAGCTAGCTTTACTAAGATGATCCCTGGCTCTCATTCATTCGTCAGTAATTTTTTAACTTACCGAAAAGAGCTGGCTGATTTAGGCAACGTAGTTCGCATTGTTGTGGAAAGTAACCAGGGTGATATTTTCAATGCTGAATTTCAGCAAACTTTAAAGCAAGTAACCGATGAAGTTTTCTATATTCCGGGAGTAAGTCGTGATGGCCTCAAATCATTATGGACACCTAATGTTCGCTGGCAAGAAGTTACTGAAGAAGGTTTTGTTGGCGGCGCAGTAATCCCCGATGGTTATGATGGCTCTGCAGACATGATAGAGCGAGTTAAAGCCAATGTATTTAAATCTGGTCAAATTGGTGTGCTAGTCGCTAATAACTTCCAATCCGCTATTATTTTAGCGCCATTACAAGACATCAATCCTGAAACAGCTTTACCGCTTGACTACAGAGAATTATCAACAATTTTAGAAGAAAAGATCAGAGACAAATACAGTAGCGATAGTATAACTATTCGCATTGTTGGTTTTGCAAAGGTGGTTGGTGATTTAATCGACGGTGCTTTACAGGTAGTTGCTTTTTTTGGTTTAGCCGTAGTAATCACCTTCGTAATGTTATGGTTTTATTCACGCTGCCTACGTAGCACAGTGTTGGTATTAATTTTTTCAATTTTTGCGGTATTTTGTCAGTTGGGCATTTTGAATTTGCTTGGTTTTGGCATAAATCCCTATTCTATGTTGGTACCTTTTTTAGTCTTTGCCATTGGTGTTAGTCATGGCGTACAAATCATCAATTCAATCATTCACCATAGCGTAACGGGCGCTAGTAAAATAGATGCCGCCAAACTTGCATTTCGCTCTCTTTATATTGCTGGCATCACCGCCTTAGTCAGTGATGCTATCGGTTTTACTACCTTAATGGTTATTGATATTGAAGTAATTCGAGAATTAGCCATAGCTGCCAGTATTGGCGTCGCTATTATTATTGTCACCAACTTAATTGCTTTGCCCATTTTAATGAGTTACATCGGCGTTTCTCCCGCGGGCTTAAAATACGCGCAAGAATCAGCACATAAAACAGGGGTTGTTGAAGGTTTGTTTAAGAACTTTGCTAAACCGCCACTGGCAAAAGTAGCAATAGCCATTGGCATAATTTGTTTTGGATTAGGGCTTTATTACTCGCAAGAGATGAAGATTGGCGATTTAGACGCTGGCGCACCAGAGCTAAGATCTGACTCACGTTATAACTTAGATAACGCTTATATCGTTGATAACTATAGTACTAGCACAGATTTATTTGTCATTATGGTGAAAACGGATATAGAGCAATGCGCTCAATATCAAAACTTAGTATGGGTTGATCAGTTTCAATGGCAAATGCGCAATGTTGCCGGCGTTCAAGCGGTTAAATCAGTAGCCGATGTTTCAAAATTTGGCCTATTTGGTATGAATGAAGGTTCGTTAAAATGGTATGGCTTAAATCGAAACCAATTGATGACTAATGCTTCACTATCTAAAACACCGCAAGGTTTGATGAATAAAGACTGTTCTATGGTGCCAGTGTTGGTATTCCTCAACGATCATAAAGCACAAACGTTAGATAATGTAGTTAAAGCGGTAGAAAAATTTAACTCAGAAAATCAAGTTGACGGGTTAGAGTTTCTCATGGCCGCAGGCAACGCAGGAATAGAGTCTGCTACAAATATGGTCATTGAAGAAGCACAAACTGAAATGTTAATTTGGGTCTACTCTATTGTGATTATTATTTGTTTAATTACCTTTAAAAGTGGTCGCATCGTTATTTGTATCATCACTCCGTTAATTTTAACCAGCATCATGAGTCAGGGCTTAATGGGTGTATTAGGCATTGGCGTAAAAGTAGCCACCTTACCTGTTATTGCTTTGGGTGTAGGTATCGGGGTTGATTACGGTATTTATATTTTTAGTAAAGTTAAAGAAGCCCTTGGTCAAGGAAAATCCTTATACATGACCTACCGCTACGCATTAAATCAAACAGGCAAAGCCGTTGCTTTTACGGGCATAACCTTAGCTATTGGTGTCGCGACTTGGGTATTTTCACCGATAAAATTCCAAGCAGACATGGGAGTATTACTTACTTTCATGTTTATTTTTAACATGTTAGGGGCATTAACACTCATTCCCGCCATTGCATGGTTACTCAATATCGGCTCTCATCGGAGTAAGAAATAATGACTGAAATAACTACACAAGCCGAATTAGAAGATACCTTTTTACAACAAAAAGAATATTTTTCAAACCACTCTTACCCAAGTTATCACGAGCGCATTAATGATTTAAAAAAATTAAAGGCATTGATGATAAACAATCAACAGGCCTTTATTGAAGCGATGAGCCAAGATTTTGGTCATCGCAGCGCAGAAGATACAAAAATAGGGGACATCCTTACCACCGTCATGGGGATTAATTACACCATAAAAAAACTTAAAACATGGATGAAGCCAAAAAAGAAACACATTGGTATATTGTTTCAACCCGCTAAAGGCAAAGTGGTTTATCAACCTAAAGGCGTGGTTGGCATCATTGCGCCATGGAATTATCCTGTTTTTCTGGCTTTTGGACCATTAACAGCAGCATTGGCCGCAGGTGATACTGCAATGATAAAAATGAGCGAATACACCCCTAAAACCAATAACTTATTAGCAAAACTGATTACTAGTGCATTTCCTATTGAAAAAGTAGCCGTTATTTGCGGCGAAACTGACATGGCTACAGCATTTTCAAAGCTGACTTTTGATCACTTATTTTTCACAGGATCGACAGGCGTAGGCAAATTGGTCATGAAAGCCGCGGCTGAAAACTTAGTACCGGTTACGTTAGAATTGGGTGGTAAATCACCTGTCATTATTGATAACGATATAGATATAAAAACTGCAGTTAGCCGATTAATTCTGGGAAAAACACTGAATTCTGGACAAACTTGTGTTGCACCTGATTATGTTTTTTGTCCACAAAGCAAAGTAGAAGAATTGACCCAAGCTTTTCAAACTTACTATCAGAATATGTACCCTAATGTTCAGGAAAATGATGACTGCACTTGTATAATCAATGACGCACAAAAAGAGCGTATTGATAGCTTGTTAGCTAATGCTAAAGAGCAAGGCGCAGAAATTATTCCTTTATTACAAGAAAGTGATAGTGTTCAATCGAGAAAAATGCCATTAACTCTGTTAACTAATGTCAATGACAACATGACCGTGATGCAACAAGAAATCTTCGGTCCAATATTACCTATAATTGGTTATCAAGATATCAATGAAGCTATCGACTATATCAACAATAAGCCTCGTCCACTTGCCTTATATATCTGCAGTTTTAATAAGTCATTTCAGCAGCAAGTTTTAGTAAATACTCATGCCGGTGGTGTTTGTATTAATGATGCCGCTTTTCATGTGGCTATTGATGATTTACCTTTTGGTGGCATTGGTGCATCAGGCATGGGGCAATACCATGGCAGTGAGGGTTTTAAAACTTTTTCTCACGCAAAGTCCGTACTATCACGAGGGAAAATAAGCTTAGGTTCATTATTATTCCCGCCCTTTGGAACGAAAATCCACCAACTTTTATTTAAATTATTTATTCGTTAATTGGCTTAATAAAGTCAGCCTTCTACTCAATTACACTTTTAAACGTTTTTGTTTCTTTGCTTGTTCTACTATATTTATTCTCAAGCTCAAACAGTTCTAGTTACTTAAGGAAATCTCATGAATAAACCTTGGCTTACAAATTATCCAGAAAACGTGGCTCATGACGTCGATTTAAACCGTTATGACTCATTAGTAGATTTGTTTCAGCAAACAACGGCTAAATATAAACAGCAAACCGCTTTTAGTAATTTTGATGCTGAGCTCACTTTTGAGCAGGTAGATGAATTATCCCGTGATTTTGCTGCTTTTTTACAAGGTAAATTAAACATTGCCAAAGGTGAAC
>Ga0209184_1001775_pt1 | contig 12642 bp, 10 predicted proteins | sample EN8Hudsemesocosm_2_FD_184627 | JGI IMG/M metagenome (GOLD analysis project Ga0209184, IMG submission 184627) | Methane-oxidizing microbial communities from mesocosms in the Hudson Canyon - EN8C Hudson Canyon (SPAdes) (version 2) | ecosystem: Environmental > Aquatic > Marine > Cold seeps | place... | reverse complement strand
TTTGCTTCCAGCTGCTCCAGCTCGGTAAGCTGATCCAAAGTAATATAGTAAACGCCAGCACCAGCAACAATAATTGAAACAATAATAATGGCAACTACTTTCACGGGAAAAGGCCAAGCCCCTGCAGCATTAAAATCCCAATTGACTTCAGATAAATTCATTATTTTTTCCCCTCTTTATCCTCAAGCCTATTTTTTCCTTGCCGAGCCTTCATAGTAAAATCATTTGACTGTTTCCCCTGCTTAATAACTTGCAGAACAGGTAGCTCTAACCAGGGTGAAGCATCTACACCACGCATGTAAGCAGAAACCCGTGCATTAGACTGGGCTTTACCAGTAAACACTAGGTCCTTACCTTTTTGCTTGAACTGACTAAGAAAAACACCCTCAGGTGTACTTTTTGGCAATTCATCAAATAAATGTACAATCTCTGGCCGACTTTCCTGTAGTGTTTGAATCACTTTGATTTTAGTCATTAATTGACGTTTTTTAGATTCAATATCTTTAATTTCTTTAATCTTTTTATTTACAGCTTTAATTTCACGCTGTATTAACTGATTTCTACGCTGCTGGTACTCTTTCATGCCTTCAATCTGCATATAGACCAAAAAGAATATAAAACCAGTAATCATAACGGCTGCAACTATAGACATCACAAAATCATGCTGCTTCTGTTGCCTAAGCTCCTCTCGCCAAGGAAGTAAATTAATTGTTGCCATTAATCAAAACTCCTTAATGCCAGCCCACATGCAATCATCATTGCAGGAGCATCATTACTTAAACTCTGAGGCTTTACTCTGTTCGAAAGAGCCATATTTATAAAAGGGTTGGCTACATAAGCAGGAATACCTAAACTTTGTTCAACCACCTTTTCTAACCCAGGTATGGATGAACAGCCTCCAGCAAGCACAATACTATCAATGCCTCTATTCGCACTAGATGAAACAAAGAACTGCAATGACCGAGCAATTTGTTGCACCATTGCTTTTTTGAAAGGGTCTAGCACATCTGTTAGATAATTATCAGGCAAGCCTCCATGCTTTTTTGCCAACCCGGCTTCTTCATATGACAAACCATAGCGCCGCTGAATCTCTTCTGTCAGCTGCTTACCACCAAATCCTTGTTCCCGCGTATAAACAGTACGGCAATCATGTAAAACATTTAAAGTTGACATGGTGGCGCCAATATCAGCAATTGCAATTGTTTGACTTTCAAGCGCATCAGGTAGTTGATCAGCTAACAAAGTAAAGGCATTTTCCATAGCAAATGCTTCCACATCAACTATTTTAGCTTTTAATCCTGCTTTCTCAAGGGCTTCAACCCTGTCAGCCACATTTTCTCTACGAGAAGCCGCTAACAACACATCAACCATTTCAGGGTTTTGCTCTGACACACCTTGAACTTCAAAATCCAGATTCACCTCATCAAGGGAATAAGGCACATACTGATCTGCTTCAACCAGTATTTGCTCTTCCATATCTTCATCCGTTAACGAACTAGGCATGGAAATTATTTTTGTCATCACGGAGGAACCAGCAACTGCTACACACGCATATTTAGTCTTGGTACCTGAACTCTTTAAAGCCGACTTAATTGTGCTCGCTATCACGTCTATATTAGCTATATTCTTATCAACAACCGCATCCTGAGGCAAAGGAGCAACAGCATAACTCTCTACCTTGTATCGAGCACCTGTTTTACTTAACTCCAGCAATTTAATTGCTGCAGTACTTATATCTATACCAAGAACAGTAGATTGTCCCCTATTAAACCAGCTCATGTACGAACCCTTCTCATCAGGTGAAAAACTTAATATTTAATCGTTTTTTCAATGCTTAACCACATCAATTTAAAACAATTCACACTACGTTACTGACAAAGTATAGTAGTGTTTTTATTTTTTCACACTAAAACAGTTTTTTTTTTACAAACTTCCAATTTGAAATACCGACTCATTCCTGTCAATCAGTCTTTAATAATGCTCAAAAAAACAAACATCCTCATCGTTTCTTTTTTAAAACATACACTCATATATCCATTACAAAACTATAAATTGCCCCAAAAGTTTTGCCCCACCCCCTTTCGCTAGAGTGAGAAGACAGAGATGATGCTAGGAATCAAAATACAAGACCTTTCTAGACGATTAATACTAACAAAACCAGCCTCTTTATATTTATTATTTCAAAATAGGCAATCCAAGCAAAATAAAGCGGATATTGCTTTTTTTTCTAATTAAGCTTAAGTTACCCTACCTAAAAAACACATTTTTCTTACATACAAGACTATTGAGGCTTCAAATCGGATGTTGATACTAAAAGTTTTGAAAGGGCTATTGATTTTAACTTGCAGTCTTGCAGTTTGTTTAGCCATTGCAGGCTATATCATTTTCGACCATTTACAACCCGAATTACCTGATATAAATAAACTCAGTGACATTGAATACCAGGTCCCTTTGTCTATCTATAGTGCAGACAGTCTTTTATTAGCTCAATTTGGTGAAAAAAAGAGATCGCCTGTCACTATTAATGATGTCCCCCCCCAACTCATCAAAGCTTTTCTTTCTGCCGAAGATGGTGATTTTTACTCTCACCCAGGTGTTGATATTAAAGGACTGATCCGTGCAGCCACCCAACTATTACTGACGGGCAAAAAAAAACAGGGCGGCAGTACCATCACCATGCAAGTCACCCGTAATTTTCTGCTCACTAGAGAGAAAACTTATAAAAGAAAAATTAAAGAGATCATTTTAGCCCTGAAAATAGAACAAACGTTTTCAAAAGACAAAATACTAGAACTCTATTTAAATAAAATTTATTTGGGCCATCGATCTTATGGCGTTGCTGCTGCCGCTTCGACTTATTACGGCAAAAAACTATCAGAACTAAACCTGGCACAGCTTGCCATGATTGCAGGCTTACCTAAAGCCCCCTCTGCATTTAACCCCCTTTCCAACCCTAAAAGAGCTCATCAACGCAGAGACTATGTTTTGCGCCGCATGCATGAACTAAATCACATAAACCAGATTGAATTTGATACCGCCATCAAACAACCTATTTCTGCATTATTCCATGCCAATCAGCTAAAAGCACCTGCCCCTTATATCGCTGAAATGGTCCGAAAGGAAATGGTTGAACAATATGGCGACAAAGCTTTTACGCTTGGCTTAAAAGTTTACACAACAATCAACAGCTCATTACAAGCTACAGCTAGCGAGGCTATTCATTCTGCCCTCTATAGTTTTGACCAGCGACACGGCTATCGCTCTTTACCTCACAAAAACAAAGTGAGTTTCGATAAAACTGAATTCACCACTATTGCTGATACACAATCAGCTCAAGTTATCGATATAAAAGACAATATTGCCAGTGCAAAACTTAAAGACAATACAGTTATTGAATTAAACTTTGACAATATCCGTTGGGCCAGAACTTTTAAATCTCAAAATTATATTGGACCCAAACTAAAATCAATAACAGAGGTTCTGACACCCAACGATCTCATTCGAGTAAGACAGCTCAGCGACCAAAGCTGGATGCTAACACAAACACCCGAAGCCGAAGCCGCCTTTGTCGCATTAAACGCTCAAAATGGGGCCATACTCGCTTTATCAGGTGGCTATGATTTCTTTCACAACAAATACAATCGGGCTACGCAATCAAAACGCCAGCCAGGCTCCGGGTTCAAACCCATTATATACACTACCGCTCTGGAAAATGGCTTCACTGCCGCCAGCGTAATCAATGATGCCCCCATTGTTGTAGCGGATCCATCTCAAGAAGCTGAATGGAGGCCAGAAAACTATAGCAAAAAGTTCTTTGGCATGACCCCTCTTAGAACGGGTTTACGTAAATCCAGAAACCTTATTTCCATAAGGCTGTTGAGGGAACTTGGTATAAAAAAAGTCACCGACACAGCGCTTCGCTTTGGCTTTACTCAAGAACAATTACCTAACAGTTTATCACTCGCTCTGGGTAGCGGATATGCCACCCCGCTACAAATGGCTACTATTTATTCTGTGTTTGCCAATGGCGGCTATCTTATTAAGCCTTATTTCATTGAACGCATAGAGGATATTGATGGCACTATTTTATTTCAAGCAATTCCTGACATTGCCTGCTCTCAATGCGAGCAGGCTCATATCGATGAAAAAGGCTATGCACCTCAAATAATTTCACCTCGAGTTACATTTCTTATGAACTCATTATTACGAGATGTGGTTCAACGAGGAACAGCAACTGCGGCAAAGGTATTAGGTCGTACAGATCTTGCAGGAAAAACAGGCACAACAAATGATCAAAGAGACGCCTGGTTTAATGGCTTCAGCAGTGGAATTGCCGCTACGGCATGGTTAGGGTTTGATACATCCTCTACCCTAGGACGTTATGAGACAGGAGGCAAAGCGGCTCTTCCTATCTGGATCAAATTTATGGAAGCTGCTTTAAAAGACAAACCTGAACAAGAGTTTATTCCTCCTACAGGAATGACCAGAGCTTATATTGACCCAAATTCAGGACTACTAGCTCAACCTGGAAACCCGGGGGTTTGGGAACATTTTAGAGAAGAAAATGTTCCGAATGAATTCGCGCCTATGGAAACAGCCGAAGAAGAACTTGAAGGCGTTGAACCTGAAAGTTTATTCTGAAGCCAGCTAAACCTAAGAAAAATACACGCTGAGTAGCGAATCAGGCTAAACCCAGCGACCGATGATTGAGCAATAGATTTTTTAAAATCACGCCGAGGGCGGATACTCCTACAAAAATAAGCACAGCACTATTACAATAAAACCAGGCACTTAATAAATTATTACTCAAGGATTAGCTGCTAAAAACAAAAAAACACGCTAAAAGCGTGTTTTTTAAATAACCTATAACAACCCTAAAACCAGTCTCTATCGCGTACTAGCCTCAGTATAATCACGTGCAGGATATCCTGTGTATATCTGTCTTGGACGACCTATTCTTTGCCCTGGTTCGGACATCATTTCCATCCAGTGAGATACCCAGCCAGCTGTTCTTGCGATAACAAACATCACAGTAAACATATCTTCTGGAATCTTTAATGCTTTATAGATAATACCGGAATAAAAATCAACATTAGGATAGAGCTTTTTCTCAATGAAATAATCATCTTTCAAAGCATACTCTTCCAACGCCAATGCCAACTCAAACAAAGGATCATCACTAGGGAATTTTTCCAATACTTCGTAACAAGTATCTCGAGTAATAGTTGCTCTTGGATCAAAGTTTTTATAAACCCTATGCCCAAAACCCATTAATCTAAAAGGATCATTCTTATCTTTAGCTTTGGCAATAAATTCAGGAATCCTATCCACTGTGCCTATTTCTGCCAGCATACTTAACACGGCTTCATTGGCGCCACCATGTGCGGGCCCCCATAAAGCTGAAATACCAGCAGCAACACAGGCATAAGGGTTAGCACCAGTACTACTGGCAAGCCTTACGGTTGATGTACTCGCATTTTGCTCATGATCGGCATGTAGAATGAACAATAAATTTAGCGCCTTCACTGCAACAGGGTCTATATAGTTATTTTCATCTATATATTGCTGACCTGGCAATGAAAACATCATATTCAGGAAGTTGTCACAATACCCCAGATCCAGTCGAGGATAAATAAAAGGCCAACCTACAGAATGTCGATAAGCAGCCGCAGCTATAGTCGGTACTTTCGCCACCATACGCATAGCAGAAATACGTCGATGCTCAGGGTCCTTCATATCAAGTTCACTATGATAGAAAGCCGATAGCGAACCCATGACACCTACCATCATAGACATTGGATGCGCATCATAATGAAAGCCATTAAAGAAAACCCTCAATGATTCATGGATCATTGAATGCTGTCTTATTTCACCCTTAAAAAATGCTAATTCCTGTTCAGTCGGTAACTCGCCATTCATTAACAAATAAGCAACTTCAATAAATGAACTGTTTTTTGCCAACTGTTCTATAGGGTAACCCCTATAAAGCAAGATACCCTTCTCTCCATCGATATAGGTAATAGCACTTTTACAACTTGCCGTAGACATAAAGCCAGGGTCAAATGTAAAAACACCCAGCTCTTTATTCAAAGTACCTATATCAACAGCAGGAATCCCAACAGACCCCTGCCGCAAAGGTAATTCGGTTTCTTGACCTGTTGCGTTATTTCTTATCGTTGCCGTGTCTTTAGTCATAAAGCTAAATCCCTTAATTGATAATCACTCAAAGCCTACTACAGAAAAAACACAAATGGAAATTATTTGCCGAATTTCTTACGGAACTTATCTACACGGCCTGCTGTATCTACAACACGTTGCTTGCCAGTATAAAAAGGGTGACACGAAGAACATACCTCTACGTGTAAATCTTTACTCAATACTGAGCCTGTTTCAAATTTATTACCACAACCACAAGTTACAGTAATTTGCTTATATTCAGGATGAATTTCTGGTTTCATATTGCTTCCATATCGCCCTTAAAATGGGCTACATACATATTAGAGAACTGAGTATAATACGATTTACTAGACAATTCTGCAACATACAATTTCATATGCGTATTATTTCACTCAATGCAAACGGCATCAGAGCCGCTGAACGCAAGGGATTTTTTCCTTGGTTAGAACTACAAAATGCCGATATTATCTGCATTCAAGAGACCAAAGCCCAAACCGAACAACTTAAAGCCGAGGCATTTTGGCCTGAAGGTTATCATACTGCTTATCATGATGCAGAAAAAAAAGGCTATAGCGGCGTCGCCTTATACTGCCGTCAAAAACCTGATGAAATCATCATTGGCATGGGTGATGACGAATTTGACTGTGAAGGCAGATACATTGAGGCCAAATTCGAAAACTTAAGCGTCATCTCGCTCTACATGCCTTCCGGCTCAGCAAAAGAAGAGCGCCAGCAGGTTAAATATCGCTGCATGGACCATATGATGACTAAATTAAAAGACATGAAAGCCTCGGGACGAGACTATATTATTTGTGGTGACTGGAATATTGCTCATAAAAACGAAGATATTCGGAACTGGAAAGGCAATAAAAAAAATTCGGGTTTTTTGCCTGAAGAACGCGCCTGGCTAGATACCTTATTTGACGAAATGGAATTTGTAGACGCTTTTCGTGAGATAGAACAACAAGAGCATCAATACACCTGGTGGTCAAACCGCGGACAAGCCTGGGCTAATAATGTTGGCTGGCGGATCGACTACCAAATATTATCTCCGGGCTTAAAAGGCAAAGTATTATCCACTGAAATTTATAAAGAGCAGCGCTTCTCAGACCATGCACCACTCATTATCGATTACGATTTCTGAGTCGCAACAGCATACGGCGGACTAAAGTCCGCCCTACAACCCTTCTTTGTGTTGATGACGCATCAACACAATCACCAAAACAATGGCTGGTAGCCCAACTGCCGAAGCATAGATAAAAAAACTATGATAACCAAAACTATCAACCACAATCCCAGAGAAACCTCCCATCAACTTTGCAGGCAAGGTCATTAAGGAGCTAAACAAGGCATATTGGGTTGCCGTGTATGCACTGCTGGTAAGACTGGATAAATAAGCGATAAAAACCGATGTCGCAATACCACCACTTAAATTATCCGCACTAATCACCCCGGCCAACAACATTAAATTGGGCTCAGAAATAGCCAGCAAGGCAAATAATAAGTTGGTTAACGCCACCATAATGGCACCAAACAACAAGGGCCGCATAATACCGTAACGCACCACCATGACCCCACCGATCGACGCCCCAGCAATGGTCATAAAAAAGCCGAATATTTTACTGACATCAGCTATTTCTTTTTTGCTAAAACCCAAATCTAAATAGAAAGGGTTAGCCATTACCCCCATAGTAATATCACTCATCTTATACACAGCAATCAAGGCCAATATTATCAATCCTGCCTTGCCATTACGCCGGAAAAACTCAACAAAAGGACTGGCCACTGCATCAGCAAACCATACAGCCAAACGACCAACAGCAGATGTGGAACCAACAACAGCCTCCAATTCATGCTCGACCTGCTTAGATAACTCACTATCCTTGTGCTCAGGCTCATTAATTATTAATGTCGCTATCACGCCAACAGCCATAGTTGCAGCCATCACATAATAAGCCGTCTGCCAGTCAGTATAATCAGCAATATAAAAAGCCCCCGCACCAGCAACCAGCAATGCAACTCGATAACCTAAGACATAGGTCGCCGCCATCGCACCTTGAAACTCTGGAATTACTGCTTCAATCCGATAAGCATCTATAACAATATCCTGGGTTGCCGAACAAAATGCCACCCATACCGCGAATAAAGCGATGACTTTCAATTCTGACTGTGAGTCTGCTCCACCCATACCGATTAAACCAGCCGCAATGCCTAACTGAGCCAGCAACATCCAGCTACGGCGCTTTCCCATTAATTTTGTGAGCAAAGGTAAAGGCAGTCTATCGATAACAGGAGCCCAAAACACCTTGATTGAATAGGTAACACCCACCCAGCTAAAAAAGCCAATAACTGACCTGGCAACCCCTTCATCCCTAAGCCAGGCTGAAAGCGTGGAAAAAACCAGCAAAAAAGGTAATCCTGCAGAAAACCCTAAGAAAATCATCCCTAATACACGCGGCTGCGCATAAATAGAAAAAGCCTGACGCCATGTATTTACTTTTTTCATAAGCCCACAAACTAAAAAGCATCTTTTACGGTTGCAACATTACAACCCTAAAAGATGCTATAGGTTTTACCTGAATGCCAGATGAACTTATTGAATATCAATAAGTTCAAAAGCCAATTTACCCATTCACTAAATAATGGGTAAAGATACTTGCAAAATAGCCTAGCGCAATAACTGGCGCCCATTTCATATGACTAAAGAAGGTATATTTATGATTAGATGTTCCCATCAATGCCACACCTGCCGCCGACCCAACAGACAACATTGAACCACCCGTTCCTGCTGTTAACGTCACCATTAACCACTGATATAAATCCATTTCCAGGTTCATATTCAATACAGCGAACATGACTGGGATATTATCAACAATCGCGGAAATAAAACCGACTAATACGTTAGCTGTAGTATCCCCAAGACCTTCATACATAGCACCAGAAAGTAATTCTAAGTAACCAATATAGCCTAAACCACCAACCGCAAATACAACACCAAAGAAGAAGAACAAAGTATCCCACTCAGCATCACGGACCTTATTGAAAATATCAAATGACTCATCGTGATACAGCTTATTGATACTGAAACCGTAAATCATCAATACAGACAGACCGACCATCATTCCCATAAAAGGAGGTAAATGCAGGAACTGCTTGAAACTTACTGCAGTAACAATGGTTAATAAAAACAAAACACAGACCTGTATTGCACCCGGCTTTAGATAGATAGCAGCCTCATCAGAAGCAGCAGGCTTCTCATCTGGCACAGCCATATACATAAAGAAAGCAGGAATCACATAGTTAACAACAGAAGGAATAAACAGAGCAAAAAAGTCAAAGAACTCTGCATAACCCGCCTGCCAAACCATTAAGGTAGTAATATCACCAAAAGGACTGAATGCCCCCCCCGCATTAGCCGCAACGACTAGGTTAACCAGACCAATAGCAATAAATTTGTCATTGCCTTTACCCACAGCCATTACTACCGCCCCCACTAACAATGCTGAGGTTAAGTTATCTGCAACTGCAGATAAAAAGAAAGTAATGATTCCCGTCACCCAAAACAATTGCTTATAACTAAATTGTTTTCTAATCATCCAGGATCGCAAGGCTTCGAACACATTACGCTCAGCCATAGCATTGATATAAGTCATCGCAACTAGCAAGAACAACATCAAAGCAGCATATTCTTTTAAGTTAAACTCAAAAGCTTCGTGCAAATCGGCTGTAGAAACACCGACCTCTGTAGCTAAAATAGCCGCATGAGCCCAAATAATCCCCGCCGCCAAAATAACAGGCTTAGACTTACGCAAGCCGGTAAATTCCTCGGCCATCACAAAGCCGTATGCGACGATAAAAATCAGAACGGTATAGATACCCCTCTCAGTTCCTGTAAGACCTAAATTAGCAATAGACTCTTCAGCCATTGCCACTTGAGGCAAAAATAACAAACCTGCTAAGACCAATAACAATCGAAACAAAACAACCCCCTTCACGGACAAGTAAATTAAAGCAAGACAAAATAACCCTTAATGTTATCACTATACAATTAACTTTGTCATTTAAAGCGTCACAGTATATTATTAGCAGTCTTGATTTATTTGCTGTGAACAAACGCAAAACACCTTATGTATCAGTATAACGACGACGACCAAACGCTTATTAACGAGCGAGTTACCCAATATAGAGGGCAAACCGAACGCTATCTAAAAGGCGAAATCGGAGAAGATGAATTCCGCACACTGCGCTTGATGAACGGACTTTACGTTCAAACCCATGCACCGATGCTACGTGTTGCTGGCCCTTATGGCTTATTATCATCTAAACAACTGCGTATGCTGGCTCATGTTGCTAGAAAATACGACAAAAGCTACGCCCACATTACTACCCGCCAAAATATTCAATTTAACTGGCCTGATTTAAAGGATGTGCCTGATATTTTAGAGGATTTGGCCAGTGTTCAAATGCATGCCATCCAAACTAGCGGTAACTGCTTACGTAACACTACAACAGATCATTTGGCAGGCGTTGCTACCGACGAACTAGAAGACCCTAGACCGTATTGTGAAATCATCCGTCAATGGACTATTTTGCACCCAGAATTCGCTTATTTACCTCGTAAATTTAAAATTGCTGTCAGCGGTACAGAACAAGACCGTGCAGCAACTCAATTACATGATATAGGCGTGCACATCGTTAAAAATGAAGCGGGTGAAACAGGCTTTAGAATTCTTGTTGGCGGCGGCCTGGGAAGAACACCTGTAATAGGTAAAGTCATTCGCCCTTTTCTGGAAAAGAAACATCTTCTATCCTACTTGGAAGCCATTGTTCGCGTCTACAACCTGAATGGCCGCCGTGATAACAAATATAAAGCACGTATCAAAATTCTGGTTAGAGAAAGCGGCATTGAAAAAATGACCGAATGGGTTGAAGCCGAATGGCAACAAATCAAAGACGGCATGGAAGTCAGTGATGAACGTTTTACAGAAGTACAAGCACATTTCACCCCACCAGCTTACGACAAAAGTGCCAATCAAGATACTTCACTTGATACCAACAAAGCTCAATCATCTGCTTTTGCTACATGGCTAAAATACAATACTACTGAGCATAAAACACCTGGCTATAAAGCGGCATTTGTTTCTCTTAAAGCACCAGACTCACCTCCCGGCGACATTACTGACAAGCAACTGGACGAAATCGCTAGCCTGGCAGACCAGTATAGTTTTGGCGAAATAAGAACCACTCACAGACAAAACATGGTTTTGGCTGATATCAAACAAGCCGAACTGTTTGAATTATGGCAGAAACTTGATGTTCTATCACTTGCGACGCCAAATATAGGTACGGCAACTGATATGATTTGCTGCCCAGGACTGGACTTTTGCGCTCTGGCAAATGCGGGTTCAATTGGTATTGCTAAAGAAATTAACGAAGCATTAGATGATTTAGACTACTTACATGACATAGGCGATTTAAAAATCAACATGTCTGGTTGCATGAATGGCTGTGCTCATCAAAGTGTTGGCCATATTGGTATATTAGGTGTAGATAAAAAAGGCGTAGAGTGGTACCAACTAACCTTAGGCGGCTCATCTGAAAATGAAGCAGCTCTAGGCGAAAGACTAGGCCCTGCAGTTGCCAAAGATCAAGTGACTAAAGCAGTGACTCAGATTTTAGATGTTTATATTGCCCAGCGCCAGGATGAAGAAATTTTCTTAGATACCGTAAAACGTATAGGCATTAACCCATTTCAACAAGCAATCTATTAAGGCCCAGCCATGAAAATAATTAAAGACAAACAAATTATAGAAGATAGCTGGCGCCATATTGCTGATGATGAAGAAATGACTAATGGTGACATTACCGTTTCTTTAGCACGCTGGAATAAAGAAAAAGACGTACTAGCTAATCATCAGGGAAATATTGGTATCAGAATAGCGCCAGCAGAAGATGTAGCTGAAATTTCTGATGATTTAAAAAATATCAGCCTAGTAGCCGTAGAATTACCTGCATTTACCGATGGCCGAGCTTTTACTCATGCTCGCTTATTAAGAAGTCGTTACGGATACCAGGGTGAAATACGCGCCATAGGCAATTATATGGCTGATCAGGCATTTTATTTGCACCGTGTAGGTGTTAATGCCTTTGAGCTGGAAAATGAAGCAGAATTATCGACAGCACTTTCTACGCTGAACGATTTTACTGTTAAATACCAGTCATCTACCAACTAAAATAATATCTGTCTTTGTAGGGTGGAAAAGCGACAGCGCATTCCACCTTGCACCTTCAGCCATTCACCAGCACCAAAAATAAACGTCAGAAAATCTCAATGGAATCGATCGCTTCTCCTCAACCACCAGATACAAATGTCGGAAAATGCTAGCGCTATTCCAACCTACGATTACTCGATACCTTGGGCCTGCATTCCTGATACGGGGGCAGCTTGAATAGGCTGTTTATTTA
>Ga0209184_1001770_pt1 | contig 12686 bp, 9 predicted proteins | sample EN8Hudsemesocosm_2_FD_184627 | JGI IMG/M metagenome (GOLD analysis project Ga0209184, IMG submission 184627) | Methane-oxidizing microbial communities from mesocosms in the Hudson Canyon - EN8C Hudson Canyon (SPAdes) (version 2) | ecosystem: Environmental > Aquatic > Marine > Cold seeps | place... | reverse complement strand
ACCAAACCGTCTTTACCCGGTAAGATGTTCACGAATGCACCGAAATCAACAATACGTTCAACTTTACCCGTGTAAACTTGGCCAATTTCAGCTTCAGCTGTAATACCGATAATCATATCGATTGCTGCTTGAGCACTAGCATTGTCTTCGCCGTAAACCTTGATTGAACCGTCATCATCAATATCTACTGAAGCACCAGTTTGTTCTGTGATAGAACGGATAGTCGCACCACCTTTACCGATAACGTCACGAATCTTGTCAGAGTGAACTTTCATGGTACGCATCGCGGGCGCTTTGTCAGACAAAGTTTCACGCGAAGTTTCGATAACCTTGTTCATTTCACCCAGAATATGAATACGAGCATCATGCGCTTGCTTTAACGCGATATCCATAATCTGTTCATTGATACCTTCGATCTTGATATCCATCTGTAAAGCCGTGATACCTTCATCAGTACCCGCTACTTTAAAGTCCATATCACCCAAGTGATCTTCGTCACCCAAGATATCAGTTAGTACTGCAAATTCTTCGCCTTCTTTAACCAGACCCATTGCAATACCGGCAACAGGTGCTGCAAGAGGAACACCTGCATCCATCATTGCCAAGCTGCTACCACAAACACTCGCCATTGAACTTGAACCGTTAGATTCTGTGATTTCAGATACACAACGAACAGTGTATGGAAATTCTTCAGTTGTTGGCATTAGCGCCTGCAAACCACGCTTAGCTAGCTTACCATGACCAATCTCACGACGACCTGGAGGACCCATACGTCCACATTCACCTACTGAGTAAGGAGGGAAGTTGTAGTGAAGCATGAATTCTTCTTTGTATTCGCCTTTATATGCATCAACGATTTGTGCATCACGCGAAGTACCCAGTGTAGTGGTTACAATCGCTTGTGTTTCACCGCGTGTGAACAGAGCAGAACCATGAGTATTTGGCAAAATACCCACTTCAACACTAATCGGACGAACGGTACTGTTATCACGACCATCAATACGCGGCTCGCTCTTGATAATACGACCACGAACCACTTGTTTCTCTAACTTAGAGAAGTAAGATTTAACGTCTTCAGAAGATGGTGAGTCTTCAGCATCTGTCACTAATTTCGCAACAGCAGCTGCTTTTAATTCACCTAATGCGCTGTAGCGTGCCATCTTGTCACTGATCATGTAAGCAGAACTAATGCCTTCTGCGAATTCAGCAGTGATGCTATCTACTAATGCTGCATTTGCTTCTTCGGGTTTCCAGTCCCACTTTTCAGTGCCAACTTCAGCAGCAAATTCAGTAACAGCAGCAATGATTACCTGCATTTCCTGGTGAGCAAATAATACTCCACCTAGCATTTCATCTTCAGTTAATTCTTTAGCTTCAGACTCAACCATCAATACTGCATCTTTCGTACCCGCTACAACCATATCTAGTAGAGAGTCTTTTAGTTGTTCATGACTTGGATTAAGGCAGTAACCTTCTTCGTCAGAGAAACCAACACGAGCAGCACCAATAGGCCCATTAAATGGAATACCTGAAATCGCTAACGCTGCTGAAGTACCAATCATCGCTGCGATATCGGCATCATCTGTTCTGTTTGCAGACATTACAGTACAAACAACCTGTACTTCGTTCATGAAACCATTCGGAAATAATGGACGAATTGGACGGTCAATTAGGCGTGAAGTTAACGTTTCTTTTTCAGATGGACGCGACTCACGCTTGATGTAACCACCAGGAATCTTACCAATTGCATACTGTTTTTCATTGTAAAAAACAGACAATGGGAAAAAACCTTGGCCTGGAACAGCTTCTTTTGCTGCCGTTACGGCAACCAATACAGCGGTATCATCCATTGTGACTAAAACTGAACCAGTTGCTTGACGCGCAATTCTGCCTGTTTCAATAGTTACTTCTGACTTACCGTACTTAAATTTTTTAATAACCGGATTCACATCGGCTCCTTATTAATTTTGTAATAATGTTCATTCTTTAATGACGTTTTGCAAATGACTACGACTAAAGCTTTACGTCTCAGTGCTCTTCCCTTCTGTCACAAAAACAAAATGCTTAAAAACACTCAGACATAAAACTTTATGGCCTTCACAAAACAATATTTTTTCTTTCTCATTTTATTCTTATGTATAAAACGAAAGAACCGGCGTATCTATCTTTCAAGATAAGCCGGCACTTAATTATCTACACTGTAGATTAAACAACACGAGGCTGTTTATCGACGTAGACCTAAACGAGCAATTAGATCAACATAACGTTCAGCTTTCTTACGCTTCAAGTAGTCCAACAACTTACGACGCTGGTTTACCATGCGAATCAAACCACGACGCGAGTGATGGTCATGCTTGTTACCCTTGAAGTGTGATTGCAACTTGTTGATGTTAACGGTCAACAATGCAACTTGTACTTCAGGAGAACCTGTATCACCTTCAGACTGTTGGTATTCGCTTACTACTTTTGCTTTTTCTTCGGCATTAAGTGCCATGGTATTTCCTCAATATGCTAGTTAAAAAATCAGCCATGACCGTGCATATTTACAGTCTGGCGTCTTAAATTCTTTAATATGAAGTGCTCAGCAGTATTAATACTCACAACTTACCGAGTTTCTTATAGCATTTCTTACTGTACTTCTATTACTGTACTTCGAAGTTCACTAAACGCTTTGGTTGTATTAAACCGTCTTCAAGTACTTCAACCACGCCTGCAAAGGTATCTTGTGCAGCGTGATCATCACTTAGATCATTAGAGATATAAAGTGAAGCCATACCTAGTTTCAGGTCAGAAACCAAATCTAAGTTTTTAGCGTCGGGTATTCTAACTGCTTGGCCAAGTAATATCGACCTTGCAAGCTCATTATTTAGACAAACTTTCGGTGTATTAGGCAATAAACAGTCTGTCGGATGAACAAACTTGTCTAATTCGGGGTTAATCTCGCCATCTGATACGTTTTCTGCCAAAGCGTCCAGCACATCCATAGTGACCGAGTCTTCTAAGGTAAAGTGCCCAGCTTTGAAGCGCCGCAGCATTGAAACGTGTGCACCGCAGCCTAAGTGGTTACCAACATCTTCCACCAAAGAACGAATATAAGTACCCTTGGAGCATTCAACCGTTAAATCCAACTCTGCCTGACGATAGCCATCCAGATCTAAACGAAAGATAGTAATCGGTCGTGCGGGCCGATCTATAGTGATGCCCTTGCGCGCATACTCATAAAGCGGTCGACCTTTGTGCTTTAAAGCAGAATACATGGAAGGCACTTGATTAATATTACCCTTGAATGGTTCAAGTGCTGATAGAATCAATTCATCAGAAAGTTCAGGAACAGGGTGCGTAGTCACTTGTTCGCCTTCGCCGTCACCCGTCGTACGGATATCACCTAGAGTTGCAGTGGTATAATAACCTTTATCAGCGTCCAGCAAGTAACGAGAGTACTTGGTCGCTTCACCAAAACAAATTGGCAAAACACCGGTTGCTAGCGGGTCAAGACTACCTGTATGTCCTGCTTTTTGCGCTCCGAATAATCGGCGCACTTTCTGCAAAGCAAAATTGGAAGTCATTCCTTGCGGCTTATCTAGAAGTAGGACGCCGTCTAAAAGGCGACCTTTACGCTTTCGAGCCAAACTTACTTAACCTTCATTTTGGTTATCGTCAACACTTTGATCATCATCTTTCTTGCGTGCACGCTTGATCAATTGATCTAACTGTCGACCACGTTTAACAGACGCATCAAAATGAAAACGTAACTGAGGGATCGTACGCAATCGAATCATACGACTCAATTCACTACGCAAAAAGCCTGCTGCACCATTAAGAATTTTAATAGTGGTTTTAACTTCTTCCGAGTCTGCATCCAAATCCTCTGCGGTTAGCAGTGTGACATAGACATCTGAATAACCCAGGTCACGGGCAACCGTAACCTGATTCACAGTAACCATCCCTAAACGGGGGTCTTTCAGTGAAGAGCGGATTAATTCAGCTAGATCGCGTTGCATTTGGTCTGCAATGCGATCAGTTCGACTAAATTCTTGAGCCATATATTTTATATACCATAAAGACTAATTATAAAGTACGTTCAACTGAAACCTGGTCGAATACTTCAATTTTATCGCCAACTTTCACATCGTAGTTCTTAACACCAATACCACACTCGGTACCAGAACGAACTTCATTCACATCATCCTTAAAGCGTCGAAGCGATTCTAATTCACCTTCAAAAATAACAATATCATCACGCAATACGCGGATATTCTTATTCCGATAAATGGTGCCTTCAACGACGATACAACCTGCAACCTGACCGAATTTCGGCGATCTAAAGGTCTCTCGAACTTCAGCAATACCTACAATCACTTCCTTGAACTCAGGTGCTAACATGCCCGTTAAGGCCTGCTTGACATGATCAATAATTTCATAGATAACGCTGTAGTAACGTAGATCCAGACCTTCAGCCTCTATAATTCCCCTAGCTGTTGCATCTGCACGCACATTAAAACCAATCACAACAGCATTTGAAGCCAATGCCAAGTTAGCATCCGTACCAGTAATACCACCCACACCACTTGCAACAATTCGAACCTGAACTTCATCATTTCCGATATCGTTCAAGGCTGCTGTTAACGCTTCCAGTGAACCACGAACATCTGTTTTCAAAACAATATTAAGGTGGTTAACTTCATCTTTACCCATGTTTTCAAACATGTTTTCAAGCTTGGCAGCTTGCTGGCGAGTCATGCGATCTTGACGAATTTTTACATCACGGAATTCTGCGACTTCACGCGCTTTACGCTCGTTCTCAACCACTACAAACTCATCACCAGCATCTGGCGTACCACTCAAACCTAGAATTTCAACTGGAATTGAAGGCCCTGCCTCTTCAACAGACCTACCATTTTCATCCTGCATGGCTTTAACACGGCCATAGAAAGTACCGGCAATAATGATATCACCACCACATAAAGTACCATTCTGAACAAGAACCGTTGAAACTGCACCACGACCACGATCCAAACGTGATTCAATGACCACACCTTTAGCAGGAACATCTTTAGCAGCTTTAAGCTCAAGCATTTCAGCTTGTAGCAGCACAGCATCCAGCAAAGTATCAATACCTTCACCTGTATGAGCAGATACATTCACAAATTGAACGTCACCACCCCAGTCTTCAGGAATAACTTCTTTGGCTGCCATTTCACTTTTAACACGCTCAGGGTCGGCAGACTCTTTATCAATTTTGTTTACAGCAACAATGATCGGCATATCTGCAGAACGCGCATGCTGAATGGCTTCTTCAGTTTGTGGCATGATGCCATCATCTGCAGCAACCACAAGAATTACAATATCAGTACTCTTGGCACCACGCGCACGCATCGCGGTAAATGCTGCGTGCCCCGGTGTATCCAAGAATGAAATCATACCATGACCGGTTTCAACGTGGTAAGCACCAATATGCTGGGTAATACCACCTGATTCAGCATCAGCAACTTTCGCTTTACGAATATAATCAAGTAATGAGGTTTTACCGTGATCAACATGTCCCATCACACTAACAACAGGCGCTCTTGGCGTTTCAAAGCCTTCATAATCAATACTTTCAAGCATTTCAGTTTCAACCGCATCTTCAGATATCAGTTTAACCTTATGCCCTAAGTCTTCGGCAATTAGTACGGCTGTTTCTTGATCAATCGCTTGATTGACCGTTGCCATGACCCCCATACCCATCAGCGCTTTGATTACAGCGACACTCTTGAGTGACATTTTATCCGCTAATTCGCTAACAATAATAGTTTCGCCAATTGAGACTTCACGTACAACCGGTGCGACAGGTTTTTCAAAAGTATGCGTACGTTTTTGCTTAAACTTCTTCTTTTTAACTTTTAGCTGACGAGGCCTAGGCTTGTCATCATCAACTTTAATCGCACTGAAGACTTCTTCTTTCTGACGATTTGGACGGTGATGTCCGGCAGACTTGGTATGCTTTTTAGCCTTGCCATCATCAAGAGATTCTTTGGCATCTTTTTTCTTCTGCCATTTTTCTTTATGCGGATCTTCTGCAGGTTTTTCGTCTTTTTTGTCGAACTTAGCTTTAACTTCAGTCTTATCCGATGAATTAGAGTCAGTTGCTTTAGGCGCTTCAGCTTGTTTAGCGGCCTCTTCTTGCTTAGCTTTCTCTTCAGCATCACTCTTAGCTTGATCTGCTTCAGCTTTTTTAGCTTGCTCAGCGGCTAATAATGTCGCTTGCTCTGCTTCTTCCTGCTTTCTCTGTTCAATTTCAAGCGACACATCAGGACGTTTAACGTAAGTACGTTTTTTACGCACCTCAACATTAACCGTTTTGGTTTTGCCCTGCCCTGCCGACATTTTTAGAGTAGAGGTGGTTTTACGTTTGAGGGTGATCTTTTGAGGATCGCCTTCAGATTCACCATGGCTACGCTTTAAATGACTCAATAATGTTTTCTTTTCTTCGTCTGAAACGGCATCATTTTCGTTACGCAGGCTAAGGCCAGCATCACTCATTTGCTTCAACAGTCTTTCAACTGGTGCATCGATATCGTTTGCCAGCTGCTTAACAGTTACTTCTGACATGATTTTTTCTCCTGACTACCGTCGTTACTATTCTTGGTCTTCGAACCAAGGCGCTCGTGCGGTCATAATTAATTTACCTGCACGCTCTTCATCCATCTCATCGATTTCCATCAATTCATCGATAGACTGTTCCGCCAAATCTTCCATAGTGACGATACCTTTGCTAGCAAGCACCAAGGCCAAGTGTTTATCCATGCCTTCCATATTTAACAAATCTTCAGCAGGCTCCTTGCCTTCAAGCTCCTCTTCCGAAGCAAGCGCCTGATTTAGCAATGCATCCTTTGCACGTCGACGTAATTCTTCCACCGTGTCTTCATCAAAACTTTCAATTTCAAGCATTTCCTCCAATGGTACATAAGCAATTTCTTCCAAAGAGGTAAAACCTTCATTAACTAGTTCAGTTGCTAGATCTTCATCAACATCCAATCTTTCGATAAACAGGTCAACAAATTTACCAACCTCTTCTTCTTGCTGCTTGCCGGCATCGTCTTCCGACATAACATTCAATTCCCAACCGGTTAACTCAGAGGCTAAACGAACATTTTGCCCTGCGCGACCAATCGCCATCGCTAGGTTTTCTTCAGCTACCGCAACATTCATTGAATGAGAATCTTCATCAACAACAATAGAGGCTACTTCAGCAGGGGCCATTGCATTAACAACCAATTGAGCTGGGTTATCATCCCAAAGAATAATATCAACTCGCTCGTTACCTAACTCTCCTGAAACTGCCTGAACCCGAGCACCACGCATACCAACACATGCACCTACAGGGTCAATTCGTTTATCATTAGATTTAACTGCAATTTTTGCTCTTGAGCCTGGGTCACGCGCTGCGCCACGAATTTCAATTACTTCTTCTGAAATTTCAGGCACTTCAATTCTAAAAAGCTCAATCAGCATCCTGGACGCTATTCGGCTAAGAATGAGCTGAGGCCCACGTACTTCAACCCTAATTTCTTCTAACAGGGCTCTAACACGATCCCCCATTCGGAATACTTCACGTGCGATTAAATTTTCACGCGGTAACAAAGCTTCAGCATTATTCCCCAAATCAACAATTACGTTATCACGTGTGACTTTCTTTACCGTACCGGAAACAAGTTCACCAACACGGTCACGATAACTATCAACTATCATTTCACGTTCAGCTTCACGCACTTTCTGGACAATAATCTGCTTTGCAGCTTGCGCACCAATACGTCCAAATGAAATGGATTCAACTTCTTCTGTATGAATGTCACCTGGCTTTAAATCAGTATTAATTTCTGCCATTTCTTCCATGTTCAGCTCAGTACCCAAACCTGGAACCACATCATTATCAACCACTGTCCAATGGCGGAAAGTTTCATGATCACCTGTTTTACGATCAATATTTACAGTGATCGTTGCTTCTTCGTCATCTTCATAACGCTTTTTGGTTGCCGCAGCTAAAGCCAATTCAATAGCTTCGAAAATAACGTCTTTTTCAACGCCTTTTTCATTCGAGACTGCTTCAACCACCAGCAATATTTCTTTATTCATTGCGCCATTCACTCCAGTATTCAAATTCAATCAAATGAGGGTACTAAAATTATGATCTTAAAATTGAGGCACTACATTCGCCTTTTCGATCGCTTCTACAGGAAACAAGTATTCTTCTTGTTCTACCAGAAGCACAATATCATTCCCCTCCACACCATTTAACACGCCTGTAAATTTACGCTGGCCTTCATAAGGCATACGTAATTTTAGAGCGACATGGCTACCTTTAAGTCGTTCATAATGGGATAAGTTATACAAAGGGCGATCCATTCCAGGAGAAGAAACTTCCAGAGTATAATCACCTGATATAGGGTCTTCCACGTCAAGCACACCACTTATTTGGCGACTGACCAGCTCACAATCTTTTAACTCAACACCACTTTCACTTTGTTCACTATCAGAGCCCTTTACACCCGTAAGACTCTCAATATAAATGCGCAGTACCGAGTGTTTACCTTGAGAAACAAACTCAATACCCCAGCACTCAAACCCTAACCCTTCAACAATAGGGCGAATCATTTCTTCTAGTATTCGTTTTTTACCTGACAAGCTTAGCGCCTCATTAACTATTTGCTCTTCTGATGCGATTTATACACGTCAGAAACAAAAAATGGGCCTAATGCCCATCATACGAAAAAGCCCCTTCACTGAGGGGCTTTTTGCAAGATATCTTCGAACAGGAACTAACGAGAACTACCCAAATTCGTTAGCTTAGACCTTAAAGAATTAAATTTTCTCCAAGAGCTCTCTGCTACAAGGGGCGCATTATATTCACCCAGCCATTGCGGGTCAACCACCCTGTAACTTATACCCTATAAAATAACAAAAAAAAACCTGCTACCATGCATAATAAACCGTTTGTTTAATAAACATACTAGCAGGCTTTTATTATTGGTGCCCAAGGCCGGATTTGAACCGGCACAGCCATACAGCCACTACCCCCTCAAGGTAGCGTGTCTACCAATTCCACCACTTGGGCAAATCTTAAAATCATTCCAGCTCTACCGGCGCCTCTTCTTTTGACGCAGCCTCAAGTTCAAGCTTTTCGATTACAGGCTCAGGAGAAACGCTTTCTTCACCTGAAGCAGATGAATTGACTAACTCTATCGGAGATAAAATAGCCTCTTCTCCTGCAGCGACTTCAGCCTTTTGCTTTGCAATAACCGCCAAGGAAATACTCGTCACAAAAAAAACAAAAGCCAAATACGCTGTCATCCGGGTCAAAAAACTACCACTCCCCTCACTTCCAAATACAGTCTGCGAAGCACCACCACCAAATGAAGCACCAGCTTCCGCACCTTTACCTTGCTGTATCATCACCAAGCCAATCAAACCCAATGACACTAAAATATGAACAACAATTACCGTGGTTTCTAACCATTCCATACATCAAACCTATTCGCTCGTCACATCTATTTAATATCTAACTTGCAACTACCTAGCTTGCAGCCATCAACTCACAAATGCGCGAAAACTCTTCTACTTTTAAGGAAGCGCCCCCTACAAGAGCACCATCAATATCTTCTTGTGCGAAAAGCGTTTCTGCGTTCGCAGCATTAACACTTCCGCCATATAAAATAACTATTTTTTCAGCAAGCGACTTTGATTTCAATGCAACTTGCTCACGAATACTTTTATGCATCGCCTGCGCTTGATCTGGCGTTGCTGTTTTACCCGTACCAATTGCCCAAACAGGCTCATAAGCAAGCACAATATTTGACAACTCAACTTCACTAAACACACCAAACACAGCATTTAATTGCTCAGCCACAACAGCTTCAGCGTTTCCTGCCTCGCGCTGCGCTAGGGTTTCACCCAAGCACAAAATCGGTTGGACATTATTGACAAGCAGCTGCCTAACCTTATCGACAACAACTCGATCAGTTTCTGCGAATAAAGCCCGACGCTCCGAATGCCCAACCAAACACCACTGACAACTTAAATCGACCAACATCTCTGCCGATGTTTCACCGGTATATGCACCTTTATCATACGAAGATACATTTTGAGCCGATAAAGTAACAATACCGGCCAATGCTTGCTGCGCAACACTAGAAATCAATACTGCTGGCGGCGCAATTACCACCTGCATATTTTCTGGCAAGGCAATTTTTGCTAAGGAAATATTGAATGCTTCAAAGTAATCTCGCGAAAACGCGACACTACCGTTCATTTTCCAGTTCCCTGCTACGATTTTTTGTCTCATAGATAACATCAGCCTTTCAGAAGGGCGCAAATACTAACCGAGTTACTTATTACTTACAAGTAGCGATACACACTATTCAAAGCATTCAAGCTTAAAATAGAAAACAATAGCCTGAAGCTTTGAAATTAAATACCACATTAACATTAAAATTCATGGATTCCGGCTAAAAAACTACCGGAATGACTATGAATTTGAGTCGAGCAGAACCCTACGCGCACATGAGACCTCATGCTAAGGCGTTTTCAACAACTTCAACTAAAGCATCAACAACAGATCCAACTAACTCACCATCAGTACCTTCTGCCATCACACGAATTAACGGCTCTGTACCTGAAGCTCGCAACAACACCCGCCCTTGCCCGTCGAGCCGCAGCTCTTGCTCTTTAAGTGCCGCAACAACCTGATCATTACTCATCGGATTAACTTTTTCTTTCACCCTTACATTTCTAAGGATCTGGGGGAGCTTGGACATTTCAGATTTCAATTCATGCAAAGTCGTATTGTCACGCCAAATAGCAATCAACACTTGTAAAGCAGAAATTATGGCATCACCGGTAGTTGCTTTATCAAAACAAATAATATGCCCCGAGTTTTCTCCACCAAGCTGCCAATCATGCTTAACTAATTGCTCCATGACATATCGGTCGCCAACATTTGCACGAACGAATGGGATCCCAAGATTTTTAAGTGCTAACTCAACACCAAAATTTGTCATAAGGGTACCCACAACACCACCTTGAAGACGCCCTGCTTTTTGTCGATTTTTGGCAATAATGTAAATCAACTCATCGCCATCGACTACTTCACCCTTATGGTCCACCATAACAACCCGATCACCATCACCATCGAATGCAATCCCTAAATCAGCACCTGTTTCCAGGACTTTCTCAATCAATTTTTCAGGGCTAGTAGAACCCACCTCTTTATTGATATTCAAACCATTTGGCTCGACACCAATCGTTGTAATCTCTGCACCTAATTCTTTAAATACATAAGGTGCAACTTGATAGGTTGCACCATGCGCACAATCGAGCACAATATTCATACCATCCAAAGACATTGACGAAGGGATTGTACCTTTACAAGCCTCTACATAACGCCCCATCGCGTCATCAATTCGCTTGGCCTTACCAAGCAAGTCAGGCGCAACCACCTCAAGATCTTTATCCAACCAGGCTTCAATCTCCATCTCAACAGAGTCATCAAGCTTTAAGCCTTTTGAGGAAAAAAACTTAATACCGTTATCTTCAAAAGGATTATGCGAAGCACTGATCACAATACCTGCATTTGCGCGATAAGTACGCGTAAGATATGCAATCGCAGGCGTTGGCATAGGACCGATTAAACGCACATCAACACCAGCAGCAGACAAGCCAGCTTCTAAAGCTGATTCAAACAAATACCCTGATATACGCGTATCTTTACCAATAATAACCCGATTGCGCCCTGCTTCTTTTTTGAACACCTGGCCACAAGCCCAACCCAGCTTAAGCATAAACTCTGGTGTAATAGCGCCTTTACCTAAACGACCACGAATACCATCTGTTCCAAAATATTTTCTTGCTGTCACATTCAACTCCCTTACACATCAATCTTTCGCAAATTTTCTTATTTCATTCCATTTACTACAATCTATTTACTACAAAGCAAAGCTATTTATCGCATCAACCACCCGCACTGCATCTTTCGTTTCATACACATCATGGGCACGAATTATTTTCGCACCCTGATATGCAGCTATAACGGCACCCGACAAACTGCCAAATAAACGTTTATTTACAGACTTATTCAATATTTCAGCAAACATGGATTTACGTGACAAGCCCACCAAGACAGGAAAGCCTAAGCACTCAAATTGCTGAATATTATTTAACAACTGCATATTATGTTGCAGCGTTTTCCCGAAACCGAAACCAGGATCAACAATCAGCCTTTCACGTGCTACACCTTTAGCAATCATACTTTTAGTTTTGGACAGCAAAAATGAAGTCACTTCTTCCACAACACTATTATATTCTGGTGAGTTTTGCATAGAAGCAGGATCCCCCAGCATGTGCATGACACACAAAGCAACAGCACTATCTTTTACAGCTTCAACCGCACCTTCTCTGGAAAAAGCCCTTACATCATTAATCAGACCAGCACCCAAACGTATCGATTCAGTCATCACTTCAGGCGTACTAGTATCAACAGAGATGACAGTATTAAGCCTAGCAGATATTTGCTCTACGACAGGACAAACACGATCCAATTCTTCCTGAACCGAGATAGAAGCCGCACCTGGTCGCGTTGACTCACCACCAATATCAATAATGCTCGCACCCTGGGCACACATTGTTTCAGCTTGCACCAAAGCAGATGAAAG
>Ga0209184_1001765_pt1 | contig 12731 bp, 9 predicted proteins | sample EN8Hudsemesocosm_2_FD_184627 | JGI IMG/M metagenome (GOLD analysis project Ga0209184, IMG submission 184627) | Methane-oxidizing microbial communities from mesocosms in the Hudson Canyon - EN8C Hudson Canyon (SPAdes) (version 2) | ecosystem: Environmental > Aquatic > Marine > Cold seeps | place... | reverse complement strand
CACAACTTTAGCTTTTAGGTGAATAAACCAAGCGTCAGCTTCAATATGTAACTCACACTTTGTTAAAGGTTTTAGTTGGAGTGCTAATACTTCAACAGGTGTTTCGATATATTTAGATGTCTGGCTTGTTGTTGCTGTAGGACAATCTTTATTTTCAGCCCATGCATTGAATGGGTTCAATATTATTAGAAGTAAAAATAGGCTATAGCCTGATAGTTTCGTCATTAGAACACCTGATTTACATGAATGATTTTTAACTATCAAAGATAGCGAACATTACAAACTTGGTTAAAGGTTTTAGAAAGGATAAACACTATCTATGATCTATACAATATGCTTTATGACGAAAATTTAATATGTGTTATATATTGTTAGTGTTAATGGATGTTAATGTAAATTAGCAAATGTGTTGAATATTACTATAATGATAATTAAGCTAAACTAATTAGTCTGTTAAGCTTTTTCTTGATTTATTTATCTGTTGAAATATAAATTAATTATTCTTATTAAATTCACTAGTAATGGCTTATAAATGAAACCTAATGTTATTCTTTTAATCGTTTTAGTACTTAGTTTTTTTTCTTTAAACCACACCTTTTCACAACCATTTTCTGAATCTGTATCTGAACAACCTCCAACAAATTTTTCTTTAGAACAATTAGATAAAATGAGTTTAGAGCTGAAGTATTTTGACGAAATACTTACTTCATCCATTCTAAGTTATGTTTTTTCTGGAGATGAAAAATGGCTTGATAAATACAATGAAAATAAACCTAAACTCAATGAGTTAATTGATGCTTTATTATCTCTTCAATTGGAGCAAGACAAACGACTAGTTGATGCTTTAAACGAAGCCAATAACTCGCTTTTGGTTTGCGAGATAAAAGCAATTAAAGCGATGAAGACGAGTGATAGGAAAACCGCAACTGAAATTATTAATAGTAATGAGTATCGACAATTTAAAGCCGAGCATATCTCTTTAATAATCAGCTATATCGCACAAATAGAAAAACGTACACAACCTAAAGCAAATAACGATAATGTATTAAAGTTGACACTTGAAGAACAGCAATGGATAGCCAGTAACAAAGTAAAAATTGGTATTGAGCATTGGCCCCCGATACTTTTTATGCAAGACGACAATCATCCTGGTGGGCTTGCTGGTGAAATACTTCGTCAAATCATTCAAAAAACAGGCTTGCAACCCGAATATGTATCGGGCAGTTGGAATGACGTTTTAAGTCAATTCAAGCAAGGGGAAATTGATTTACTACCTGATGCCTACTTCGTTGAAGAAAGGAAAGAGTATGGCTATTATTCTACTCCGTTTTTTATGGTCAGAGAATTATTCTACGTTAAAGATAAAAATACTCGCTTTCAAAAAAATGTCGATTTATCTAGAGGCACTATCGCAGTATCTGCGGGTTATACAACTATTGATAAAATAAGGAATGTCTATCCAAATATAAAAGTAATCGAAACTGCAGGTATTGAAGAGTCGATAGAGAAAATATTGTCAGGTGAAGCAGATGCGTTGTTAGATGCACAAATTGTTGTCGATGACTGGATTGAACAAAATAATGTCACTGGTTTAAGAGTTATAGATGAAGACATTGTGTTTCCTCCATCGTTACATTTATTAAGCAGTAAGCGCAAAAAAATACTTCAGACCATTTTGCAAAAAGGTCTGGATTCTATTAAAGCCAGTGACTTAATGAATTCAAATAACGATTGGCTTACTTCAAGAAATACTTCTCGAATATCCACGGAAGATAGTTTCCAGTTGAAGCATCTTGTTTGGTTTGTTTTAGGTGCAGTGGTTCTATTATTTATTATTGGCAACTCAGTAAGCTCATTAGTATTGAAAAGCAGCGAAAAAGAGTTGATTGATAAATTTAGTTCATCTCACTTTAAAAAAATGGTTGTTACCGGTTTAACAGTGTTGTCTGCAGTATTAATTGTTATTTCTTTCTTCGTCATGAATTATGCTGAAAAACAAAGAATGGAGTCACTGGAATACAGTTTATCTACCTTATTAACAACAACACATCAACGCTTAGAAGTTTGGATAGATTATGAACATCAAAGGTTAGAGCAAGTAGGTAAGAATAAAGAGCTCGTTTCATTAGTTGAAAAAATACTCTTAGTGCCACAATTACCTCAAGCCTTGAAACAAACGACTTTACAGTCTCAAATACGTCAGTTTTTTAAAGAGCGAGAGGGTGATTTAGGCAATATTGGATTTTTTATCATTTCTCCCGACAATATTAGTTTATCTTCAAAGCGTGATTCCAATGTCGGAGTTAGTAACGTCATTCATAAGACGCGACCTGGTTTATTACAACGTGTCCTTAATGGGGAGAGTATTTTTGTTCCCCCAATTCGCTCTGATGTTTTCATTGAAGATAACTTTTTAAGTGGTAACCAAGTTAAACCACCCACAATGTTTTTTGCGTCCCCTGTAATTAACGCTCAAGGGGAAGAAATAGCGGTTATTACGATTAGGGTTAATTTTGAAGGGATATTCTCTTCAATATTATCAGCCGGTTTTATTGGAAAAAGTGGTGAAACTTATGCGATTGATAAATTGGGTCACTTACTTTCAAATGTACGTTTTGAAAACGAATTAAGAGAAATTGGCTTTATCAATGAAACGGAACGTTCTTCTCTTAATATTGATATAACCGATCCGGGGAAAAGTTTGTTAAATGGTCCTAAAAAAATAGCACAAGATAAAAGTTGGCCATTAACATTAATGGCTAGTCATATTGCTAAGGGCAAGTCGGGTTCTAATCTCGAAGGTTATCGAGATTATCGTGGTGAAATGGTTGTTGGCAGTTGGCTTTGGGATGATGCCTTAAATATAGGTATAGTTGCCGAAGTGGATGTTGCTGAATCACTTGAACTCATCAATATTTTTAAATACAGCATTTGGTCCATTTTATTTATTTCATTAACATTAGTTTTTGGTGGCACACTATTTACCTTAAAAGTAGGTTCACGGGCAACAAAAGCGTTAGCGCGCTCTCATCTAGAACTTGAAGGGCTAGTTGGTGAACGTACCAAGGCGCTTGAAATTAATATGAAGCGAACAACAAGCATTATTGATACGGCCGTTGATGCTATTGTCATGATTGATAGTGATAATATTATCCTGATGTTTAGTCCCGCAGCAGAGCGAACATTTGGTCATAAAGCTGTCGATGTTATTGGTCAAAGTATTCTAATCATTATTCCTTCTGAGTATCATGAGGCACATTTGGCTGGAATGATAAGGATGGTTGCGGGACAAGCGGCTAACTTACTCAACAGAACGATTCAAATCTCTGCTTTACATAAAAATGGTCATATTTTCCCCACTGACTTTTCTGTCTCGGGATGGGTTGAAAATGATGAGCACTTTTTTGTTGCTATTCTTCGAGATATTACTGACCGAACGCAAAGTGAACTGGCCATTCAGCGAGAGAAGTCAATGCTTTCCTCTCTGATCAATTGTTTACCCGATGTAGTTTTTTTCAAAGACAATAAAGGTCTTTATCTCGGATGTAATTATGGCTTTGAAGAGCTTGTAGATAAACCTCTGTCTGAATTTATTCATCAAGATGACCATGCGATATTCCCTGTAGAGACCGCGCTAACTTTTCAAGAGAATGATCGACAAATTTTGTCCGTAGGAAAACCTACAGCGAATGAAGAGTGGGTAACCTACCCTGATGGAATAGAAGTACTTCTAGATACCATAAAAACGCCTTTTTATTCACCTGACGGGGATTGCCTTGGGATAATAGGGGTTTCTAGAAACATTACAGAGAGGAAAAAAGCAGAACGTGAGCTTAATAAGGCTAAACTAGACGCAGAAGAAGCAACACGTTCATTAGCCAAGCAGGCACAGCTTCAGCAATTACTCATTGATGCTGTTCCTATTCCTTTATTTTATAAAGATGCACTAGGCAAGTATCAAGGATTCAATAAAGCCTATGAAGAAGTGTTTGGGGTTAAATCATCGGATTTAGTGGGTTTAACAGTTAACGATCTAACTTATCTACCGGAAGAAGATCGCGCCATATATCACACCGAAGATAATGAGGTTATTGCTCAGCAAAAACATATTAAAAGAGAAGTGAAAATACCTTTTGCTGACGGTAAATTACACGACACTCTATATTGGGTAACAGGTTACACAGACAGTAAAAATAAACCCGCAGGTTTAGTGGGTAGTTTCATTGATATTACGAATGAAAAAGAAAATGCCAGACAACTTGAAATTGCGGTTAAATCTGCTGATGAAGCAACACAAGCTAAAAGTGACTTTCTCGCTAATATGTCGCACGAAATTCGTACCCCGATGAATGCAATTATAGGTATGAGCTATTTAGCAATGCAAACCAGTTTAAGTCGAAAACAAGCTGATTATGTTAATAAAATTCAAAGTTCAGCGGAAGCTTTACTTGGCATTATTAATGACATATTAGATTTTTCCAAAATAGAAGCAGGTAAACTTGATCTTGAAGAGATACCTTTTAACTTGAACGATACTATTGACCATCTCGTGCAAATTATTTCACATAAAAGTCAGGAGAAATCTTTAGAATTACTCATCGATTTATCTCCTGATTTACCACTCGATCTTGTTGGCGATTCTCTAAGGTTAGGGCAAATATTAATTAACCTTGCTAATAATTCGATTAAATTCACCGACCAAGGTGAGATAGTGATCAAAGCAAAACCTATCAACCAAGACGAAAAAAATGTCACTGTTGAATTTTCAGTATGTGATACAGGTATTGGCATGACCGAAGATCAATTGGGCCGGTTATTCCAATCATTTAGCCAAGCAGATGCTTCAACAACCCGTAAATATGGAGGTACTGGTTTAGGCTTAACCATTAGTAAAACGTTAACCGAATTGATGCAAGGTGAAATTTGGGTTGAAAGTACCAGTGGTGAAGGTAGTCAATTTTACTTCACAGCGACATTTGGCATAGCAGAAAAAAATACTGCGCTTATACAAGCATCTCCGGCAAGCTTAGCTGATTTGCCCGTGTTAATTGTAGATGACAGTGTCGCCGCAAGAGAAATACTTTTTACTATGTCAGAAAGCTTAGGTTTTAAACCTGAATTAGCTGCTTCAGGCGCTGAAGCATTAGAAAAATTAACCTTTGCAGAGCACAATAATCAACCATATAAATTAGTGCTTTCTGATTGGAAAATGCCGCACATGGATGGCATTGAATTAGGCGAACAAATCATTAGTGACGGTTTCTTATCTCAACCACCTAAGTTTGTCATTGTGACCGCTTATGATCGTGATGATATGCTTGTAAAAGCTCAACATATCAATTTAGCCAGTTCGATAACAAAACCTGTATGTGCATCAATATTATTTGACACGGTTCTAACAGTGATGGGAGAACGCCTAGATTTAATGCCAGAAAGACAAAATAAGCGATTAGATATTTCATTTGCTGAAAGTATTGTTGGAGCGGAAATTTTACTTGTTGAAGATAATGAAATTAATCAACAAATAGCCGTTGAATTACTTGAAATGGCAGGGTTAGTGGTAACGGTTGCTTGCAACGGAAAAATCGCAGTAGAAACGGTTGAAAATAAAAATTTTGATGCGGTATTAATGGATATACAAATGCCGATAATGGATGGTTATACTGCGACAAAAGAAATACGTAAAGACGAAAAAAATATTGATTTACCCATCATTGCAATGACCGCTAATGCTATGAGTGGTGACAAGGAAAAGTGTATCGCTGCCGGAATGAATGACCACCTTCCAAAACCTATTAATCCACAAGATGTTTATAAAACATTAGCCCAATGGATTAAACCTACCGGTAAAGTCTTGAGTGACGACAGGAAAAATCAAACTGCACATGATGAAGTTGACTTGCCTATATTACCTGAATTTGATATTAATTCAGCCTTAGCCAGAATGGCGGGAAATGTTAAAGCGTATCGTAACACCCTCAAAAAAGTAGCAAGTTCTGAAACTGATGCAGTTGAACGTATAAAAAAAGCTATTGCTAACAATGAGATGCAAACAGCGTTAATAGCCGCGCATACATTAAAAGGAGTTTCTGCAACGATAGGAGCAACTTTTGTCGTACCACCAGCAGAAAAATTAGAACGACTTATTAGTGAAAAAATAGAGAAAGGAAAACCACTCGATAGTGATGAACTAGAAACACTATTTGTGGAATGTGCAGCTAAGCTTACTCAAATGGTGGGTGCCATTGATAACGATCAACAATCCATTCAGCCAACCGATAATAAACCGTTATTTGATGTTGAAGTAGTTACTAAATTAGTCATAGACTTAAAAGAAAAAATAGACAATTTTGATAGTGCCGCTAATGAAACATTACAACACATATTTACTTATATTGAAGCGGATGATTTATCAAATGAAGTTACAGAGCTAGCTAACGCATTGGAATTGTACGATTTTGAGCGTGCTGAAATTTTATATAAAGTCTTTGAGCAAGAAACTACTAATTACTGCCATCAAGGTAGTAAAGTTGTTATTGATGATGAAACGTTACTGAGTAAGTTTACGCTTATAGCGCAGCAAATTGATAACTTTGATTCAACAGTCGTTGATGCCGTTGATGAGTTGTTAGATTTTGAACTAGATGTGTCAGTATACCAAGCGTTAGAGAAAATAAGGGATGCGTTAAGCCAGTATGATTTTGATGCAGGCGAAGAGCAACTTGCCAAAATTAAAGCATCATATTTTAAAGAATTAAAGGAATAGGAGAAACAATATATGAGTGAAGCAAAGAAACAAACGATTTTAGCGGTTGACGATACTTTAGCTAATATTGATGTTGTAAAAGGTGTTTTAGCACAAGATTACCTCGTTCAGGCTGCGCTTAGCGGCAAGATGGCATTAAAAATCATTGAAAAGCAGAAGCCAGATTTGATTCTACTTGATATTATGATGCCAGAGATGGACGGTTATGAGGTCTGTAAAATATTAAAGTCTCAAGCTGAAACTAAAGATATTCCTATCGTTTTTTTAACGGCAAAATCGCAAGAAGACGATGAAACTAAAGGTTTAGCGCTTGGCGCAGTTGATTACATAACGAAACCTATTAGTCCTCCTATTTTAAAAGAGCGCGTTAAAAATCACTTAATTTTACAAGCATCAAGAAACTTACTTGCGAGACAAAATGAAATATTAGAAGAGCGCGTACTTGAGCGAACATCGCAACTTTCAGAACTACAAGATGTCGCTATGGTTGCCATGGGAGCACTCGCCGAATCGAGAGATCCTGAAACAGGAAATCATATCAGAAGAACACAACGATACGTGAAGGTGTTAGCTACTGAAGTCGCTAAATATGATAAATATAAAGCAGTGTTAACCCCGGAAGTAATCACCTCTCTTTATAAATCAGCTCCGTTGCATGACATTGGCAAGGTTGGAATTGAAGATAGTATTTTATTAAAGCCCGGCAAACTCACTGATGAAGAGTTTGATGAAATGAAAAATCATACCACCTATGGTCGAGATGCTATTGCAGCTGCAGAAACATCAATAGAGTCAGCAGATAACTTTTTGATTTTTGCAAAAGAGATTGCATATTCGCATCAGGAAAAGTGGGATGGCTCAGGTTATCCTGAAGGGTTAGCTGGTGAAGATATCCCACTTTCAGCTAGGCTGATGGCCGTTGCGGATGTATATGATGCGTTAATAAGTAAACGTGTTTACAAGCCCGCTTTCTCTCATGAAAAAGCGGTGAGTATTATTACTGAAGGGAGGGGAAGTCACTTTGAAGCGCTGTTAGTTGATTGCTTTCTCGATATAGCTGATGAATTTGATAAAGTAGCAAAAGACTTCGCCGATAAAGAAGATGAGCTTCAATAAACGTAAAGAAAACTGTTCTCTATTCTAATATCATGGCGCAATTTTGAACGAAACTGACAAGGTTGTGCCTTTTTCACTCGAAGAAGAAAAGCATATATCTCCTTGTTGTATCAAGACAGCTAGCTTAGCTACATAAGTACCTAATCCTGTACCGTTTGTTTTACCTTGGGTGATAAATTTATCAAAAAAACGCGCCTGAATTTTTTCTGGGATTTCCCCTTGATTATTCATATGAAAAATAATCATTCCGCTACAGTTTTCATCTTGCTCAAGTGTGATATTAATCTCTCCATTTTCTGGGGAAGCTTCAATAGCATTGACAAGTAAATGAGTAAATAGATGAAAACATAAATATTGGTCAGCTAAAAAATGAATGTTTTTGGCAATTTTGTATTGCACTAATACATTGTTATTTCGACAGTTCTCTTTTTGTGCGTAGACGACTTTATTAAATAACTCTAATGCATTAATAGAGAGTAAATCACGTTTAATACTATGATCTTCCAACTGTTGAATTATGATTTGCGTATCAATTTTTTGCTCTATTGTCATAGCTGACTGGGTAATCAAATCGACTGCTTTTGTTAAGTATTTCTTTTGATCTTTTAATGAATTAGCAGCAGAAATAATATTAGAGAGTGGAAGCTTTAAATCATGGTGAATGATGCGTTCAATGTCTTCTTTTAAACGCATATTTTCTATCATCGTATCTAATTGTAATGCCATTTCTTGTCGTTGTAACACTTGCTTCATATGAATACTAATTCTTGCGAGTGTAATTTCTGGTGTGATCGGCTTAGTGATATAATCAACTGCACCTATAGATAATCCTTTTACAACATCATTAGTTTCAGAAAGAGCTGAGATAAAAATAATAGGGATATGCTCAGTCAATGGATTGCTTTTTAATACAGAACACACTTCTAAACCATCCATGTTTGGCATCATAATATCGAGTAATATAAGGTCAGGGAGTTGTTCTTTATTACATATTTCAATTGCCTTAGCCCCCGACAAGCATGCCTGGAGTCTATACTTTTCTTTTAGTAACTCGGTAAGTACTTTGATGTTATTAGGTTCGTCATCAACAAGCAAAATACTCTGACTTGGTTGGACTGATTCGATTGACGTGTTTACTGGCGATACTGATCTAGTTGAAACGTCAGTAAGTGTATGTTTAGGGATTGGGGATAAAAAAGCTCTACTCATTTTTTCTTTTAATGAATTTCCGGAAAAGGGCTTGAGAAGATATTCGCTGACTCCTGATAAGATAGCTTGTTTAACATCATGTGGATTAACGTTTGCCGTAAGCATAATAAATGGGATATTGGTAAAATCACCACTTTTACGAATAGTTTGTAATAATGCTAAACCATTCATTTTAGGCATATCAAAATCTGAAATGATTATATCAACACCATGATGCTCTATTTGGGTTAATGCTTCTATGCCATTAGTTGCAGTATAAATATGTTTAAAACCAATTTTAATTAGCATGCTTTTAATGATCATATGCATCGTAGTATTACTATCAACCACAATTGCGGTTAAATATGAATATGGATTGTATTTTAATTGTTTTTCATCGGGTGTCTGCATACTTATAAGGCCTAATTTATATTCATTACGGTGTGAAATTTCAGTGTGTAATTTCAGTGTGTAATCTCAATGTGTACTTACAAATTATTCTAGCACACAGAGATTTTACGAAAGTAAAATTTATAATCTTGGTATCAAATTGCGACTGCTATTATGATCCCGTTATTTATCTTTCTAGAAAATGGTATATCTGAATTCAATACCTCTTCTATATTTACTTTATGGGTAGGTATAGTAATTATGAATTTATTGGCTGGTTTTTTTCTATTGAAAAATCAGAGTCTAGGTATATATCTTTCAACTATTAACTTAATATTTCAATCTTTTTATATTATTACTAATTCAGTTAATTACGAATATCATGGAATTGGAGGTATTTTTATCTTTCTAAATCAGAATTTTGATTTTGGGCTCACAGTGGAGTTGAATTCTGTAATACGAATTTTTATAACTGAAAATACTTCAATATTTCAGTTTGGTATAAATCCTTTGATCATATTTTTCCTGTTTATTATATATCAGTCAGTAAAAGAGAATCAAAATACAAAGCTTAGTTAATGCCAAGTATAACGATGTAAATTTATTTACATCAAGGGAATGATTATCGTATTAAAAAAGCCTAACAAATTGCTTAAACGGACACAAATAGCTGGCTGTGCTCGTTCTTCGCTATTATAGCCAGCCATTTTTAGCCGCTTAGCAAAGCGTTAGCCGTATAGTTGTAACCTCAAGCCCATGTGATACTATAGTGACACATTACTTAATTCTAAATAGGTTTTATCATGAGAGTTGAACTCGTAACAACACTTAAACGTCAAGCGACTAAAATTTTGGCTGATCTCCATATTTCCAAAGAACCAGTTTTAATTACTGAACATGGGCAACCATCTGCTTATTTAGTTGATGTCGATGATTATGAGTTTATGCAACAGCGAATGGCTATTCTTGAAGGCGTAGCACGCGGTGAGCAAGCAATTAAAAATGGTAATACATTTTCAAATCAAGATGCAAAAGTGAAAATGAGCAAATGGCTGAAGTAATATGGACATCACCAGCTCTTGATGATTTAAATGATTTAGCTGAATACATTGCTTTAAGTAATATTCCTGCGGCTAAAAAGTTGGTTCAAAAAGTATTCGATAAAATATCAAGGTTAGAAAGTCATCCTGAATCTGGTAAAAGGCCACAGGAGTTAGTTAATTTAAATTATCGCGAAGTTAATGTTAATCCCTGTCGGATTTTCTATAAAATTGATAGTGAAAAAGTTTATATTTTGCATGTCATGCGACAAGAACGAGATCTACGTAGATTTCTCCTACAGAGCTAAATACGGCTAACAAGTCATGCAAGCAGGACAAAACTCGTGCCTCGTTTATTTTAACCAACTATTTTTAGCCTCATAATGAGGCGTTACGTTTTTTTAAATAGTTTTGCAACAAGGAATCAGATTATGAATAAAATAATTATAGTAGCATTATCTTTTACATTGATTTTAATTGGGTGTAAATCTACATATGAGCCGTCATATGTGGGGGATATTACTGAAGTTAAAGTTTCAGAATTAAGTAATTATTGGGTTCGAGAGTCAACCAAAATAAAAATGCTGTCTGGGCGCCCGGATTGGTTACCAAAAGGTGGTGGTAAAGGTATTTATTCTGTTGTTATCGATTCAAATGGATATGAAGTCACTAAAAAATTAGTTAGTTCTACTCCTGATGGTTGGATGACTCAAAAGCACCTAGATAAAATGCCTAAGGTACGTTATAAGCCCTCTCAAGCGAATTTAAAAATGGCTCCTGTTAAAGTCCAAATGTCATTTGAAATTATGCGTAGGCGAGAAATCAAAACATAAAAAGTCATTAAAGCAGGACAAAAAACAGTTGGTTTTTTCTCGTGCCTCGCTTATTTTAACCAACAATTAAAAGCCTCTTAATGGGGCGTTATGTTTTAGGGATAGGTTTGCCAAAAAGTTGATAGTTTCTATTTCAATAATTTTGTTGTTGCTTTCACTAACAACAGCTTCGTATTTTTATGGAGTGTCTATTGGCAGTGAATTGAAAGGGGCTAATACAAATGCGAGTGAAGCAAGTAAGCTTGTTTACACACAGCTTTGGCCTGATACTCTTCATGAAGTGACCACATCACAAAGAGAAACAGAGATAAATAAAAGCATAATATTGTTGGGTAAGTATCTATCGAATAAACGTCCGTCACCATTCTTAGATGATACGGTTCAAAGTTGTTGGTTAATAAACTGATCAAAGTGATCGCCTAGTGTAACGCTAGTATTTTTAGCCATAGTGTATTCCTTGTTTGTACCAATATATATTAGATTATGGTATAAAAAATATAACAAGGTAATCAAACGGACTAAAACAGTTGGCTGTTTCACTTTGTTCACATTATAGTCAACCATCTTTACCCGCTTATTGGGAGGAGCTCTCAAGGAAATCTATGAGCACATTTGACATTTTTTTTTGGATAATCTTACTCGTAGTATTAGTAATCTCAGGCTATTATGCTTCAAAACGTGAGAATAAATTCAAAATAACGAAACAAGATTTCATTTCTAAGTATAGTTTCAAAGAGGAAGGTGAAATTTATAGGGAGCTTCATAAACATGGATTTAGGCTGCTTAACTTTACTGATGAAGATTACGAAATATGTAAAATCATGAAAAAAGAAAGTGAAAAAGAAGATATTTATATTTTCGATTTTGTTTACAGATCCAAGTATGCCGACCCAAGTAATTCCTCTAAACCTTCTACTCTCAGAGCAGTTTTCTTTAAATTTAAAAGTAAAAAGTTATATAAATTTGAATTATTTCCAGAAAACTTCTTTGAAAAAATAAAACAGCTATTTGGTTTTGCTGATATTGATTTTAACGAACACCCCATTTTTTCAAAACTTTATGTCCTAAAAGCAGAGGAAGAATCCGAAGTCAGGACTAGATTTCCCAAACTACTGATAACCAAACTAGAAAACATAAAAGGTGTATGCATTGAATCCCGTGAATCTTGTTTATTAACTTATAATTTACACGAAGGTGAGTTTGCGGATTACGAAAACCTTTACAAAAATGCAGTTTTTTTTGCTAGCAGCTTCAAGTGATAATTGAGAGCTAACAACACGCCCTGAGGTGGACAACTAGTAAAATTTAGCTAGTTATTGCAAATTTTAGCAACGGTGAACCTCTTCGTTTTAATGCTTCCAAGTATTTTGATTCATCGTAGGGCGTACTTGTTTTCCA
>Ga0209184_1001764_pt1 | contig 12743 bp, 9 predicted proteins | sample EN8Hudsemesocosm_2_FD_184627 | JGI IMG/M metagenome (GOLD analysis project Ga0209184, IMG submission 184627) | Methane-oxidizing microbial communities from mesocosms in the Hudson Canyon - EN8C Hudson Canyon (SPAdes) (version 2) | ecosystem: Environmental > Aquatic > Marine > Cold seeps | place... | reverse complement strand
CGATTTTCAAGCGGGCGAAATTGGTGTTATTTGTTCGTTTGGCGCAGGTTACTCGGTCGGAAGCGTCGTCGTTAAAAAATGTGGGTAGTTCGCCTGATAAAGGCAACTGATAAATAACTAAAGAAGTGACGTCGTTTCGGTCATTCATCGAAACGGTTAACGTCACCAAGGGGTTCAGCAGTGGCGGGTTTAAAAGATAAGGGATGCTCTAAATTGGCTCGTGGCTTGTGGCTACTGTTTGCAGGTTTTTGCATGAATGTAAGCTTCTTGGCTCAAGCCGACGATAGTGACGTTGCCTACGGACAACATATTAGCAAGGAGTCGGGGGTTGCTGACTCAGAAGAACCTTCTGCCTTTTTACTGGAAGACCCCTACGAAAGTTTCAATCGCTCGATGTTTAGTTTTAATGAGAGTGCAGATAAGTACATTCTCAAGCCTGTGGCCAAGACCTATCAGTTTATTACGCCACGGTTTCTAGACCAGGGCATCACGAATGTTTTTGATAACTTAGACGACGTGGAAACGTTTTTTAACTCGTTGCTGCAGGGTAAGTTTCATAATGCGACGGTGACGCTGAATCGAATTATCTACAATACCGTGTTTGGTTTAGGCGGTTTCTTTGACGTAGCAACGTCGTTTGGTTTAGTGAATGACGAAGAGGATTTCGGTCAAACGCTTGCAGTTTGGGGTTATGAGCAAAGCGACTATTTGGTTCTACCATTTTTCGGGCCCTCTACGTTTCGTGATTTTGGTGGGTTTCTGGTGGACGGCTATTACTTTGACCCACTTGATGAAATCGATGACATTGACGATTCTGAGAAAACTGCATTGACTGCTCTAAAGCTGATAGATAAGCGAGCGGATCTATTGGCGGCTGAGAACCTGTTTACCGGCGGTGATCGCTATGCGTTGCTGCGCAGTGCATTTTTGCAAAATAGAGAATTCCTCATCAAAGATGGTGAGATCGATGACTCATTTGCTGAAGATGATTTTGAAATGCTGGACGGCTTCTAAGGTTTGTTAATTAAAGGAACACCGGCGCTTGAGTGGTAAACCCTTGGCACGGTGTATCTTTATAACAATTATTCACAGCAAACTAAGCTCCTTTCCTATTATTTTTCTTAATAACCTGACTATTATTATGCATGGAAAACGTTAGTCCTGACGTTCAATTTACTATGCCATGTTCCAAGGTCGGTGCACTTGCTGAATAAACAATCAAAACAAATAAATGCTCTCAAAAAACGTCTCGCCCAAGCTTTGTCATATGAAGAGTGGAAAGGGCTGTCGCTGGAGTTAGATGAATTAGAAGGCAAAGCTTATTGGAAGCTAAACGCGCATTCAGACATCTATAACCATGATTTGCTGTCGGATCGTTTTAGGGAGTTGCGCGGTTATCGCGAGAGCCAAGATACTGAGGGTCTTTCCAGAGCGTTGCGTGAGGGGTTGCATCACGACCTGGGGAATATGGGAGACATTCGTCTTTACCAAAAGTGTTACTTTGGGACGAAAAAGTTAATCGAGGACTATATCGACGAAGTGTGTGAATGCCTTCGGTACTTAAAAAACACTCCCATGGACGGCCTAACGCCGGCCGGAAAGTTAGATTTCTTCAAAGCGATTCTTTTAAGTTTTGGTCGTCCAGCCTTATTACTGAGTGGTGGGGCGAGTTTAGGAGCGTTTCACATTGGCGTGGTAAAGGCGCTTTGGGAACAAGATCTGCTGCCTCAAGTGATTAATGGTTCAAGCTCGGGAGCGATCGTTGCCGCTGCCTTAGGGACGCATACAGATGAAGAGTTACCTTCTTTATTCGACCCCGCTACACATAACCGAAAAGCTTGGCGCTGGTTGGGACTAAAGAGTGCAATGGATGGCCAGGGATTAATGGACCAAGAACAACTCTCTGATTATATTGAAGGTTTCGTCGGCGATTACACAATGCAGGAGGCTTACGAACGAACTGGGCGTAGCATTAATATCAGTGTTTCTCCTGTTCAGCATCATCAGAAATCGCGTTTATTGAGTGGCTACACTTCACCTTATATCCTTATGTCTAGCGCCGCGCTAGCGTCGAGCGCGGTTCCTGGAATTTTTCCGCCAGTGAAGCTAATGAAAAAAAATGTGCAAGGCGAACATGTGCCTTACATGCCCAGGTTACGTTGGGTTGATGGTAGCGTTGTGAGTGACTTACCGATCGAACGGCTGATGCACTTATATGACGTCAACTATACGGTGGTTAGTCAGACCAACCCTCATATTGTTCCGTTTATGGGTTCTGCGCGAAGAAATACCAATGAAAGTCGTTTCATGGATTTGCCGCTTAGATGGGCGAAGGCCCAACTAAAGTTTCATGGTAAGGGCATTAGCGACTATATTCGCAAGAATTCAGACTGGGAGCTGCTTAGACAAGTTTCTGGGCAAGCATACTCTATGATGGATCAGCGCTATCAAGGCGATGTTACGGTCACGCCGGACTATAAGCTTAAGCACTACGCCAAAGTGATTAGCAATTTGACGCCTGACTTTGTTGAGGAACTTATGCTTGAAGGCCAGCGAGCTACTTGGCCAAAAGTTGCGATGATTCGAACGCATGCTCAAATTTCTCAGACGCTAGAGACCTGCATCGCGGAGCTCAAGCAGAACGTAAGAACCCATCGTGCAACACTAAGTGTTATTGCTTGATGAACAAATTTTAATTAAGCTGGCAGCCACAATAATTCACAATCGCTTCGCGCTTCGGGACACATGTACCTAGACTTTTTTGGCTTGAAAGAACTGCCATTTTCGATTGCTCCAGACCCACGTTACCTGTACATGAGTGAGCGTCATCGCGAAGCATTGGCGCATTTGCTATTTGGAGTGAGTGGCCAAGGCGGCTTTGTTGTTTTGACGGGTGAGGTGGGGACTGGGAAAACCACTATTTGTCGCTGCTTCTTAAACCAAGTGCCCGACAACACTGACGTTGCATTCGTCATTAACCCAAAGCTATCGGCGCGTGAGCTGCTGGCATCAATCTGTGATGAACTCGATATTGAGTATGTTGAATCGGCATCGATCAAGGTTTTGAACGACGCGATTAATCAGTATTTACTCAGAGCACACGCGAACGGTCGTCATACGGTATTGATCGTTGATGAGGCTCAAAACCTTCGTGTTGATGTATTGGAACAGTTACGTTTACTGACCAACTTAGAAACGTCCGAGAAAAAGCTGCTGCAAATTATTCTGCTTGGACAACCCGAGTTGCGCGACATGCTAGCTAAAAACGAATTACGCCAGCTCGCTCAGCGTATTACCGCCCGTTATCACTTGAACGCACTTAACCGTGTTGAAGTCGGTGCGTACTTGAAGTGCCGCCTATCTGTCGCGGGCCGCGCAGCCCCTGCTTTTTCAAAGGCAGCGGTCAATAAGATCTTTCACTTGAGCGGCGGGATTCCGCGCTTAATAAACCTGATTGCAGATCGTTCTCTGCTGGGTGCTTATGCAAGCCATTCAGAGCTAGCTGAGCCTGCACATGTCAAGCAAGCTTACCGAGAAATTCAAGGTGAAGGGCGACGAGGGTTGAGCGCTAAACAGCGTAAGACACTGACGGTTGCCGCTTGGATCTTGAGTGTGTCTGCTTTGCTTGGGCTAAGTTTTGTTGCCTATCTTCAGTTTTTCAAAGGCGCCTCTTTTGAAGAAATTGTGGCGGTCTCTCAGGAGCAGAGTCAAGCCGAATTGATCGAATTCGATGAGAGCTCGACAAAGTCCGAAGCGAAGCAAAGTCGGCAGGAAAACAAAGTGCAAAGTGGTAGCAACGAATATCTTGAAGGCTTTGAAGAGGCCTTATCTAACTCGGGCGATAAAATAATTGCTTACCAGCAGGCATCTTCCCCAAAAACGTTGCCCGATAGTGCGTTACAGCAAGAAGATTTGCCGCAGCCGGTAGTCGTTCCAACTGTTTCGACGCCGGGGTTTCCGTTTCTTGAATCTCTCGTGGATAAGAAAAGTAGTCCCGATGGGGTGTTCTTAGCTTACCAATCTTTGTTCAAGCAGTGGGGTGTTTTCTATCCACAAGAACCATTTATGTTGGCCTGTCAGTTTGCCGACCTGAATGACCTGAAATGTTTGCACAAACAGGGTAATTGGCGCAGTTTACTTCGTCTCGACCGGCCGGCCGTGTTGAGATTACTAAATGAAAACGGCGAGGCCTTGGTGATAACCTTGTTACGTATCGAGGGTGATCGAGCAAGAGTTGCACATGAAGGTGAACTGATGTGGGTCACCATGGATGAAGTTGACCGACATTGGTTAGGTGAGTATTCGGTTCTTTACCAAGTGCCTCCGTATCGCTCTAGAACGGTTAAGCCCGGAGAGAAAAATGAAGATCAATGGTTGCGCTCAAAACTAGAACAAGTGAGCGACGCCGGTATGTTGCAAGGGTTTAGAATCATGGGTTCTCAGTCTTCATTATCAACGATTATTGCAGACTTTCAGCGTGCTGTTGGCTTAGTGCCTGACGGTATTGCAGGCAGCATGACCATTATTCATTTGAACACCGTTTTAGACGCTGGCAGCCCTAGTTTGCTAGGGAAGGGTTAGGCTATGTCGTTTGTATTAGATGCCTTGAAACGTTCTGAGCAGGACCGAAACCAAGGTGAAATGCCTAATTTGCTCGATAATGGTAACTTGGTTCACCTGAGCCGCCCCAAGAAGCAATGGTGGCCCTATGTGCTAATCGCTGTGTTGTTGGTTAATGCCGCAGTCTTTCTTTATATCTCGATGCCGAGCGATCAACTGGCGTCAGTAGAATCCGTGGATACAAATTCCCAATCTTCAAATAGCCAAACTAGTAAAAGTAATGGCGCTCGACCCAGCGCCGTCTTGGCGGGCACAAAAAAACTTATGACGGATAGCGATCAGGCAGAGAAAATGAACACTGATATTGCTTTAGAAGCGCCTGTCAGTCGTTCGAGTCAAACTAAAAAGACGGGTGAAATTGACTGGGCTGAGCGGGAGCGCAAAGCTAAAGACATGATTGCAGCGCACAAAGCGAAGGAAGAGCAATCGTATCCGACAACTGACCTTCCATTACGCATTGACCCCTCGTCGGGCGCGGGGTCTGCTATGTATCAAAATGCTTCGCTTGCTTCTGATAGTGAGTATGAAATTATCGCTCCTAAGAAAAGCGAGAGCCGCAGCGCATTGGCTTTCCCTGAGGTTGAGGAAACTGTTCCGGTTATAGAATTAGTGGCGAGCGAGAGCGATAAAGCTTCTTCCTACGAGGACGTGAGGTTTCTTTATGAGCTAGATGCGCGATCGCGCCCTAGTGTCCCCAATTTGAACTTTAACAGCCATATCTACTCGCAATCGCCCTCGGCACGGCGTGTGATGATCAATAATATCTATTTGCGCGAAGGTCAGCAGTTTATGGGGCTTGAGGTCATAGAAATCGGAGAATTCAACATCGTTTTTGAGAAGGACGGCCAGATGTTTAAACTTCCAGCCATGCGCGATTGGAATGGTTAATTGTTTTAGATAACCACGCTGTCGCGTGCATATTTGCTCTTGAGTTTTGACCGTTACTGAGTGCTACTCTGAATGAACTTCAGCAACGCCAGCCTGTTTTCCTCTTTCCCAAACCCGCCGATATGAGGCCCGTTGGTAATGATCGTTTGAGTGTCCGGCGATGCGCGTTCTCGCAAGGCTTCAAAGTGTGCGAATTCAACGATACTGTCATCACGGCTGTGCATCAGCAGTAACGGCATCGGGCTGATATCGCCAATAAAATTCTCAGCGTCATAGTCCGATGGAATTAGGCTCGCAGGACCTTGTGCTAACCAGGTTAGCCAGTGGCGAGACAATGCTTCGCGCGCAATGCGGGGCCAACTCGCTGGCGCTGACTCGCTAAATAACGCGGTAAAGGGGCGCAGCGGTTCGTGCGCTAAGGTATTCGCTTGTTCTTGGTTGGCTGCGTAAGTAATCGCTAATGCTCCGCCCATACTCTGGCCGATCAACACTAAAGGTACCTTGCGCTGCGTACTAAGCCATTCATGCGCTAATGTGATGTCTTCGAACACATTCGACAGCGTCGGTACGCCGGTTGATTTTCCATAGCCTCGGTAGTCGAGCATGAAAACTTCGTAGCCATGTTCGGTTATCCAGGCAATGCTTCCCATGTGAGTGCTGATATTCTCGCCGTTGCCATGCAGAAACAAGATACTTGCTTTAGGGGGGCTCTTTGGAGACATGACCCAACTGCGCAGTTGGGAGCCATCCTCTGTCGTGAGCGTGATGGTTTGATAAGCGATATTGAGTTGTTCTGGTGTGCGGTAGTAGTTTGAATCCGGATAGAAAAGCAAGGTTGTCAGATTTGAGCATGCGCTAAGGACTGAAAGAGCGGCGATGAGTGTTAAGGTGCGCAGGGCACGCCAGTGTTTAAATCGATAGAGCACAAGTAATCCTTTTACATCAAATGTGGGTGCTTAAAAATACCGCATTATCGACGTCGCTGCACTGAAGTCATGGGCATCTTGAGATTCTTCGCTAAGATATTCTTGGTACTGGGTTTCGAGTCTGACCTGCCAATGCTGATTGATTTTCCTTGATACGCCAAATTTTGCGCTGGAGGTTTCGAAACGGGCTCCTGCGATATCAAAGGGGCGGCTTAGCTCAATGCTGGCAGACCAGTGCTCAAACTGACTTAGCCAAACAAACTTGGGTCCCAGTGCGAAACGATATCCTGAATCTATGTCATTGTCGGCGTTTAGCTCTGTATTGGCTAACAAACTAAAAAGTTGGCCCGCCCAAGCGTAACTCAGTCCACCGCCTCCGCTAAGATAGGGAGCCAGCTCATCAGGCTGGTGAGTATTGCGGTTCAACCCAGTCGATACGTACCATGATAGAGGCTTGAATAGTCTGCTGCGAGGCGTTAACGATGCAATATCGATCAAACGTAATCGCTGCAGTTGAGTTTGGTTGTCATCGCGATGCCATTGACGAAATTGTAAATGGAACATTTCAAGCTGAGCGCCGGGAATATAACCCTCTAATGTGTCTAGCCAATCGTGATAGGCCATACGTAAGCCTAGTTCCAGGTAATTGGAATCGAGTTCTCGGCCAAGTCCAGCCTGAACCCGGTGGGATCGATGCCCTTGGTCATCTCGCGTGGTTGGCGGTGTTAGTGGCTCAAAGACATCGCTTTGCTTATTTTTGCTACGTTGCGATAGTAATGAGAGTGATGTTTTCGATAGCTCGCCGGCGGCTTGCCGATTTTTGTTGGCAAGATATCGCGTGTATAGATACGCTAGGTCTAATGTTTGCGCTTGTTCAACTGAGCTCAGGCCTTCAATAGCGGCGTTAGATTCGGAGGTGTTTTCTGACAGGGCGAGTGCAAAATCAACTTGTGTTGCACTCATCTGAGCCTGCATAGACTCCATTTTACTGAGCGAAGACGGCCGAAAGAGCGCTTCGGTGACAAATCCTTTTTGGGTGAGTGCGCGAACGGTGTCAGCTGGAATGACGTTGCTAGAGAATTCGCTCGCTAGGTTAAAACGGTCACTTGAGGCGTCAAGCAAGGTGAGAAGGTGGTAAGAGCAATTTTCGGTAAAAAAGTAATAGTCAAAGTGTGTGTCTTTGACTTCCCAGACGTGCCGAACAAACTGTTCCAACTCTTCTTCGTTAATGTCGAGCTTGTACTCCCATACATCGCGAGCCTCCAAGTGGCTGTACTCTTTAACTTTTTCGTAGTACGGAAGTACAGAAAAAACGCCCGGATAACCGCCGCTTAGGCCTTTGTAGGTAAATACCAATTCACTATCATTGGGGTCTGCGTTCGCCGCATAATTAACGCTGTAGTCTAATAGTGAGTTGGTGTGGCGCGCGCTATCGATGCGAATTAGCGTATGCCCAAACATCGACGACGGGCTATTTAAATAGGCGGCTGGGAAAACCAGTGTTAGGCCTTCTGGGACAAGTTCTTCACGCCAAACTTGATAGTCTTGGCAAGTGTTTTTTTCGGGAAATTCGCTTGCAAGCTGTTGCTCTAGCCAGTGAAAGCGAGCGGGATAATCGCAATGTGCCGAATTGTTATTTGCGTTTAGAACGTCGAGTGTTGCCACAAGTTCTGCGAGAGGGTCAGTTTTACCACTCTCTGCTAAGAAAAAGTCTGGATCGTCAGCCTGACTTTCGTAAGGGCTGAAAAGACCGACTTGATGATAATGCAGCAGGTGGAGCCACTGAGGATGTCGCGAGAGTTCTTCTAAAGTTGCGTTTGAATAATTTGAGTCAGACCTCTGTGGTGCCGCACTGAGAGAGCTTGCGAAGGCTTCAGGCAAGAAAAAAATGATCGAAAAAAGCAGTATTGTTGGGCGGATATGTTGCATTAAAAAGATTCGACCTTGTCGCTGACAAGCCATCGACCTGTTGAAAGAGATTGTGTGAAATATTCAGGTAAGCCGGTACGGCTTACCTGAATGGGACAAAAGTGCTTAGCTAAGCACTTTTGTAGGCGTGTTAGCCAAGGTACACTTTTGGGCTGTTAGCCAAGGTACTTAGATAGACGAGCGTCATGGCTCATGATATCTACTAAAGCGTGGTAAACGTCTTCAGATGAGCTTTCAGCAGAAGCGAAAACTGCGTCAAAGTTTGATTTTACACTTTCTTTGAATAAAGTTTGGTCAGCTTCTTCAATGCCAATCAACTCAACCAAAGCCGCAAGAGTTTCGCCCGTTCCACTAGCAGAATCCATCGCTAGTTGGTCTAGGTTCTTATCAAGGAAAGTATTCACTCGAGAAGCCAATGGACCACCAGCTGCTTGACAGCCTAGTGTTCCTGAAGTCATACCAAAAGCTTGGTTACTAGAGGTTACGACGTTTGTAATGCCAGCTATAACGTGCTCAACCCAAGAAACAGGGGACTTGAAGATTACCGCGGTACCTAAACCACAACCAGCAGGGTGCGCCATTGCAAGCATAGGAGATGAAACAAGTATTGCGCCTAATAATAATTTTTTCATTTTCCTTTTCCTTTTTCGTTCAGGTTGGCACGGACTAACGTTCGTGCTTCCTTATAGTAACGTAAATTTTATAGGCCGTAGACATTTATAATTTGTTCCGCGAAGTCTAAGTCGTTTTCTGAGTTGGTTGACAGATTGCTAAGCATTTTTAATGTTATTTGGTTGTCACTTTCGGAGCCAATTAGCTCCAATAGGCCGTCTAGTATTTCCCCTTTTTGTTGTACTAGTTCTGCCTTTATTTGATCACCATACGCAATTACGTATTCTTTGATCTTTCCTGCTGTACCTGACTTGAGGCCCCCTTTGTTGTCAGGGACAAGGGTGACATAATATTGGTCTTGGCTAAATTGCACCATTGCTCCAGATACTCCATCAGTGGTTGAGCTGAAAAGGCCAAGCAATCCTCCAAAAATGTTGCCAAAAAACCAACCTTCGGTTGAGGTTGATAATTGCGTTGTAAAAGTTTTATAGCCTTCTTTCTCAAAAGTTAGGGCTTGATTCTTACCTTTTGACACCACTGAAGTCAGTGGTGTCAAACCAAGCACCTTTCCCGAAATTGTGACAGTCGCTCCTTCAGGCTCTGTTTTGAAGGTCAAGTTTTGATCAGTCCCTGTAATAACCGTCGCACAACCGCTAACTAGAATAGATAGGCAGGCTATAACCGATGCTATTTTTTTCATTTCTTATCCCTTTATTAATTATCGATAGGTTTATCATCGAATGATCCATTGATACAGCTCGTAAGCATTCGATGTAGTCGAAGTTTAGCAGGGAATCGCGCAATGTTGTGCCCCCCTTTAGTTCTTTTTGTTTTGCTTCCCTCAAGCTTATTACGCAGCTATGATCGTGGCCCAGAATGCGCCGTAAATTTCAATACCTAGAGAGTATTATGTCCAAGATTATTGATGGAATTGTTCGTTTCAAGTCGGATGTTTATCCGGCACGTAAGGAGCTGTTTAACTTGCTTGCTGAGGCTCAACATCCTGAAGCGTTATTTATTACCTGCTCGGATTCGAGGATAGATCCAAATCTGTTGGTAAATACCGAACCTGGCGAGCTGTTCATTATTCGCAACGCGGGTAATATCGTGCCACCGCATAACAACTATACGGGAGGGGTGACGGCCTCAATCGAATACGCCGTAGCTGCTTTAGGTATTGAACATATTGTTATTTGCGGCCATACCAGATGTGGCGCAATGGAAGGCGTGATGAAACCAAAAGACGTTGCTGGTTTACCGCACGTCACGCAGTGGCTTAGCTATGCAAAAGCCGCGCATCAAATCGTAGAAGAGCGCCTTCCAAATGGAAGTTTTGATGAGAAGATGGCGATGCTGACTGAGGAAAATGTGTTGTTGCAGCTTCGCCATATTCAGACTCATCCGCATGTTGCCGCTAAGTATGCAACGGGTAAAGTCCAATTGCATGCTTGGGTATATGATATAGGGTCGGGTGTGGTCAATGCCTATGACGAGATGAGCCGCAGCTTTGTTCCGGTTGAGGAGCACTACCAAGAGCGGGCTCAAGCGTTGGCCAAAAAGACAGATGGTTGCTCGCATGACTAACTATATGGGCGATAGTTTTGCCCTGTAAGTTTGCAAAATGAAGCTAGATGTATATTTAGTGAAGAAAATGCTGACGTAGATAGTGAAATAGATAGCAAAGTAAAATAAAAATTCGCCTGAAAAGGTCTTGGAGGGAATGTGTCACAGAAAACTCATTATCGCGCTTGTCATCTGTGTGAGGCCATTTGTGGTTTGGAGATTGTTACGGATGGGTCCGAGATAGTCTCGATCAAAGGGGACCCCAAAGATCCTTTAGGCCGAGGCCATATTTGTCCAAAAGCCATTGCGTTGCAGGACTTGCACGAGGACCCGGATCGCTTGCGCACACCTAAGAAACGCGAAGGGGAACAGTGGCTTGATATTTCTTGGGCACAAGCCTTCGAGGAGATTGCGGAGCGAGTCGCCAATCTTCAAATGGAGCAGGGTAATAATGCAATAGGCGTTTATGCAGGTAACCCGAATGTTCATAATTATGGCAATCTGACCCATGGACGAGTGTTGCGAAAAGCACTCGCGACGCGTAATAATTTTTCCGCAACGTCGTTGGATCAGTTACCACACCACGTAATCGCTTTGCAGCTGTTTGGGCATCAATTTATGGTGCCGGTTGCAGACATCGACCGTACCCAGTTTATGTTGATTTTTGGCGCCAATCCGATTGCGTCAAATGGCAGTATGATGACCGTCCCTGATGTTAAAAAGCGTTTGAAAGCGATTCAGAAGCGCGGTGGCGAGTTTGTGGTCATTGACCCGCGCCGGAGTGAAACCGCGGAGCTTGCAGACCAGCATGCCTTCATTCGACCCGGCACGGATGCCTACGTCCTACTTGCGATGATTCGACTGTTGTTCGATGAAAATTTAGTCGATACAGGGCGTATAAGCGATGAACTCGAAGGCTTGGATCTGATAGAGCCCTTGGTCGCGCCATTTACGCTAGAGTTGGCGGCATCCCAAAGTGGAATTTCTGCCGAGGTGATTGCCGATATTACGCGCCGTTTTGCGAGTGCAGAAAGTGCTGCTTGTTATGGTCGTATGGGGGTGTCAGTACAAGCCCATGGCACACTTTGTCAGTGGGCAATTCAGGTGCTAAATATTCTGACCGGGAATTTGGACGCTGAGGGTGGTGTGCTGGTGCCAAACTCTGCGGTGGGTCATGTGCAGCCTGGTGAGCCTTCGCCGGGTCACCTTGGTCGTTTTCATAGTCGTATTAGTCAGCTGCCAGAGTTTGGCGGGGAGTTTCCGTCGACAGTTTTGGCCGAAGAGATTCTGACGCCAGGCGAAGGGCAAATTCGAGGTTTGTTTACCTTAGCGGGTAACCCTGTGCTATCGGCCCCCAACGGCAGACGCTTAGACGAGGCCTTTGAACAGTTAGATTTAATGGTTTCGATTGATATTTATATTAACGAAACCACGCGTCATGCAGACTATATTTTGCCGCCGACAGGCCCTCTTGAACATGATCATTACGACTACGCTTTTTTAAGGCTGGCGGTTCATAATACCGCTCGTTTTAACGAACCTGTGTTTGATAAGCCTGAAGGCACGCTGCATGATTGGGAAATACTCAACCGTTTAGGTGATGCGATTAGTAAGCGAAAAGACATTAAAAACTCGATGTTACCGTCTCCTGATATGCTGATGGACATGGCCTTGCAGAACGGCCCCTATAGCAAGAAGGCAGGCCATCCAGCCGAACTCAGTTTAGCGGTACTAAAAGCCAATCCACATGGTGTCGATTTAGGTGCGTTGCGGCCTTCTTTGATGGAACGTATTTGTACTCAAGATAGAAAAATACATTTACTCGACCCGCTCATCGAATCGGAATTATCGCGGCTGCTTGCTCAAGTTTCTGAGCACAGTGCTCAGGATTTTCCCTTGAGTCTCATTGGTCGGCGCCACGTACGCAGTAATAACTCCTGGATGCATAACTATCACCGCCTAGTTAAGGGAAAGCCAAGGTGGCAATGCTTGATGCACCCTGATGATCTTGCAGCCAGAGGCCTCGAGAGTGGGCAGAAAATAAAGATTAACTCTCGGGTCGGTGAAATTCAGGTCGAGGTCGAGGCCAGTGACGAAATGATGCCGGGCGTGGTGAGTGTTCCTCATGGCTGGGGGCATCAGCGTAAAGGTGTTGTGATGTCGATAGCGAGCAAGCAAGGCGGCCAGAGCGTGAATGATTTGACG
>Ga0209184_1001760_pt1 | contig 12784 bp, 11 predicted proteins | sample EN8Hudsemesocosm_2_FD_184627 | JGI IMG/M metagenome (GOLD analysis project Ga0209184, IMG submission 184627) | Methane-oxidizing microbial communities from mesocosms in the Hudson Canyon - EN8C Hudson Canyon (SPAdes) (version 2) | ecosystem: Environmental > Aquatic > Marine > Cold seeps | place... | reverse complement strand
CTTTCCTTCTGCACCTGAGCTGCACCATTGGTCTCAATTACTGCTGTCCAATATGGCCATATCGTTTACCGCCCTGTTTAATTTATTGTTTTTAAAGGTCAAGACTTTTAGCAAGTCTGGCTGGGGGCTATTGACCTTCGCTACATTGCCCGTTTTATTGCTGCTGGCCAGCTCTGCCATGAGCTTCACCATGGCCATTCAGACCACTGTTTTTGGGGCGCTCATCATAATTCCCGCTATTTTTGTTATTGGTTTATTTAACGTTAAAAAGAATATCGACGGTTGGTTATTTATTGCCGCCTGGGTGTGTTTATTTGTCGGCATTATAACTTTTTTAACGTCTAAAATAGGTCTGATTGGATTTGGCCCACTGATCAATCACTCAATTCTCATTGGCTCGGCGTTAGAGTTGTTGATATTTGCAGCGGCCTTAGCGCGCCGCATCCACAGTGAAAAGGTTAAACGCATTCAAGCCCAGCAAATCATCATTGAAGGCAGTAGACAAACCGCCAAATTGCACGAAGATATTATCTACAGCACCACCCATCACAGCATTACCGGACTACCCAATCGTAATTATTTTGAGCGCTGGCTGAACTTGCACCTACGCAAGGAAAAACCCTGCACACTGGTACTGTTTCATCTTTCTCGATTGCATGAAATCGACAAAACCCTAGGTCGTGAAATTAGTAATGAAGCACTGGAAACATTTGGCTTGAAACTGAACAGTGAAATTCAGCTACTGGACAATATTGAGGTGCTGGACAGCAAGGAAAGTTTTTATGTGGCCACGCTCAGCGCTAGTACTCATGGCTTGGTCATCAACAAGGCCGTTAGTGAAACACTACTCTCTCACCTGAAATATTTTCAGGGAAGCTTGAATGCCGCGCTCATGATCGACAACCTGGAAATTGATCCATACGTCCACTGCGCTTATGCACTTTATCCAGAACACGGCCGTGACGCTCAAATACTAATGCGCCACGCAGGTATTGCACTGGATGCGGCCCCAAATTTTGAGCAGCATATCGTGCAATATACCAAGGAAATCAACCCCTATAACGAACGTCGCTTAAAGCTTATGGCCGAGCTTAAACGAGCCATTGGCAGTAACACCCTAGATCTTTATTACCAGCCATTGGTAGACACTTATAGTGGTCAGTTTATTGGTGCGGAGGCGCTGATTCGCTGGCCCCATGTCGAGTATGGTTGATTATGCCGGATGAATTTATTCATATTGCCGAAAAAACCGGTGTGATTCAGGCCCTTAGTTTGTGGGTAATCCGTACCGCCGTTCAGCCCTTAAAAGCCTGGGTGAATATTAACCCCGACTTTTTGCTGTCGGTAAATGTTAGCGCCCTGAATTTGCAGGACAACAAATTCATATCCGCCCTGCATATATTGTTCGAGGATGACCTTAAGCTGGCCAAAAACATGATTTTGGAGGTCACTGAATCTCAAATGATGACCGACACTCAGCATGCAATGAAGAACCTATGGGACTTAAGTGAGCTAGGTTTTCACATTGCCATTGATGACTTTGGTACAGGTTACAGTAATCTGGCCTACCTCACTAAATTGCCCGCCAGTGAGCTTAAAATAGATAAGGCCTTTATCCTGAATTTAGAAAGAGAGCCTCAAAACCAGGTACTAGTGGCCACCGCTATTCAACTGGCCCACAACCTGGGATTGAAAGTAGTGGCCGAAGGGGTTGAGTCAGAAGATACCCGAATACTGCTTGGTAAGCTGAACTGCGACTTCTGCCAAGGCTTTCACTTTAGTCGGGCCCTACCCCTACAGGCCTTCAATGGTTTGTATGCTGATAATCGTGCCTAGGGCGTCCGTTGTAAAACGCTAACAACTTGATGGCATGAAGTGAGAGCAAAATATTATTAGCCAACACCCGCCACCTATCCGCAATCCTGACCTAACCTTAAGTAATGATTTCTGATTTAGAGAATTACATGAGGTCACTACTATCCCTGTGTTGCCTAATACTCAGCTTTCAATCTATGGCCGACCACAGGTTGTTTGTGGGCCTATACTCTGACCATTATGGCTATGATCAATATAAAGATTACAGCGCCACCGGTCGCAGCTACAAAGAAATACGCCCACTTAATCAAGGGGGGCCAAAAGCCAGTAAATTAATAGGGTACATGTATACAACCCAAGGCTATACATTGGGCGCCTGCACCTTTAAAAATAGCTTTTATGAAAGAACCCATTGTCTGCTAGGTCTGCTTAGATACCCGATTACAAGCAATTTAGTATTCGAAACGGGCATGAACCTTACCTACGGGTACCGCCCTGCGCTCATTATGCAGATGGCCAGCTTAAGTATGAGCAAGAAGTTATTGCCTATCCCTATCGTTGGCATCACCTTCGAGTATAAAAAATCTTCCCTTTCGTACAATTACATGGCCCCGGGCATTACGGCGGTGGTATTTGCATGGAAGCTATAATGAAAAGGGTTTTGAGGGTCTATGAAAGCCGCATAGCAAAATACCGGCAGTACCTCGCGGCCGAAAAGGAATACCTTGCAGCAGCAATAAGATCAAAAGACACGAAAGCACAGCTGCAAATACACCAGTCAGAAATACGCAGGCTCACAGATCTTATGGAACAGTGCAGATTTATATGCGTGGATATTAACGAGTTTGAGGGCGAGATGAATAAAAGGTAATTCCCTTTAGTACTCTATTGCCAGCAGGGTGGATCAACCACTGCCCCACCAAGCGGACAAATACCTCCTGTAACAGACGCGGCATCTCGCCTACCAACGTTTGCCCGCGGTAAGAAACCAGGCCTCAGTATCATCACTGCCAAAGGCAGCCTCCAGACGCAGTGGCAAATCATTAATATTTAAGCGTGCCCCAGCACCAATACTGTAAAGGGAATCATCGGCTAGGCCAGATATAGCGTCACTGGCTTGACCCGCCTCGGCAAAGGCAACCAGTTCGATACTCTTTCCTTCTCCCATCGCCCAAGGCAGAGCTAGGGTTAGTTCAACACCTTCCAGCAGGGTATTGGCCGCCTTAATATATTGCTCGCTGTAGCTTCGCAAACCGTAGGCGCCACCAAGAGGTTGGGCGCTGCCGTTCTTGTTTGAGTCGACTATATAACTGGCCAATTCAATTTCAAGCAAAGTACAGGCTGTTGTGGTGCACTGGCCATTTATCTCTGCCAACACCTCGGATACCTCGTCATATTCAGATTTCTTAGCCAGCACAAAACCATGACTGCCTCGGACGTAGGTGGTTACCTTGTGCCCCTCCATGAAGGGCCAGGCATGGCTAACACCGTAATTAAGTTGCCCCTGGTCACTTTGGCCTGGGCGAAACAATTGACTGGCCAGTTCGATATTGGCTTTTAAGCCACCCATGCCGGTTGTTAAATTTCTTTCGTCATAGCCCACCCCAATAGCTGCCGCAGTAGAGAATGCATCGTGCAGACCAGATTGGTTTATGGCGATATCCACCCCATTTTTGTCGGCATACCCCTCAAAAGAGACCAGGCTTAAACCCAGATTGGCGTACCAGTGTTGCTGCTCATTAAGTTGAGTCTTAAGGCTCGCAAACTGAGCAAAGCCACTGAGGCTCTGCTCGTATAAAGTGCCCGTGTCGGTACCACGTTGATATTGAGTATCTAGGGTAATATCAGTTACAAACACGGTGGTAAGAGAAAGTTTGCCGCCACCCCAGGGCAGGTCACTTACAGATAGTAATGCGCCCTCGGCATCCCCTAGTGCCGCCCCTGCAGTAGTTGAATAATCATGCTCACCCAGATTCTTAGCCTGCACGGCAACACCCGCAATATTGCCCACACCCTCTAGATGTATTGCTGCTGGCAATACCGAAGTTTGAGATACCTCATTCGCACTAGACAGTGCGCTGACCAGTAAAGGTGCAAGAATGAGTGCACTGCATTTAAGCCTGATTGCTACTTCCATATTAAATTGCTCGTAGTGGTTTATTTTCCTGAGATTAAAACCTTGTAATTTAGTTCACAAAAAAATGCTGCGCACTTACATAAATCCAGAGACGGCCAAAACCAATAGATTAGCTCTTGCAGCATCATCTTATTAATCGGCTCAAGTTTGCAACCTTATCTTTCCATGGCTTAAGCTGGTCGAAAGTTGCCAGCGTCATATCTTCAAAGCGAAATTCGGGAATTACCACCTCGCTAATTAAGCCAAAATTTCCAGCCACCAATTCACTGGCCTTCCAAGTACCACTCTCAACCAGTAGCTGAAGCTGCTGGCCCTGCTTTAAATCACGACCCATTTCCACTTGAGTGTATTCGCCACGCTCCGTGATTAAATGGTATCGAATCACACCGTCACCATGATAAAAATGCAAGATATCGGACTTATTTTTATGGAAATGGCCCACTGGATTATCTTGGGTTAACAAGTAATAAATGCTCGATGCCATGGCCTGCTTGGAGCCAGCCCCCATTTTTCGACTCGAGCAAAAAGTGCGTCGGTAATAACCACCCTCAATGTGTTTCTCTAATCCCAGCTCACTGATTACGCCTTCAACGCTCATGATTACACCTTTAAAAAACTAAATTCACTTCTGCTGCTCATTTATTATTAATGAGCCCATACTATTGTTGTCGTCAAATAATTCAATCTTGCGAGCGGCTATTTTGGTAGCTTGCACCAAAGCAAGCGGAGCCCTTCCGAGCATTGAGATGGCATCACTCACATAATGATTATTTACTGTACCGGCATCCATCCAGCCGCCCTGGGCAGCGATTTCCACCGAAGAAACATTATTCATAACACCCAAGGTGGCCATGGTTTTACGAAAGGTATGGGCGGTTAATTTACCACCTTCTATTTTGGCCTCTTTGATAAGATTCTTAAGAATAATGTTCACACTGTTACGATGAAATGGTGCCCTACCTGTAGCCACCCTACCCAAAGCGCTGGTCTCTCTGAAGATATACCCCTGAGTGATATTGTTTACATGCAAGTGCTGTCTCAACCAACTGGCCGGACAGAAAAGCTCTCCGGTAAAGGGAATAACCGATCGCACCCGCTTGCCGGTTTTAAACGGGTCGCGATCAATAATAATATCTGTTTCTTCAATATGTATGTTTCGCAACCAGTCAAACTGCAAGTCCCCCAGCATGCCCGCCCGATAACCGGTCACGTATGCAATACACGCCAAGGCCCGATTGCGGATGGCCACCTTACTGCCGTATTTAACCGTCAACAGGGCAATGAAGCGGGCCCCTTCCTCCACAGTAAGGTCGCGGCTTTTGTGTTGATATATGCGCTGACTTCTTTCTTGTTTGGCCAAATCCGCAAGACAACGTTTAATATCTTTGTGGCTGGCTGGGTCTTCATCCCAGTGACGCTCATGCCAATCAGATAACGCAGCCCGGTATACCCTAAGACTGGCCACCTTTTTACGATTAACCCGCTCAATAGCACCTGCATCCTGAAAAAACTCAACTATTTGAGATTTACGGGTGGGCAGATGGCCACCCCACTGTGCAAACTGGGCCAAGCAACTGGCGTACTGTTTTTCGGTGGCCGTTTTAGGAGTGTTATTCATCTTTATTCTGTTCTAGTGTCGCCAGTACTTGCTGTAATGCCTCATCAACAACGCCTACCTTGCCATTCACATCCGCCACTTTGCCGTCCACAGACTGTATGGCTGTCACAATAGATTTAACGTTGATGGCGTTAATTTTTCTAGCCTCCAATAGATCCCCCACTAAGTCACAAATAGGGTTTAATGCCGCCAGGCTTTCATCCATGGCACTGCGAATACTGCCCAGTGTGAGCTGTTCTTTTAGCAGGAGGTTCTTTTGTTCAAGCTGCTGCCTTGATTCAAAATATGCTTCGTTACTGTCCAGCAACGCCTCTCTTTGAGCGCTAACTTCATTAACCAATTTTTTATTGGTGATGCGGTATTCATCCAATTCGTCACCTAACGCCTTGAGCTTACTTGAGTATGCCAACAGGGTTTGCCCATTAGCCGCTTGCAATAATTCCATAGAGTTATTCTTTTCAATATTTAGCTGCTCTAAGCCTTCCAACTTTGCTGAGGTGCCTCTTAACTCGGATTGAACCTGGCTATAGCTATTGTTTAGCTCCCGTTCACGGGCCTGTAGTTCAAGTAATTGTTCTTTAAGTGCTTTGTTATCTTTCTGAAGTATGTCGGTTTGAATGGTCAGTTTGGCATTGCTGGCGATGATTTTGTCGTGATCCTTATGATGCAGAAGCTCTTGTTTCGCGAGCTTGTCCACATAAAAATCTTCCTGCTCTAGTAGTTCAATGCTCAATAAACGGCGCTCATGGGCTCTAATTTCGGCTTTTAACGCACTCAGAGCATCCACTTCCTTGCTGGGCTCATCCTTCGTGGGCAAAAACAGCTTAACGCGCCGTACGTTCTCCGCCACCTTGTTAAAGCCACCGCCTATAAGTTCATAAGCATTGCGCACCGTATATTTAAGGCTCTGAGCATCCAGCACAAAGTAAGCAAAATATTCATTACTCAATTGCCCATCTAATACGGCCTGCGGTGGCTTGCTGGGCGCTTCACCCAGTACAGCCAGCACCCTGGATTGAAATGACGCCCTAACGCCGTATTCATCAAGCAATGCATTCATATAATGTAATCCTGTAACGTTATTTTGTTATATAACCTTAATTATAGCACTAAAAAGGGTACGGTAATTAACAGTGCATAATAACCATTATGCACTGCAATATAACGAGAGAACCCCATCCTTAAAGCCATCTATATTGATAGCGCGATTCAATGGCGCACACCCATAGCCATCCCATAGCTTTTACCCTCTCCCAAGACCTACCATGGTATAATTCGCGCCCGTAATTTTAGCGAGTCGAAGCCGCCACCAGCGCTCGACACATGCAATTCTAAAATCCTCTCATTTAGTTAGCGCCGAAGGTTAAAACGCTCGATGGTTAAGCAGTCAACAACTCCAGAAAGCATTCAAAATGCTTTAAAGCCAGGCGCTCGCCGCTTCTGCACCGCACCCATGATGGATTGGTCAGATCGTCACTGCCGCTACTTCTGGCGCACCCTAAGCGCCAACGCATTCCTGTATACAGAAATGGTCACTACGGGCGCCATCATTCACGGCAAGGGCGGGCCAGATCGATTTTTACAATACAACGAACAAGAACACCCAGTGGCATTGCAGTTGGGCGGCAGCAAGCCAGGGGAACTGGCTCAATGCGCAAAAATTGCCCAAGACTACTTATATGACGAAGTAAATTTAAACGTGGGCTGCCCCAGCGACAGAGTGCAAAACAATATGATTGGTGCCTGTCTCATGGGTCACGCACCCTTGGTGGCTGATTGCATTAAAGCCATGCAAGACGCCGTGGACATTCCGGTTACCATCAAACACAGAATTGGCATAGATGATCAGGACAGCTACCAAGAGCTGGTAGATTTTGTAGGCACTGTGGCTCAGACCGGTTGCAACACGTTTATCGTGCACGCCCGTAAAGCCATCTTGCAGGGGCTGTCACCCAAGGAAAACCGCGACATCCCACCCCTGAAATACGAGGTGGTAAAACAGCTTAAAGAAGATTTTCCAGGCCTGGAAATCATCATCAATGGCGGCCTAGAGACCATTGAGCAATTACAGGGCGCACTAGAATACACAGATGGTGTCATGGTGGGCCGCGAGGCATACCACAATCCGGGACTACTGTTAGATGTAGATCACCATTTTTACGGCGCCCCTAAAAAGATCCACGATCGCAAACAACTGATTCGCGACATGTACCCTTATATAGAAAACCACTTAAGCCAGGACGGCAAGATGGCCTATATCACCCGCCACATGCTGGGCTTATTTAATGGCCTACCGGGCAGCCGCCAGTTCCGCCGTCACTTAAGTGAAGAGGCCTATAAAAAAACCGCTACTCTTGACGTGCTAGAAACCGCATTGGCATTTATGCCCGAGCCAGAGACAGCCTGAACCCCTACCCACTTTGCTACACACGTAGCAAAGTGATTTGACATTTTTCGCCACTTTCCACACAGTGTTGCCATAACAAGATTCATTTTTAGCAGACGTACACGGATCAGTGAGCACCAAATGAACAAACTAGAACAACTAAAAGCCATGACCACGGTCGTAGCCGACACTGGCGACATCGAAGCCATCAAGCAATACCTGCCTCAAGACGCCACCACCAATCCTTCTTTGGTTTATAAAGCGGCACAACTTCCTCAGTATCAGAACCTGATTCACGATGCCGCTCAATGGGCGAAGCAGCAGGAAGGTGACATCCTTGAAAACACCCTAGATATGGTATCGGTTAAACTGGGAATAGAAATCCTAAAAACCGTGCCCGGTCTGGTTTCTACCGAAGTGGATGCCCGTCTTTCTTTTGATACCATAGGCACCATCCACAAGGCCCGCCAGCTAATCGCCCTGTATGAAGAAGCCGGCATTGAACGTAATCGCATTCTTATTAAAATCGCCTCCACCTGGGAAGGCATTCAAGCTGCCAGAGTATTAGAAGAAGAAGGCATCACCTGCAACCTAACCCTATTATTTAGCATGGCCCAAGCGGTTGCCTGCGCACAGGCTAACATCACCCTTATTAGCCCATTTGTTGGGCGCATACTGGATTGGTTCAAGCTAAGCGAAAACAAAGACAGCTACCCAAGCCACCTGGATCCAGGGGTTATCTCGGTAAGCAGTATTTATCGCTACTTTAAGAGTCACGGCTACAAAACGGTTGTTATGGGCGCCAGCTTTAGGAATACAGGCGAGATTGAGGCCCTATCAGGCTGTGACAAACTCACCATTAGCCCTCAGCTATTAGAAAGCCTTAGCAATGACAATGGTTTTCTGGAGCAACAATTAAAGCCACCCCAAGCATCCTCTGAAGCTAAATGGGACGAATTGAACGAAGTCCAATTCCGCTGGTCCATGAATCAGGATGCCATGGCCACAGAAAAGCTGGCCGAAGGCATTCGAAACTTCACTATAGACTTGGTTAAGCTTGAAAAACTTCTGCAAGAGCAGTATTTGTAAGCCCATTACCCAACAGAATAATAAGGCCCACAGCATGCTTCAATGTGTACTCGACTGGTTTAAAAAAGACAGCAGCGATCAAACAACCGACACCAATTCGCCACAAAGAGCAGCGGCCGCCTTATTGCTGGAAGTGGCCTTTAGTGATGAAGAGTTTAGCGAGCAGGAGCGAAAAGCCCTACCCGACTTACTTAGCAAACATACCAGCCTCACTATTCAGGAGTGCCTGGAAGTCATCTCCATCGCCGAACAGGATGTGGATACCGCCACCTCCCTCCATCAGTTTACACGCTATCTAAATGAGCAATTTGCCCTAGAAGAGAAAATTAACCTAGTTACCACTCTATGGTTAGTGGCATTGAGTGATGACAAAATAGACAAATACGAAGACCACATGATTCGCAAAATAGCCGACCTTTTACACTTGCGCCACAGTGAATTCATGCAATGCAAACTTCAGGCAGTGCAGCAGCATGGGTAAGCGGGTATTAGTAGCCGGCGGATCCGGAGAAGTCGGCAATCGCCTATTGCAGCATTTAATTGCGCGCAATGATGTTGAGCAAATTCACCTGTTAAATCGCCATCCTCAAGATATTAACGACCATAAGATTGTGCAGCACCAAATTGATTTTGAACACCTAGATGCACTCGACTTGCAGCACAATTTTGACTTCAGTTACTGCTGTTTGGGCTCCACGATCAAACAAGCGGGCTCTAAAGACGCCTTTGAAAAGATTGACCTTCACTATGTACAGTCTTTTGCTCAACTGGCCAAAAGACACCATTGTCGTCATTTTGGAGTGATCAGCTCGGTGGACGCAAAAACCAAAACCAACAACTTTTACTTGCATACTAAGGGGCGCATGGAAGAGACGTTAATTTCCATGAATTGGCCCGCACTATGGATTTTCCGCCCCAGCCTATTGGTTGGTAAGCGCCAAGAATTCAGACTGACCGAGAAACTGGCGGGCTTCCTTATGACATTGGTGAGCCCGCTAATGCTTGGCCCTGCTAAAAACTACCGCCCCATGCCCATGGATAAACTGGCACAGGTTATGGCGTCAGCCATGGATATGCCGGAAAACAAGGTACAGATAGTAGAAAATAAACAGATTGAAGAGCTAGCAAAACGACAGGTTGGCCAAGATATTAACCAACAGGTACCAGGACTTTAGGTATTCATACCTTTCTCTTTTTTGGCCTTCAGCATCGCGTCTAACTTGGCGCGACGCAGTCCGCACAAATCTATAATGCGCATTTTTTCAGCAGGCATTAACTCATTCCACTTTTGACGCTCGGTGCGGCTACGCAGGCAGCCCAAGCAATAGCCTTTGGTATTGCTTTGGCAAACACCGACACACGGACTGGATACAGGAAAGAGTTCAACTTGTTGCATGCCCTCAGTCTAGCCCACCCTGAAAGCTAGGCCAAGCGCTATAAAGCGTGTCTATAGCCACTATATAGCCGCAAACCGGTGAAATAATTTCAATTACCCTGTATTATCTGGCCCCTCTTTTTAAGCCGCACTACACTGAATTTACCTTCAGGATCAATACACAGTACGGGCTACAAGAAGCAGGACTATGGCTTAGCAAGGAATTGCCAAGCTGTTCAGCATTAATTCGAGGCACAATAATGACCGATCGCATTCAAGTTGGCGGCCTACAAGTCGCAAAAGAACTTTTCGATTTCGTAAACGAAAAAGCCATCCCAGGCACTAACGTAGACCAAGCCGCATTCTGGTCGGGTTTTGACACCCTGGTTCATGACTTGGCACCTAAAAACCGTGATTTACTCGCCAAGCGTGACGACCTGCAAGCCAAGATCGACGCCTACCACATCGAGCGTCAGGGCAAGACCCATAACGCTGCCGAATACAAAACCTTCCTACAAGAAATAGGCTATTTGGTGCCTGAAGGTGCTGATTTTTCGGCCACCACTCAAAACGTTGAACCTGAAATCGCTAAGATGGCAGGCCCACAACTAGTAGTGCCCATCATGAATGCGCGTTTTGCATTAAACGCCAGCAACGCACGCTGGGGTTCTTTGTACGACGGTTTGTACGGCACCAAAGCTATTTCTGAAGAGAACGGTGCCGAAAAAGGCAAGGGTTACAACAAAGTACGTGGTGACAAAGTTATCGCTTATGCCCGTAACTTCCTAAACCAGGCTGCGCCACTGGCGACCGGCAAGCATGAAGGCACTAGCAAGTACGCCATCGAAGCTGGCAAGCTGGTTGTTACTCTAGCTAATGGTTCAACCGCCGGCCTTAAAGAAGAAGACAAGCTTGCGGGTTACCAGGGCGATGCGTCCGCCCCTACCGGTATCTTGCTTACCAACAACGGCCTGAGCTTCGAACTTCAGTTTGATGCTGCTAGCCCTATCGGTTCCACCGATGCGGCCGGCATGAAAGACATCCTTATGGAATCTGCCTTAACCACCATCATGGACTGTGAAGATTCGGTTGCTGCCGTTGATGCAAGCGACAAAGTTGTGGCTTACAGCAACTGGCTAGGCCTAATGCAGGGTAACTTGCAGGTTGAGCTGAAAAAAGGCGACAAAACATTTGTTCGTAAGATGAATGCCGACCGCGAATACGTATCGCCAAAGGGTGAATCTTTCAGTGTGAAAGGTCGCTCCATGTTGTTTGTTCGTAACGTAGGTCACCTAATGACCAACCCTGCGATCATAGACAAAGAAGGCAACGAAATTCCTGAAGGCATCATGGACGGTGTCGTTACCGCCCTTATCGCTATTCACGACATCAATGGCAACTCCCCTTTCAAGAACTCTACAACGGGTTCTGTGAACATCGTTAAGCCTAAGATGCACGGCCCAGAAGAAGTGGCCTTCACCACCGAATTGTTCGGTCGCGTTGAAGACATGCTTGGCTTGCCTAAAAACACCATGAAAGTAGGCATCATGGATGAAGAGCGCCGCACAACGGTTAACCTGAAAGAATGTATCCGTGCCGCTTCCGAGCGCGTTGTATTCATTAACACAGGCTTCCTAGACCGTACCGGTGACGAGCTACACACTTCCATGTTGGCAGGTCCTTTTGTTGCTAAATCTATCATGAAGCAGCAAACCTGGATTGGCGCTTATGAAGATTGGAACGTAGACACTGGTCTTGAGACTGGCCTACAAGGTCGCGCGCAAATTGGTAAAGGCATGTGGCCCATTCCTGACGAAATGGGTCAGATGATGGAGCAAAAGATTGCTCATCCTAAAGCCGGTGCTAACACAGCCTGGACCCCATCTCCAACAGCCGCCACCCTGCACGCCTTGCACTACCACGAGGTAGATGTATTTGCCACTCAGGATAAAATTAAGACTCGCAAGCACGCTTCTGTCGATGACATTTTGGAAATTCCGCTAATGGACAAGGCTACCGCCGACGCCCTAACACCTGAATTCATCCAGAACGAAATCGACAACAACTGCCAGGGCCTTTTGGGCTATGTGGTACGCTGGGTAGATGCGGGTGTGGGTTGCTCTAAAGTGCCTGACATCAATAACGTTGGATTGATGGAAGATCGCGCAACTTTACGTATTTCTTCTCAGCACCTGTGTAACTGGTTAGAGCACGGCATTGCGTCTAAAGCGCAAATTGAAGAAAGCCTTAAGCGCATGGCCGCCATTGTAGATGGACAGAACAGCTCTGATCCACACTACAACAACATGGCACCAGACTTTAACGGCATCGCTTTCCAGGCGGCTTCTGACCTTATCTTTAAAG